>JACCEE012194389.1_pt1 | contig 21452 bp, 22 predicted proteins | sample 7449931 | NCBI WGS metagenome assembly JACCEE01 (sample SAMN15323457, study PRJNA562643) | freshwater metagenome | isolation source: river surface water | place: USA:Blue River Watershed | collected 2017-08-19 | reverse complement strand
TCAAATCCCGTTCCGACCTCCAGCTCTTCTTTTTCAATAAGAGAAGATTTGGTTGAGCACTACAATTACGACACACAACTTCATATACCTAGGACGATTGGCTCAGCGGTAGAGCACCACATTGACATTGTGGGGGTCACTGGTTCGATCCCAGTATCGTCCACGTTAAGAAGAAATAAAAAACCCACCGCCACTTCTGTGACGGTGGGTTTTTCTATTTACTTATTATTCTGCTTTGCCTGCGGCTTTATTGAGCGCACGGAGAAGCTGGTATCCAACAACAGCAACGAGTGTTCCGTTGATGATTCCACCGAATGAGTAATCCCCACGCTTCCATGTCATATCTGCAATACCGATAATCAATGTAGTTGCAGCGATAAATAGGTTGGTTGAGTTACCAAAGTTGACTTTGTTTTCGATCCAAATCTTTGCACCGAGAACTCCGATCATTCCGTAGAGCGCGACTCCGACTCCACCTAGCACTCCTGCTGGAGTTGCACTGAGTACAGCTCCGAACTTAGGAGAGAGTGAAAGAAGGATGGCACCGATACCTGCTACCCAGTAAGCAGCAGTTGAGTAGATGCGAGTAGCTGCCATAACGCCGATGTTCTCAGCGTATGTAGTTGTTCCTGAACCGCCACCGGCGCCCGCAAGAGTTGTCGCTACACCATCTGCGATAAGTGCGTTGCCCATTTGGCCATCAAGTTCTTTGCCTGTCATTGCAGCAACTGCCTTTACGTGGCCAACGTTCTCGGCGATAAGAACAAGGACAACTGGCAAGAATAGCAAGATTGCATTGACGTCAAATGATGGGGACGTGAAGGTCGGTAGTGCGAACCACTTTGCAGCCTTTACGCCATCAAAGTTGATATCTCCCTGAAGAGCTGCAAATGCGTAACCAATGATGATTCCGCCGAAGATACTGATGCGTCCCAGGAAGCCCTTAGAAACGGCTCCGATAATTGCAACTGAAGTAAGTGTCACGATTGCAGTAACGGGTGCAGCCTTGAAGTTGTTGTTAGCAGCTCCTGCAAGGTTGAGACCAATAATCATGACGATAGAACCAGTGACAATTGGAGGCAAGAGCCAGTTGATCCAACCAATTCCTACTGCGTTGACAATCAGACCAACGATTGCAAGAAGCACGCCAGTTGCAACTACACCACCAAGAGCAACAGCGATTCCACCACTGGCTTGTGCAGCCGCGATTGGAGCCAAGAAAGCAAAAGATGAACCCAAGTAGCTAGGTACTTGATTCTTGGTAAGTGCTAGGAAGATTAAAGTTCCGATACCAGAGAAGAAAAGTGTGGTGCTAGGCGGGAAGCCTGTGATGATTGGAACTAAGAATGTTGCGCCGAACATTGCAGCGATATGTTGAACACCAACTCCGATAGTAAGTGGCCAAGCAAGACGTTCATCTGGCTTTACAACTTCTCCATCTTTAACAGACTTACCATTTCCATGTAGATTCCACGATAGAAGCGACATTGCATTCCTTCCAACTCAGTTGAGAACCACAGAGTTACTGTGGCCGGGGAATGCAAAAAGGGTAGAACTGAACTTCCCAGTAACATCGATATGACACGAGTGTTCTGGGGTAGATTCCTCGGATGATTGCGCTGCTGCCAGGGTTTCTTACCGGTTTATCCCTCATCATCGCAATCGGTGCTCAAAATGCCTTCGTCATCAAGCAAGGTCTAATGCGACAGCATGTTCTCCTTATCGTTCTTATCTGTGCGATTTCCGATGCTGCTCTCATCTTCCTCGGAACCGGTGGATTAGGCGCACTCGTTCAAAGCAATAAGGGGTTGCTAGAGGTTATCCGTTGGTTCGGTGTCGCTTACTTGACGTGGTTCGGAATTAAGAGCGTGAAATCCGCGTTCACTATTCAATCATTGCAAGCATCAGAGAGCTCGACCGTAAGTGCCGTAAAAGTTGCGACAACAGTCTTGGCACTTACTTGGCTCAATCCACATGTCTACTTAGATACGGTCATTCTCTTAGGAAGCGTTGCTAATCAATTCGATTCAGATCGTTGGTTTTTTGCTATCGGTGCATCTGTAGCTAGTGTTTTGTGGTTTACCGCAATCGGCTATGGAGCTAGAGCTGCCTCGAAATATATGTCGCGTCCAATATTTTGGAAGATCTTAGATTCTCTCATCGCCATCGTTATGTTCTCGATAGCGATAACGCTCGCCTTCTTTAACTTTTAGTTCGTGAGGTAAGAAGAATTCCCAAAGCAACTATCGCGATTCCGATATAACTTTGCAGAAATAGAGTCTCACCAATCACAATAGCGGCCAAAATTGTCGCAGTTGCGGGTTCAGCTAACACTACTGTCGCGGCAAGACTGGATTCGATTCTCTTGAGCCCAAACATAAAGAGCACATAGCCAACCGATGTTGTTACAAGCCCAAGCCATAGAACGGTGAGAAAACCTTTTGAAGTAAATAGCCATTCGGGGTCTTCGGTAAATAAGAACGGGAGACTCACTAGCGCTGCAACACCGAAAGTTGTTGCCGTAAGCCACATATCTTGAGCGCCCCTAGCAAGCGACTTGCGACAAACCACATTGAAGATCGCAAAACCTAGGCCAGCAAGGACTGCCAGTCCCACTCCCTTGGGCTCGAAAGATTCAACGCCATTTGCTGTTCCCACCAAGATAATTCCCAAAACTGTTACGGATGTTCCTAGGTACCAGCTCTTCTGTGGCTTTTCTCTAAGAACTAGGTAGGCGACTATCGCTGAAAGCGTGGGAGCTGATCCGAGCGCCGTAACGGTTGCAATCGCGATGCCGGTTGAATGAACGGCACTGAAGAAAGTCAGTTGGTACATGCCGATTCCAGTACCGCAGATGATTAGATCTAGGAGCGGCATTCGTACATCACCGCGGCTCTTTCTCTGAAAGTAGGCAAAAACGAAAAGGAATGCAGAGCCGCATAAGAGTCTCGCGGAGGCGACTGCAACAGGGGAAATATCCGGAACGCCTAGTTGCTGAGTTGTGCCAGTTGTTCCGAAGCAGAGAGCGGCACCAAGTACCGCGAAGATTCCCGCACGGTTCTTGGTAGTACTCATCCGCCGATGATACTCGTAGTATGCGCTCATGACATTTCGCGCGGTAAAACCAATTGACGGAACTCCTTTCGGAGTTGACATCCCAGAACACACTAAGGGTGACGTTGATTCACGTATCAAGAAGGCTGCGGCGTCTTCGCATGCCATTGCTAATCAAACACCCAAGGAGCGAGCACATCTTCTTCGCACTATTGCTGCCGAGATCGAAGCCGTACGAACTTCACTTATCGAATCAGCGTGTGCTGAAACAGCGCTCCCCGAAGCTCGCATCGGCGGCGAAATAACTAGAACAACAGTTCAATTTGAACTCTTTGCCCGTCTTGTTGAGACAGGCAAGCATCTTGGAGTTGTTATCGACAAGGCTGATGCCAACTACTCCCCTGCGCCACGTCCAGATATTCGCAAAATGAATGTTCCGCTTGGCGTCGTTGCAATCTTTGCTGCAAGTAATTTCCCTCTCGCTTTTTCAGTGGCTGGCGGCGATGCTGCTTCTGCAATCGCTGCAGGAAATGCAATTATCGCGAAAGCTCATCCATCTCACCCAAATACCTGCGCCACGATTGAATTAGCAATCAAAACCGCACTTAAGAAGTGCGGTTTGAGCGAAGATATCTACTCCATCGTTCAAGGTGTTAACCCAGAGATCACACATTGGCTTGCTCTTCATGATGATGTGAAGGCAGTTGGCTTCACAGGATCTGAAGTTGTCGGAAGAATCCTGGTCGACTTAGCGGCTACTCGTAAGGAACCAATCCCAGTTTTTGCTGAGATGGGCAGTCTTAATCCAGTTTTTGTCACAAAGAACGCAATCGCCGATCGATCGGAAGCACTTGCTAAGGGACTTATTGACTCTGCCCTAATGGGTTCTGGTCAGTTCTGCACTAAACCAGGACTCGTTTTTATTCCAAAGGATGATGAATTTCTAGCAACCATGAAATCTCACCTTGCAACACTTTCTGTTGCGCCCCTTTTGAGCAAATCAATCGCTGACCGCTATTCATCAGCAATCGCAAAGCTTTCAAGCGCTGGCAAACTCGAAGTCGCTTCAGGAATCGCGAATGAATCAGGCTTCGGCGTTACACCGACCGTATTCATTACCGATTGGGCATCTGCCTCTTCGAACCATGAACTTCTCGAGGAGCACTTCGGTCCAACAACTGTCGTCATTACTTGCAATGAATCCCAATACGTTGAAATCGCTTCATCACTGCAAGGTCAATTAACTGCAACTATTCAAGGAACTGATGCCGATAAGCCTGCTGAACTTCTCTCAGTTCTGAAAGAGAAAGCTGGCCGTGTAATCTGGAACGGTTTCCCTACGGGCGTTGCTGTCACATCGGCTATGAATCATGGCGGCCCGTGGCCTTCATCTTCATCGCATACAACGTCAGTGGGTACGGATGCGATTTATCGCTTCATGCGTCCTGTTGCATATCAAGGTTTTGGGCAGAGCGTTCTTCCAGAACCGCTACAAGATTCAAACTCTTGGGCAGTTCCTCAAGACATTAACTAAACGATAAAGCCGCTTGGGAATGGATCGTTCTCATCGAGCATCCATGTCGCTTCGCCCATTACCCAGGCACGTCCTGTAATCATTGGAATAATTGCGTCGAAATTGCCAACTTTGGTGCGCTCCTTAATTCTTCCTTCGAAGTGAGAGCCAATCCAAGATTCATTGTTAAGAACATCGCCCTCTTTGAAATCTCCTCGAGCCACCATCTGGGCTAGTCGAGCACTTGTTCCCGTGCCGCAAGGAGAACGATCGAACCAACCTGGGTGAATTGCCATCGCGTTGCGCCAATGCAGTGGACCTTCACTTCCTGGAGCAATGAAATCAATGTGATGACAGATTGCGATTTCAGGATTTTCTGGATGAACAGGACGATTCTGTTCGTTGATTGCATCAGAGATAAGAAGACCGTAATCGAGGAACTTCTGACCGTTCTCGCGCTTGAACTCAAGACCCACGCGGTCGACTGGAACTATGGCGTAGAAATTTCCACCGTATGCCATGTCGTACTTAATCTTTCCAAGACCAGGAACATCGACTTCCTGATCAAGTGCGTAAGAAAACGATGGAACATTTGTAAGCGTTACATTCTTTGCGCGGCCTTTTTCAACTGCGACATCTACGACAACTAGTCCTGCTGGAGTATCAAGGCGAATAGTCGTTACTGGTTCTATTACTTCCACCAACTGCTTTTCAACGAGTGCGGTGGCTACTCCGATAGTTCCATGTCCGCACATCGGCAAACATCCTGATACTTCAATGTAGACAACTCCCCAATCAGCATCTGGTCGAGTTGGCTTCTGCAAGATTGCACCACTCATAGCGCTATGTCCACGTGGTTCATACATCAACCAGTGACGGAAATAGTCCATGTGCTCCATGAAGTGCAGGCGCTTATCAAACATCGTTGCACCTGGAATTTCACCAATTCCCGAAGTCACAACGCGAGTAGGCATACCCTCGGTATGCGTCTCAACAGTTGTAACGGTGCGGATGCTCTTCATAAGAATCCTTAGCGGTTCTTGAAGTAAGCCAGAGCTACATCCATCTCACGATGAATCTGCTTCTGCTCGTGTTTTGGCAGAGGCAAACGTGGAAGTCGTGTTGGGCCACCGTAACGACCGACATGATCCATACCCAACTTAATAGCCTGAATGAATTCCTTCTTTGAATCCCAGTGGAAGACATCGTGCAGCGCTGCATACATAGGAGCGGCTTCCTTGAAGTTTCCAGATGTTGCAAGGTTATAAAGCTCCATAGATTCCTTCGGGAGTGCGTTTGGGAAACCCGCAATCCAACCTGAAATCCCCGCTGTCGATAGCTCGAGGAATACGTCATCTGCGCCAACAATTACTTCGATACGTGGAGCAAGCTTCTTGATCTGCCAGATACGACGAACGTCACCTGAGAACTCCTTGATAGCAACAACATTTGGAACTTCATCAGCAATGCGAGCAACCAGCTTTGGAGTCAGGTCAACCTTTGTATCAAAAGGATTGTTGTAAGCGATGATTGGAATTCCAACTCTTGCTACCTCTTTGTAGTGAGCTATAACTTCATCATCTGAAGCGCGGTAGGCATTAGGTGGAAGCAACATAACTGCGCCTGCGCCCGCGTTCTGGGCGTGTTCTGCCCACTTACGTGATTCCGCTGCGCCATACGCTGCTACTCCAGGAACAACACTGAAACCTTTTGGAGCAGCTGCTACTGCAACTTCCACCATCTTTGCGCGCTCTTCAGTAGTAAGTACTTGGTATTCGCCAAGAGAACCATTCGGAATTACGCCATGTGTTCCGTTAGCTGCAAGCCATGCAACATGTTCTGCATACTTGTCGTAATCAATAGAGAGATCAGATTTGAACGGGGTCGCTGTGGCGGTAAGTACGCCATTCCATGGGTTAGTCATGCTGCACAACTTAGCCCGTAATCTTACTTTTTTCCATCTCCTAAAAGACCGAGTGAGATAGGGCTAGCAATAGGTCGGTTGCTTGAAGCAATTCGTTCTCCATCGGTTACTGTGCAATGAGTAAGTCCAGCCACAATTTCTGAGACATTACGAGAACAGATTCTCCCTTGACAAAGACCCATGCCGGCGCGAGTAAATAGTTTTGCGGTTCGAGAATCTTTCGCACCGAGCTCACTCACTGATTCTCGTATTTCGCCCATCTTTACTTCTTCGCAACGACAGATCGTCGTCGTATCGTCCGACCAGCGCTGCCAACCATCACGAATTGGATACGAACGTTTCAGAGCATCTGCAAAAATCTGCTTTCGCATTCTGTTAAACCGTAGAACCAGCGAAACACGTTGACCAGATGCGTTTAATCCGGCTATCTCTCCCTCAATAAGAGAAAGATCAGCTCCTCCGATGCCGGTTGCTTCACCTGCAATCCAGACATTCTCTACAGAACTTCGTTGCGCGTCATCGACCGAAAAGATAGTTGTCCCATCTGTATCTACTCGTTGTGCGCATCCCACAATTCCACCGAGCGATAGATCGGGCAAGAATCCCCATCCAACTGCAACAACATCAACGAGGTGCGACTTATCTTTTTTGGCCATGAACTTGAAACGTGAGTTAACCCGGGACACCGTTGCTGAACCATCCGAAAAGGTAGAGACGGCACGCCTGAATTGCGGTCTGACGTTGAATCTCTTGAGAAGTCTTGCGTAGTAAATAAGTTCAAGGAATTTGGAAGGGTTGAGTAATAAAGCGTGCGGTGACAGTGCCCAACGAAGCGGGCTATGCGCATCGTAAAGTCCGACAATCTCTGCACCTGATTCTGCTAAACCAGTGGCGACGGGAAGCAGGAACGGGCCGGTTCCTGCGACGATAACTCTCTTTCCTGCCAATACTCCGTGACCTTTAAGTAAGGACTGTGCTGCACCTGGAGTCATGGAACCTGGTTTATCCCAACCCGGAAACGGAAGTGAGCGATCGTAGGCACCTGTTGCAAGGATTAGTTTCTCGGCCGTCAAGGAACCCTCTTCGCCGCCTTGCAGATAGTTCACTCGAAAAAGATTGCCATCTCTTTCAATGCTCCAGACAGTAGCCTCTGAAATATGCGTGATTGAAGAAGCGTTCTCTATCTTTGCAAACAAAATGTCTGCGCGATTACTTCTATAACCCTTGACCGAAGTCTGATGGCGCCAGTATTGACCACCTTTACGTGGTGCGGAATCAATGAGTGCAACATCAGTTCCATTTCGCGAAGCAGCTTCGGCTGCGGCAAGACCGGCTGGACCTGCGCCAATGACGATAATCATCGAGTGCTCTCAACTTTCATGCCTTGCTTTGCCTCAATAAGACATGAGCGTTGGTTTGCAACCCCATCTACGACAACGACACAGTCGTAACAGATACCAATACCGCAGAAGATTGAACGTGGTTCATTACCGAAGCGCGTGGTGCGAAGTTCTCGGGTATCAGAAGCGATGAGTGCCGCAGCGATACTCTGACCTGGAGCGCACGTGAGCTCTGCTCCATTAAAGGTAAATGAAATCTCTTTGGTCATAGTGAAACCTTCTCGAACCTTGCAGGTGAAAACGCTGACCCATCCATGAAAGATTTGCGTCCGAGAATCGCATCGGTAATGAGCGCTGCAGATCCCGGCGCCAAACCAATTCCAGCTCCTTCATGGCCCGCCGAATGCCATAAGCCCTTAACCGTTGCATCCTCACCAATGACAGGAAGATGATCTGGTGCGTATGGTCGAAAACCACGATAAGCACGCAACAATTGAACATCGCGCAGCACGGGAAAGAGCGATGTCGCTTGTGCCGCTAAGCGGCGAAGGATGTCGTAATTCATAGAACCATCAAAGCCAACGCGCTCACGACTGGCACCAATGAGAATTGTTCCTGCACGAGTTCCTTCAACGACTGTGCTGGTCTGCAAATCTGCATCACTACTAGCAACATTTGCCACATAGTCAGAGTCATACACTTTATGGAAGACATATTTTTTGGTTGGTTCAGTGACAAGAATAAAGCCCTTGCGTGGGGCGATAGGTAGATGTGAGCCAGCCATCTGAGCCAACTCCCCCGCCCATGTGCCCGTTGCATTGACGATAATTGGTGCCGAGAAATTCCCTTGCGTTGTCTCAATTCCAGAAACGGCACCTTCGTTAACCAGAATTCTGGTGACCTTTGCTTGAGAGATAAATGATCCACCGCGCTGCACAACTGTGCGAATGACGTGAGCTGCTGCCAACATCGGTTGGCATTGGGCATCCTGCGGATAGAAGACCCCAGATTGATATCTCTGATCTAAGTAAGGCTCTAATTCATGAAGAGAAGCGTGATCCAATTTTTGAATCGTCACGCCATGGTGGCTCTGTTCGGATGCCAACTTCATTAACGGTCCGTCGTCATTTCGTGCGACAACAACTCCGCCTTTAGCTTCGAGTTCAAAGGTGTCACCGACATCTTCTTGCATCTCAAACCACAAATCGCGCGAGCGAAGTGCGAGAGTGAGTTCTGGACCAGGATCTTTATCTGAGACAAGAATGTTGCCCTCGCCCGCCCCAGTTGTTCCGCTCGAAACCGCTCCTCGATCAATAACCAAGACTTTAAATCCTGCATTGGTAAGCGATAGAGCAACCGAGGCACCCACTATTCCTGCGCCAATAACAATTGCGTCAGGGTTTTGCATGTGAGAAGTCTGCTCTACTTTGTAATCTGCTGCAGAACTTCGAGAAGATCAGATTCTTTAGCTGGCGCAATATCCCACGGCTTGTGCAAGCCATCCTTCTCCCAGCGAGGGATGACGTGCATATGTAGATGAAAGACTGTCTGCCAACCAGCTTCACGGTTCATTTGGAATACAGATGTGCCATCGGATCCAAGCTGCGCATGAAGGAGATCAGCCACAACTTTCGCTGTGCTTGCAACGCGTCCATAAGTCAGCGCATCTGCCTCATGAATATCTTTCACATGGTTCTTTGGAATAACCAAGGTGTGGCCGCGATTGGCAGGAAAGATGTCGAGGAATGCGAAGCAGTGCTCATCTTCATAGACCTTGTATGAAGGAATGGAGCCTTCAACTATTTTGCAGAAGATGCAATCTGACATGGCGTCACTGTAGAGCGTTGATTCTTTGACGCGCAATCTTCTGGCTCGGAGATTCGTGGCCCAACATATAGGAGAGAAAATCTAGAAGCACCCTACTTACTCGAAGCCAATTCTTTGATCGAGGCTTTAATCCTAGGACAGAGAGAAAGGGTTCATCGATTGTGGCTATCGCTGCGTTTGCCAAAATCCTGTAGAAAAAAAGACCACCCCTGCTAAATGGTGGTTTGAGAATGAAGCCGACTATTGGTGGAGTCATTGCAATAGAAGTCACTTCATTCTTCGCAAAGCTAGCCATGACACCTGCGAGTTCATTCTTAGAAAGTGGCGCTGAAGTGAGCCCAAGAGGTTCTGCACTCTTTGACCATTCACGAACATACTGATCTGCCCCCTGAGGTAAGACATAACCAAGTTCTTCATGCGCACGAAGAAATGAATCTGTGAAAGCGCAGTGAACCCAGAGCAAGTACCTCGGATCAGAGGCGCTATATGGAGAATGAGATCCCGACTTCTCTTCAAAAGTTCCGGTGACTCGTTTATGCATTTCCCGAACACGTCGCGCTTCAATCTCTATCGCTTCGGTCGAACCAAAAGAAGTAATCGTTAGCCATCGAGTGGTTCGTTCTAATCTGCCCAGTGGATCTGTGTCGTAAGCTGAATGTTCAGCAACTCCAGTGAGAGCAGCAGGATGGGCTGCCTGCATAAGTAGTGCACGAATTCCACCAACCAGCGTTGCTATACAACCATGTACTTCCCACACTGCACTGTTGGGTCCAAAGAATCCTGCATCATTTCCAATAGCCATCTGCTTTGACCACTCAGGAGCCCCACTGGGATCACCTGATACCGTCTTACGAAAAGCATCGGCTGCTCTATTTCCGCCAAGAGCGCCCAAAAATCTATTCACGCGTCGATAAACCCGCAATCAATTCGAGAACGACGAGTGCCGCTAGTCGAACTGTTCGCTCATCGCTGGAATCCTTTGTGGAATCAATTTCAGTGATATCTGCGCCCAGTACAGCCTTGGAACATCCTGCTAGGAAGGCGAACTGGCGTATTTCATCAGCGCTGATGCCGCCGGGAGCTGCTGCTGGACATGCAGGCACGACAGAACGATCACAGACATCCATATCAAAATCGACAAAAACCTTATCGCCGGCAATTGAAATTGCTTCAGCCCAGACATCACTTACGGAACGTGAACGAAGAGCGCTGCGTGGAACAACAGTGATTCCGAAATCTTTCGCTCTCTTGGCGTATTCAGTTGAATTAGAGAACTCTGCAATACCAATCTGAACGACTTTCTTTCCATCCAGGCCTGCCTCGATAAGTCGGCGAACGGGTGAACCATTGCTGATTCCATCACGTAAGTCGTAATGCGCATCCAAAGTAATCAAACCCGTTGCGCCAGTTGCTTTAACTCCTGAATAAGTAATTGAGTTATCGCCGCCTAGAGCCAGAAGAAGTTTCGTCTCTTCCATCAACTTCTTTAATTCTTCGATAGCTAACTTTTCGTTGCTATCAGGTGAGGTTGTATTTCCCGCATCGCGCAGAATCAGCCTTTCAAGTGCAACACGGGGATTTGAATGAGCAGTCGAATAGCGCAAAAGTGCGCTTCGAATCGCTCTGGGAGATTCGTGGGCTGAAGTGGGACTCAGGCTTGTCTGCGAAGCAGGAACCCCAACGAGAGTGGCATCTATTTGTCCACTCACTTCAGAATTAAAAAGTGAATGCGCTCTTGGCCAGAGAGGGTCGTGAGGCAGTGCCATGTCTTAAGGGTAGTGGTAAGAGCATGGACCTCAGTTATATAGTGCTCAAATGATGTCAGGACCCCGCCCAGTAAGAGCACCCCGCGGAACTACAAAGAGCGCTGTTGGTTGGGGACAAGAAGCAGCCCTTCGAATGTTGCAGAACAATCTCGACCCTGAGGTTGCCGAACATCCCGACAAGTTGGTTGTCTACGGTGGAACAGGTAAAGCTGCTCGCAACTGGGAATCTTTCGATGCTCTTGTAAAAACACTGACTCATCTCAAAGATGACGAGACGATGCTCGTTCAATCAGGTAAACCGGTCGGAGTTTTTCAAACTCACGAATGGGCTCCCCGAGTTCTTCTTGCAAATTCAAATCTGGTTGGCGATTGGGCGACATGGCCTGAGTTCCGCCGTCTTGAAGATCTTGGTCTCACCATGTACGGACAGATGACTGCAGGTTCTTGGATCTACATTGGAACTCAAGGAATCTTGCAGGGAACATATGAAACTTTTGCAGCCGTTGCAGAGAAACATTTCGGAGGCACTCTTGCGGGAACTCTCACTGTTACCGGTGGTTGTGGCGGAATGGGTGGAGCTCAACCGCTTGCGGTAACAATGAATGAAGGAACATGCCTCATCATCGATGTCGATGGTTCACGCCTGAAGCGTCGCGTTAGCAAGAGATACCTTGATGTAATCGCCGTTAGCCTCGAAGAAGCTGTCTCGATGGCAGTCAAGGCGAAGAGCGAGAAGAAGGCAATTTCTATCGGGCTGGTTGGAAATAGCGCCACAGTTCTCCCCCAATTATTTACGATGGGTGTTCCGATTGATATCGTCACAGACCAAACATCTGCGCACGATCCTCTCTTCTATATTCCTGAAGGAATAGATATCAACGATGCGCGAGATAGCGCCGATCGCAATCCAGCCGATTTTGCAAAGCGCGCCAAAGAATCCATGGCAAAGCATGTTGAAGCGATGGTCAACTTCCAAGATAAGGGCGCAGTCGTCTTTGATTATGGAAATTCAATTCGCGATGAAGCCCGCCAAGGTGGTTATCAACGAGCTTTTGAATTCCCTGGATTCATTCCTGCCTATATTCGTCCACTTTTCTGCGAAGGAAAAGGTCCATTTAGATGGGTTGCACTCTCAGGAGATCCGAAAGATATCGCTCGCACCGATCAAGCCGTTCTTGAACTATTCCCAGAAAATAAGCATCTTCATCGTTGGATCAAGATGGCGCAAGATCGAGTTGAGTTTGAGGGACTGCCAGCTCGTATTTGTTGGCTCGGCTACGGCGAACGCGATAAAGCTGGCTTAAAATTTAACGATCTCGTAACAAGCGGTGAAGTAAGTGCGCCAATCGTTATCGGACGCGACCATCTTGACTGCGGAAGCGTGGCCTCTCCTTATCGTGAATCTGAGGCGATGCTCGATGGATCAGATGCGATTGCGGATTGGCCATTGCTCAATGCCATGATAAATATTTCATCCGGTGCATCATGGGTCTCAATCCATCATGGAGGCGGCGTCGGCATCGGTCGTTCCATTCACGCCGGTCAAGTAAGCGTTGCAGATGGAACTCCACTTGCAGCTCAGAAGCTTGAAAGAGTTTTGACCAACGATCCTGGCATGGGAGTTATTCGCCATGTTGATGCTGGTTACGAACATGCAAAGGAAGTCGCTATTGATAAGGGTGTTCACGTTCCCATGTTGAATGGTGCGCCTATCAAGTGAGCTCTGTAGCTTTCACAAACATTGCAACACTTGTCACCAATACCTCTCTTGGCGATGGAACGTTAGGCGTTCTCAAGGAAGCCACACTTGTAGTTGAAGATGGCTTAATTGCATCGATTGTTCAAGGCAAACCATCTGGCGTCGACTCTGAAATCGATTGTTCTGGAAAGACCTTGCTTCCTGGGTTTGTCGACTCGCATTCCCATCTCATCTTTGCTGGAGATAGAGCTGAGGAATTTTCTGCACGATCACGTGGTCAGAAATACAGCGCTGGAGGAATAGTTTCGACCGTCAGTGCAACACGAGCAGCATCAGATTCAGTTCTCACACAGAATGCTCAGCGTTTATTGGACGAGGCTCTTTCCTCTGGAACCACGACAATCGAGATCAAATCTGGGTATGGACTCACAGCAGCAGATGAATCTCGTTCCGTAGAAATAGCCAAAAGTTTTACTGATGAAACAACTCTGCTTGCAGCGCATGTGATTCCTCAGGAATATAAAGATGATCCAGACGCTTATGTTGATCTGATTATTAAGTCTATAATTCCCCAATCGAGCGCTAAGTGGGTCGACGTTTTCTGCGATCAAGGCGCCTTTACTCCGGAACAAACCGAGGCAATTCTTCGGGCAGGAATTGCACATGGCATGTTGCCTCGTATTCACGCCAATCAGCTCACCACTGGTAGGGGCGTTGAAATCGCTGTCGCACTCGGTGCAGCTTCTGCAGATCATCTGAGCAAATCCACTAATGCCGATATCGAACTTCTAGCTTCAAGTAAAACGGTCGCCACTCTGCTTCCAGGGGCGGAATTCTCTACTCATCTTGAAAGCAATCTTGGGCGCAGATTCCTAGATGCTGGCGCGACAGTGGCTATCGCGTCCGATTGCAATCCCGGATCAAGCTATACAACTTCAATGCCATTTTGTATCGCGTCTGCAGTAAGTCTCTTAGGTTTCAACGTAGAAGAGGCCGTTCTTGCCGCCACTCTGGGTGGCGCCAATGCGCTTCTCAGAGAAGATATCGGAACGCTTGCAGTCGGCAAGAGAGCTGATCTCGTTCTACTCAACGCTCCTAGTTATATCCACCTTGCATATCGTCCAGGTGTAAATCTCGTTCACAGTACCTACAAATCAGGAAGAGCAGTGACATCATGGCAGAAGTAATAATCTCAACATCGGGAATGACATTTAGTGATGTTGTTGCAATCGCCAGAGGTAACGCAAGGGTAATGCTCTCAGAGCAATCTGTCGCCGCTATGCAATCTTCGCGCGACCATGTTGAGAGCCTTGCCGCTTCAGAGACACCTGTCTATGGAATTTCAACCGGCTTTGGTGCTCTGGCTAATCGACATGTTTCTCAAGAACTTCGTACGCAGCTCCAGCGCTCACTAATTCGTTCACATGCCGCAGGCGTTGGCGATCCCGTTGAACGAGAAGTCGTGCGCGCACTAATGGCCCTTCGACTCAAGACTCTCGCATCAGGGAAAACCGGAGTACGTCCCGTGGTTGCCCAAACAATGGCAGACCTTCTTAACGCAGGTATTACTCCCCTTGTTCGTGAATTCGGCTCCCTTGGGTGCAGTGGAGATTTAGCACCTCTTGCACATTGCGCACTTGTATTGATGGGCGAAGGTGAAGCACTTGATAAGAACGGCGTACAACGCCCAGTTCCAGAGCTACTTGCTGAAGCGAAGATTTCACCTGTTCAGTTGGCTGAGAAAGAAGGTCTGGCGCTCATCAATGGAACCGATGGCATGCTTGGCATGCTCGTTCTCGCTATTGAAGATTTGCGCATGCTCGTCGATTCAGCAGATGTCGTCGCTGCTATGAGCGTTGAAGGTTTGCTCGGAACTGACCGAGTCTTTATTCCAGAACTTCACGAACCGCTTCGTTCGCATCCTGGCCAAGCAGCAAGTGCTGCCCGCATGCTTGCAACTCTTAAAGACTCAGGAATTGTTGCCTCGCATCTCCATAATGATGACCGCGTACAAGATGCTTACTCACTTCGCTGCGCACCTCAAGTTGCTGGAGCGGTCCGTGACACTGTCGAATATGCAGCCACCGTCGCTCTTCGCGAACTTTCTGCAGTGATTGATAATCCCGTGGTTCTTGAAGATGGAAGAATTTCATCTAATGGAAATTTCCATGGTGCACCCGTTGCATACGTTCTCGATTTCTTGGCTATTGCCGTTGCCGATCTGGGAAGTATCGCTGAACGTCGCACAGATAGGGCACTTGATAAGAACAGAAGTGCAGGGTTACCACCGTTTCTCGCAGATGACCCTGGCGTTGATTCAGGTTTAATGATTGCGCAATACACACAGGCTGCCCTTGTTAGCGAGAACAAACGCCTTGCATCTCCTGCAAGTGTTGATTCGATTCCATCCTCTGCGATGCAAGAAGATCATGTTTCGATGGGGTGGTCTGCAGCGCGCAAGCTACGAAAGGCAGTCGACAATCTCGGTCGAATTATTGCTATCGAATTAGTGACAGCATCTCGCGCGATTGAACTTCGCGCCCCTCTTACTCCAAGCCCGGTTTCGGCGAAGATTATTGGCGAACTTCGAAAGAGCGTTGCAGGACCTGGTCCTGATCGCTATCTCTCCCCCGAACTAGTGGCAGCTACAGAGTTTGTAGCAAGTGGAAAAGTTATGAGTGCGATTCAATAAATAGTCGTGAATTCTCGAAGATGATCTCAGCGTCATAATCAAGAGTTGCAACGTGATAGCTATTTACCAATTCGATGCGGTTCTTTTCACGGGATCCCACACCTTGCATAATGATTTCAGTATTTGAAACCGGCAATGTGTGGTCTTCAATGCTGTGGAATAACTGAAGAGGAACTGTTACATCATGCAGACGCTTGCGGGTATAACTAAGCATTTTCAGGAGTTCATAGACTCCTACAGCAGGAAGTGAGTCGTATCCATATTCGGTAATTCCAGGACGCTTAATGTCATCACCCACAGAGTCACGCATCTTCTGGAATCGTGAAATAACCCAAGCAACCTGAGCCGGAATGAATTTCACGTGGATCATTGGATTGACCAAGATGATGCCTGCCAATTGCTTGGAATATCTAGTTGCAACATTCAGTGTTGTGCCACCGCCCATGGATAGCCCGCAGATAAAAACTTTCTCGCATGATTGCAGCAGAGCGTTTAGGTCATTTTCAACCTTTGCTGGCCACTCTTGCCACTTCACAAGATTGAGATCTTTAGGAGTTGTGCCGTGTCCAGGCAGTAGAGGAACTGTAACTGTGTATCCGCGCTGGTTGAGGTACTCAGCCCAGGGACGCATCGATGCGGGAGAGCCCGTGAACCCATGAACCAGAAGAACTCCGATTTTCTTATTAGCGCCATGACCCTCTGCGTGCCAATCATTTATCAATCCCGCCGGTGCGTCTTCAACTGCCATGAATTGAGACTATTACGCATCCGATGTCATCGCAATCATCTAGGGTTTGGATATGGTCGAAAAGTCTGAGAGTGCAACGTGGCAGAGCACTCTGCAAGAATTTGGTCGTCCACTGAGTGAAATTACTTTCGTTGTCATTGATCTCGAAACCACGGGTGGGGCGCCTCATCTTGGTGCGGGCATCACTGAAATTGGTGCAGTCAAAGTTCGCGCTGGTGTCGTACTCGGCGAGTTCAAGACCTTTATCGATCCGCAGCATCCTGTGCCTAGCTACATCACAGATCTCACCGGAATAACGGATGAGATGGTCTTTCAATCTCCTACGATTGCGCAGATATTTCCTTTACTTCTTGATTTCATGGGGTCACAGAATGAAACAGTTCTCGTAGCCCAGAATGCGCCCTTTGATCTCTCATTCCTTACATTTGCTGCTCGCGCTCATGGATTTGATTGGCCGAAATATCCAGTTCTCGACACTGCAATCATCGCTCGTAAAGTTCTATCGCGGGATGAAGTACCTAATTGCAAACTTGGCACACTTGCCGAGTTCTTCGGAACGCAGACGACTCCAAATCACAGGGCTTTAGATGATGCTCGTGCGACTGTCGATGTTTTCCACGGGTTACTTGAACGCCTAGGTTCGCACGATATCTACACTCTTGAAGAGTTAAACAACTTTGGCAAGAAAGTTAAGAAGCAGAAATCTCCTGAGTAAGAACTGCCCATTTATTAAGAAGTTCTAACGCCACCCCAGAATCGACTGCTTTCTGGGCGCGTTCTAATCCAAGAGTTAAACGTGTCTTAATGTCGCTCTCTAGGTCGCCTTCAAATGCTGCGATTGCCGCTGCGGCATTGAGAAGAACTGCGTCTCGCGGCGCTCCTCTTTCACCAGCAAATATTGCACGCGCAATTCGAGCATTCTCTTCCGCATCTCCACCAACGATTGCTTCGATAGGTGCATTCTGCATTCCGAAATCCTTTGCATCAATTCGGTCGCTCTTAATCTCATCTCTACCAATTGAGAGAACAGAAGTAGTGGTGACAAGAGTTATCTCATCAAGGCCATCATCTCCTCGGAAGACAAAACCATCACAACCCTTTTCAGCTAAGACTTGGGCCATTACTAAATGCATTCGCTCATTTGCTACACCGATTGCTGCAGCCTGTGGCTTTGCGGGATTAGCTAACGGGCCCAAAATATTAAATACGGTGGGCACCCCGAGCTCTTTTCGTGCAGGTGCTGCAAACCGCATAGCCGGATGAAATATTGGTGCAAAGCAGAAACCGATTCCAAGTTCGCGAACGGTACGTTCAACTCCTGGACCATCCAGTCCGGGAACTACACCCAGCGCTTCAAGAAAATCCGATGCCCCCGATTTCGATGACACTGCTCGATTTCCATGTTTAACAACGCGCGCACCTGCGGCTGCAGCAATAATTGCAGCGGTCGTTGAAATATTGATTGTATGAGCACCATCGCCACCAGTTCCCACAGTGTCAACAGCTCGCTCGGTGATATTAACTGGTCCTGAGTGCGCATACATTTCCGCAACAAGTGCGCCAACTTCATCAGAGGTTTCGCCCTTATTCTTTAAGGCAATAAGAAATTTCTTTACCTGTTCAATATCTGATTCACCGCTCAGAATTTGACGCATTGCACCTTGAATTTGTTCCGGCTCGAGATCTAACCCCAAATCGAGTTTTTCGATCAGCGCGCTCCAACTCAACTGTGAATTGGACATGGCTTCTTACTTACGCAGTGGCAGCAGTGCGAGCACGAAGTAGCTCAGCAACTGTATGTGAAAGCGTGAATGGATCTACTGGGTGGAGAACATTTGCCTCAGCGCGTGACCATGCCGCAAGCCACGCATCTTCCTTGCGTCCTGTAATCACCATAACGGGAGGACAGTTGAATACTTCATCCTTTAATTGACGAGCCATTCCGATTCCGCCTTCAGGAACAGATTCTCCATCGAGGATAAAGAGATCGATAGGGGCTTCGTTGCCTGGCTTCTTTGCATCAACAAAGAGTCGAAGCGCTGCTCCCGTCGCAAATTGATGGATGACATGTTCTGCCATATCGGGAGCTACTCGAGAACCCAAAGCCCCAATAACGGCTTCACGGACTGTGACGTCATCGGAGTAAAGAACGATGGAGTACTTGCGCTCTCTGAGGCCGGAATTCGAGGTCATGGTCGAAAGTCTAATAGCCAGGAGCTCAACTTCTGACCTCTGAAAGTGGCCATCAATGGGTGACCCTTTTCACCTCAGATGAGCGGAAAAACCGGCCCTTGGCGACCCCTCTAAATAGGTTAGTGCGCGCCTTTTCAGGAATAATGCCACCTATGACAAGTACCAGCGTGAGCGAGCACCACAAGATCACCCGCCCCAATATGGTGGCAGTCGGAACAATCGTTTGGCTCTCCAGTGAGCTCATGTTTTTCGCTGCGCTCTTCGCAATGTACTTCACAACACGCGCAGTGCAAGGCCCAGCAATTTGGCTTGAGTCAACAGAGATTCTCAACATTCCCTTCGCAGCATTTAATACAACTGTTCTGGTTCTCTCATCGGTGACATGTCAGTTCGGCGTATTTGCCGCTGAGCGTTACCAAGCTCGACGCGATGGCGCTCTCTGGAAGATTTCATCTTGGGGAATGCGCGAATGGTTCTCCATGACATTCCTTATGGGTGGATTCTTTATCGCCGGTCAGGTTTACGAATACGCACACCTCGTTGCTGAAGGAATGACTCTTTCATCTACTGCATATGGTTCAGTCTTCTACCTCGCAACTGGTTTCCACGGACTCCACGTGACAGGTGGCCTCATTGCATTCCTGATCGTCATGGTCCGTGTTGCTAAGGCTCGTCGCTTTACTCAAGGTCAAGCAACAACAGCAATCGTTGTTTCTTACTACTGGCACTTTGTGGACGTTGTATGGATTGCTCTCTTCGCCTCTATCTACCTCATTAAATAATTACCACCCCGACTGAAAGGAAATCAGTGAAGCGTCTCTCGCGTCTACGCAGACATCGTGCAGCAGGACCAATTCTTTTGATCTTTGCTCTCTTCACCATTGGCACAACATTCCAAGTTGCGAGTGCTGTGAATAATGAGGTGACCACAACTGCTGATCGTTCGACGGTTATTGAAGAAGGCAAACAAATCTTCCTTAAGGGTTGCTCTTCATGTCACGGCCTCAACGCTGAAGGTAGCCAGATTGCTCCTTCGCTTATTGGCGTTGGTGCTGCTTCAGTAGATTTCCAGGTTGCTACAGGCCGTATGCCTATGGCAGATATGAGCAGCCAGGCTATGCGTAAGCCGCCTGTTTATGATGCTGAAGAAGTAAATGCGCTAGCTACTTATGTTGCATCCCTTGCACCAGGCCCACAAATTCCTGGAGAAGAACTTTTAAATTATGAACGTGATGGCTCTGTTGCAGAAGGTGGAGAACTCTTCCGCACCAACTGCGCAATGTGCCACAACTTCGCAGCCCAAGGTGGTGCTCTTACTCAAGGTAAATACGCGCCAACTTTGATGGGTGTAACTCCACGTCATATCTACGAAGCGATGATTACCGGCCCTCAATCAATGCCTGTGTTTAGCGATAAGACACTTACACCTGAAGAGAAGCTCTCGATCATTAAATGGATTAAGGCTGCAGAAGCTGAACCACAACTTGGCGGCGCTGCACTTGGTCGCGTAGGACCAGTAACTGAAGGGTTGCTTGCTTGGACACTTGGAATCGGACTGCTCATTGGTGTTGCAGTCTGGCTAGCTATGAAGGCGAGATAAGAAATGTCTAATGAGATCGAATTAATTAAGGATCCAGGGCTTCCTGCTCACGTTCATCGCCAAACTGATATCGATCCCGTTGCTGCAGCACGTGCAGAGCGTCAAGTCGCGATTCTCTTCCTGCTTTCAGCACTTGGAACTCTTCTACTTATCTTCTCTTACTTTTTTATCTCAGATGAGACATTCATCTTTATTCCTGTCTTAGGTGAAACCAATGCGCATCAGCTAGGTCTCGGTTTGGGAATGGCGATTGCTCTCTTCTGTATCGGTGCCGGACTAATTCACTGGGCAAAGACTTTGATGCCCGATGAAGAAGTTGTCGCGCAACGTCATGAATTTCGTTCAGAAGATGAAGATCGCTCTAACTTTGTAAAGACAGTTAAAGAAGGCGCAGCCTCTGCAGGACTTGGCCGTCGCCCTCTCATTAAGCGCACTTTGGGTGCAGCACTAGGTCTTTCAGCACTTTCTCCACTCATTCTTCTTCGCGACTTAGGTCCACTTCCAGGCGATGAACTATCAAAGACCTCTTGGAAAGCCGGCACTCGCCTAGTTACGGATCCGGGTGATCGCCCATTGCGTCCAGAAGATCTCGAAGTTGGCGCCGTGGCTCAGACTCTTCCTGAGTTGCCAGCTGGAGAACATCATCGCTCACTTGCTGACATTGGAAAAGATGCAGTCTTGTTGATTCGTCTTCGACCTGAAGAGTTCAATCTTGATGCAGAACGTCTTTCATGGACGCACGAAGGCATTATCGCCTTCTCAAAGATTTGCTCACATATGGGTTGCGCTGTAGCTCTCTACGAGCAGCAGACCAAACACTTGCTCTGCCCATGCCACCAATCAACATTCGATGTCACGCGAGCGGCGAAAGTTATCTTTGGCCCCGCCGCGCGACCTCTGCCACAATTGGCAATCACAGTAGATGCTGACGGTTACTTAGTAGCCCAAGCACCATTTAATGAACCTGTAGGACCTAGCTTCTGGGAGCGCTCATCATGACAGCACGCGAACGAATCGCCGGTAACGTCGCAGGATATGTAGACGATCGCACTGGTGCTGCAAAGTGGATGAAGAAGAACCTCACCAAGGTCTTCCC
>JACCEE012054807.1_pt1 | contig 21493 bp, 24 predicted proteins | sample 7449931 | NCBI WGS metagenome assembly JACCEE01 (sample SAMN15323457, study PRJNA562643) | freshwater metagenome | isolation source: river surface water | place: USA:Blue River Watershed | collected 2017-08-19 | reverse complement strand
GCCCATACACGGTACCGTGCACGTCGACGTTCACCCAAAACGTGCGGTCATGGTCCGGGCCGGATTTTTTCACGAGAGCGTATTTCGGCACGTTCTTGAATTCCTTTTGCATATGCTCCTGAAGGAGCGTCTTATAGTCTTTGTGATGGCGATTTTCGAGCACGAGCTTTATCTGTGGGATCATTATGCCGAGCACGAACTGCTCCGCGGCCTTGTAGCCCGAATCGAGATACAGCGCGCCGATGATGGCTTCCATCGCGTCCGCGAGAATGGCCTTCTTGCCCCTTCCGCCCGACATCTCCTCTCCGCGCCCGAGAATCAAGTACTCGTTGACGCGAAGGGCCAAAGCGATGCCGGATAGGGTATCTTCGGAAACCACGACGGACTTGGTTTTAGCGAGGTCTCCCTCGGGCCTGTCGACCATGGAATCGTACAGCTCCGCCGCGGTTACCATGCCAAGCACGGCATCGCCGAGAAATTCGAGGCGTTCGTTGTTTACGCGACTTTTGGAATTTTCGTTGGAAAAGGAACGGTGATGAAAGGCTAGGTTGAGCAGGTCGAGATCCTTAAAACGGAAACCGGCCTGCTTCTGGAAAGCAAGAAGTGCCTGCTTCCGCTCACCGCTCAGGGTATCACGGAATTGAAACAAGACAGACACTCCTGAAAGGGTGATTACTTAGACTGAGACTTGATGAAATCGTACGCGTCGCGCACGGTCTCAAACTCGTTGGCCTTTTCGTCGGGAATGCTGATTCCCATTTCTTCCTCGATAGCGTACACAAGCTCGTAGGTATCAAGGCTGTCGGCACCGAGGTCCTGGCGGAACGATGCGTCGAGAGTGATCTTGGACTCCTCGATATCGAGCTTGTCCGCGATCAGTTTCTGAATCTTCAGGAATAATTCGTCCATCACAAAACTCCTCTAAATTAACCGTTGTTTTCGGGCGTAATAACCTGTCGACCGCGATAGAAACCGCACTTGGGGCACACACGGTGAGTCAGGATAAGGTTACCGCAGTTTCCGCACTCAACGAGGGCCGGTGCGCTCAGGCGCATATTGATCCCTTGTCTCCTGCGAGTGCGGGCTTTTGACGTTTTCGCTCTGGGCACTGCCATATAATAAACCTCGCTAAAAAATATTTTCCGTACATACTGCCGGGAATAAATACAAAATTGATATTATCTACTAACGCAAACCATGTCAATAGTCATATTACATTTATCGACTTTTTGTCGAAATGGTTATTTCCCGTACTTGGCCATCAAGGCTTTCGCTACCGGTTCGGGCACCATTGTAGATACATCGCCGCCGAAAGAAGCCAGTTCTTTAATGGCGCTTGAACGCAATACGAAGAACTCGGGATCGGTCGGAAGAAAAACGGTCTCAATATCCTTCTTAAGCCCTCGATTCATCATCGCAAGGTCAAATTCATAGGAAAAATCCGCTAGATTACGAACGCCGCGAATCAGGACATGGGCATCTATCCTTCGGGCATATTCAACGATCAGGCTGTTCCAAGTGTGCACATGCACGTTTTCCCATTGTTTGACCATATCGGAGATCAACGAAACGCGCTCTTCCGCGCTAAAAAGATATTTCTTTTCACTATTTACCGCGACAACAACGTGAATTTCGCTGAATATCATGCGAGCGCGTTCAATTATATTGAGATGACCAAAGGTCGGAGGATCGAATGAACCCGGAAAAATCGCTTTAACCATATTAAAGACACTGTACCTGGCGGTCCCCGTTCCGTCAACTACCGTAAAAAACCCATTTGACGCGATAAGATAACGGAGGTATTATCTTTATATGAAGAAAACCATTTCTTTGCTTACCCTGGGATTCACTCTGTCGTTTTTTTCTGGTTGCGCCACGACGCCGACTCCCGTCGACCCTAAGAAGCCCGATACTATCGTAAACACGACGAATCATACCGATGTCAAAAAGCCCGATGCCGGTAATGATACCGTTATTGCCCAATTCGATACCGTTAAGATTACCAAAAAAACCTATGAATCGACCAAAAGCGAGTTACAACTCGTCGTGGAAGACCTGAACCGAATTACCTACGCGCGCGACTATCAGCGCTGGTTAACGTACCTGTCCGAAGCCTATGTCGCAACCCTCTCCGACCCCGCAAACCTAGAAAAAGTTTCGGCAAGCCTTCCGACCAAGGGTATTAAACTCAAAAACCTCAAAGACTATTTTTCCTACGTTTTTGTCCCCTCGCGCCAGAATATGCGGGTAGACGACATCCAGTTCGTCTCGCCTACCCTAGTCTACGTCATTATGGAATTGTCGCCTAAAAACCCCGCGGCCATCTATATTCTGGAGAAAACCGCTGCAGGTTGGAAGCTGGCGCCGAAAAACCAGTAACCTAGCATGGCGAAGAGACTTGACTTTGTGGATAAAATGCCCAATTATTATACCATTAAGCATTCAAAGAAATTTAGTACGAGACCATGGGAGGTCGTTGTTATGCGCGTAAAACCGTTATCGATATTCGCAGTTCTACTCCTGCTCGCAGGCGGAGCGCTTCAGGCTGAGGAACAAAAACAAGAGCAGAAGACTGATTCGATCATGACGGTTGAGGAAGCGTACCTGAGTTCCGTCGAAGGCGTGATAATCAATGAGCTCGCCGTGGCAGAAGGCCGCGATAGCAAGCAGGTCGCGCTTCAGTACATCGAGAACGCGATCGACTCCGGAAGAAAGGGCGACGACATTCAGGTTGCCCTGGACTCGCTCGCCGAGGAAGGCATTGGTTCGGTAGTGCGCGAAAACGGCCGCACCATGAATAACTATCCCGATATCCGAGCCAAGGCATGCGAGCTTCTCGGTAAAATGGGAACCGCGAAAGCGAAAGACACCCTCATCGCCGTTATGTACTCCGACAACGAGCCGATGGTCATCACCGCCGCCGTGCGGTCACTCGGCGAGCTCGGCTACAACGATAACGACGAGGTCGTCGAGATGATCAACTGGATCACGAGAAAGTTCGACATTATCCTCCCGACGAGCTCGCTCGCCCTTGAGGTGCTGAATACCTACGAGAAGATCGCGCCGAACGTTAAGAATAAGTCCGGAATGGTCGAGGCGATCATTCGAATCGCAAACAACTATAACTACGTAACCCCCGTTCGTAACAGAGCGTACGAGGTTCTCAAGAAGGTCAGCGGGAACGGCGGAAAGAACCAATCTAATAAGGGTGCTTCCAATTCCGCTAAACCCGCGGACGCGAAAACCAATTAACGATCGCCGGCGTTAGCATGACGCATAAAAAAACCCCGGTGCGAAACCGGGGTTTTTTTGTCTACTGTAATGGAAGATGCGGGATTCGAACCCACCGCCTTTGGCTCCGGAGGCCAACGCTCTATCCAAATGAGCTAATCTTCCGAACGACTCGATCATTAAGCCGCAAAAACGGCGCTTTGTCAATCAACAGAGGAAACATGGAACCCATAATTTTAGCGTCGACGTCGCCGAGGCGTCAGGAAATACTCAGGTCCCTTGGGATACCGTTCACCGTCATGTCCCCGGACTATGACGAAGCCGACGTTCCGGGGCTTTCGCCCAGCGAACTCGTCGAGTTGCACTCGATCAAGAAAGTCGAGTCGATCATGCGCATGCAGCTAAACATCACCACCCCCTGGATACTCGGCGCGGACACGGTGGTTTGCTCGGGCGGCGCCATATTCGGGAAACCCGCGGACCGTGCCGACGCCAAACGCATGATCCAGTCCCTTTCAGGCGCGAGCCACGAGGTTTTGACGGCGATTAGCCTCTTCGACGCCAATCTCCAATTCGTGACCACTAGAACGAGTAAAAGCGCCGTCACCTTTATCGCGTTAGACGACGAACAGATTGAGCGGTACCTTGATCTTGGGGAATGGCAGGGGGTCGCGGGGGCGTATCGGATACAGGGGCTCGCAGCTTGCCTGATATCCCGAATCGAGGGGTCATACAGCGGAATCGTAGGCTTGCCAATAGATGAGTTATATGCCATACTGCGCCAGCACGGTTACGCTTACGTCTTTTGACGCGTACCGGCATATCTTCCGGAACCCTTTATAGGGTGTCCGAGAATCAGAGAAGGGTTGTGAGATACGCGGCATACGCAAGTTGCACGGAATACTCACGCACAAAGGAGTTCACTCATGGCAGTAGTAACCATGAAAAGCTTGCTCGAGTCCGGCGTACATTTCGGACACCAGGTAAAGCGCTGGGATCCCCGCATGAAGAAATACATCTTCGCGGAACGCAACGGGATCCATATCATCGACCTTCAGAAGACTATCCTTTCCATTAAGGAAGCCTACGAAGCCGTCCGCAAGACCGCGGCCGCCGGAAAGAGCGTTCTTTTCGTCGGAACCAAGAAGCAAGCCCAGCAGACCATCGCCAAGGAAGCGGAGCGCTGCGGCATGTTCTTCGTCAACAACCGCTGGCTTGGCGGCATGCTCACCAATTTCACCACCATCAAGAAAAGCCTCCTCCGCCTCAAGAAAATCGAGAAGATGGAGATAGACGGGACCTTCGAGAGCCTGACCAAGAAAGAAATCGCCTCGCTCCAGAAGGAAAAGACCAAGCTCGAGAAGAACCTTGGCGGTATCAAGGAAATGAAAGAGCTTCCCGGAATCATCTTCGTGATCGATACCCGCAAGGAAACCATCGCCGTTGCCGAAGCCCGCCGCATGGGCATTCCGATAGTCGCCGTCGTCGACACTAACTGCAATCCCGAGGGAATCGACTACCCGATCCCCGGTAACGACGACGCCATCCGCGCCATCTCCCTCTTTACCCAGATCATCGCGAACGCGGTCGTCGAAGCGGATAACGAGAACGGCCTCAAGATCATCGAGAATCTCCAGGACGAGGATGACGAGTCCGGCGAAACCGACGCCTCCAAGGGCGCGAACGAGGAAGAGATCGTCGACTATAGCAACTATACCCCTTCCGAGAAGAAGGCCGACGCGGCCGCTTCCGACGAGGAACCCCTTGTCGACGAAGACAAGCTCTACGAAGGCAAATAAGGAGATCCTGTAAACCATGGAAATCAAAGCAGCTGACGTTAAAGCCCTGCGCGACAAAACCGGCGCGGGCATGATGGAATGCAAGCAGGCCCTAACCGAATGCAACGGAGACGCCGCCGCCGCCGAAAAACTCCTTAAGGAGAAAGGGCTCGCGGCCGTCGAAAAGCGCTCAGACCGCGCGACCAGCGAAGGGCTCGTGCTCATCAAGAACACCGATAAAAAGGCCGTAATCGCCGAGGTTACCTGCGAGACCGACTTCGTCGCCAAGAACGCCAACTTCATCGCGCTCAGCGACAAGATCATCGACGCGGCGTATGACAAGGGAATTACCGGGGTTACCCCGGAGCTCTCGAACATGGTACTCGACCTCGCGACCAAGGTCCGCGAGAACATGACGCTCTCACGGCTCGAGGCGCTCAACGCCGGCGCCAACGAGTATATCTCCAAGTACGTGCATTCCGACAAGAAGACCGGAGTCGTGATCATGCTGAAGGCCGATAAGAGCGAAGCGTTCGCGAACAAGGCCGTCCAGGAATTCGCCTACGACTGCTGCCTCCATATCGCGGCCTTCGCCCCAATGTACATCAACTCCTCCGAGGTTGACCCCAAGTACATCGCCGAGCAGACCGAGATCTTCAAGGTGCAGGCCAAGGAATCCGGCAAGCCCGAGAACGTCCAGGCAGGCATCGTGCAGGGAAAGATCAAGAAGCACCTCGCCGAGATCTGCTTCATGGATCAAGCCTTCGTAAAGGATGACAAGATGTCCGTCGCGAAGAAGATGGAAGAGGTCGGAAAGGCCGCGGGTTGCGTTCTCTCCGTTTCCAAAGTCGTTTTCTATCAGCTCGGGGCAAAGTAACGCCCATACCGTCCCAACAGAAACCGGCTCCCGAACGCGGGTGCCGGTTTCTTGCTTTTTGAAAGGAGTCATCGATGTCCGATACCATCGCGCCCCATCTGGAGCGAATGAAGAAATCCATCGCATCCCTTAAGGACGAATTCAACACCATCAGGACCGGTCGCGCCTCAGCGGCCCTGTTCGATAAAGTCCGCGTCGACTACTACGGGGATAAGTCTCCCCTTAGCCAGGTAGCCACTATTTCCATCCCCGAAGCCCGGCTCGTCGTGATTCAGCCGTGGGACAAGGGACTCATCGGGGAGATCGAGAAAGCGATCCAACGGTCGGAGCTGGGGCTTAATCCCTCGAACGACGGAAAGGTCATCCGCATCGCCATCCCGCCGCTTACCGAAGAGCGCCGAAAGGAGCTCGTTAAGCAGGCAAAGGCACAGGCCGAGCAAAGCCGCGTCGCGATCCGCAACATCAGGCGCGACGGCAACGATGAGCTAAAAAAAATGGAAAAGGACGGAGAGCTGACCGAAGACGGACTTAAGACCGTCGAGGAAGAACTCCAGAAGTCCACCGATAAATTCATCCAGGAGATCAATAAGATCCTGGACGAAAAAGAAAAAGAAATCATGGAAGGCTGATGACCGGCTCATCGACCGTTCTTGAGGACAAACTCGACCCCACCCGCCTTCCCGCCCATATAGGCATAATAATGGACGGGAACGGCAGATGGGCAAAGCGCCGCGGCATGAGCCGCACTCAGGGCCACAAAGAGGGCCTTGAGAGCGCGAAGGCCGTCGTCAAGCAAGCGGCGACGCTCGGAATCCGTTACGTTACCCTCTACACGTTCTCCACCGAAAACTGGAAGAGAACGGCCGACGAGGTCGGTTTCCTGATGGGATTAATCAAGACCCATCTCCGCGCGGAGCTCGATTTCTACGCGCAAAACGGAATTCGCGTCCGTCACCTCGGAGACCTATCAGGCCTACCTCAGGACATCGCGGGAGAAATCCTCGACATCGGCGCGAAAACCTCAAACTTCGACCGGACCACGGTCGTGCTTGCGATTAACTACGGCGGTCAGGACGAGATTCTACGCGCGATCAAAAAGCTACCGCCAGCCGAGATTCAGGGCATTGACGCCGTCGAGTTCTCCAAATACCTAGACCTTCCCGAACTCCCTCCGATGGACCTAATGATCCGCACGGGCGGGGAAAAACGAATAAGCAATTTTCTACTTTGGCAATCCGCGTATTCCGAGCTGTATTTCAGCGATCTTCTGTGGCCCGACTGGAACGGAGAAAGCCTTATCGAGGCGATCTTGGAGTATCAGTCACGCGACAGAAGGTTTGGGGGCGTAAAATGAAAAAACTAATCGAGCGGCTTTTGCTTTTTTTCGTCGGCTTGCCGCTGATCGTCGCCTCTGTGTTCTTTTTGCCACAGTACCACTATCTCGTACTGCACATTGAGCTTTTGGCGTTCTCCGCGCTCGCCATACTCGAGATGCGCTCGATTCTTTCGCAGAAAATGACCGTCCACGGGATAGTGATCAGCCTTTGCATCGGGCTCGCGATCCCCATAGCCGCGTTTCTCTATACGGTGTTCGGCTTACCCCAGCGAATAATCACGTTCTCGATCGCCATCGCTTCCGTCCTCGTCCTTTTCATAGAGTTCATACTGAGTTTTTCCGGACACTTCGAAAAGGCGATGGAACGCATCGCGACCTCGTTCGTCATCCTGATCTACCCCGGGTATCTACTCATGTATCTCTCGATCATGACCGTATGGAAAGACGCGGGTATCCTCCTCAGCGTATTCTTCCTAATGGTTTTCGGTTGCGACTCGCTCGCCTGGTTTTTCGGGATGCTGCTCGGCAAGAATAACCGCGGGATCATACCGGCGAGCCCGAATAAAAGCGTCGCCGGTTTCATCGGCGGGTACGCAGGCGCCATCGCCGTGGGAGTCGTCGCGAGGATACTGTTTCCCGAGGTGTTCGTCGGGGGCTTCGCGAAGATCGTCGCCCTGGGCTTCATGACCGCGACGGCGGCCGTGGTCGGCGACATTATCGAATCCATCTTTAAGCGTTCCGCGGGCATCAAGGACTCTGGGCACGTGATTCCGGGACGAGGCGGGGTTCTCGACAGCGTGGACTCCATCCTCCTCGCCGCGCCCGTGTTTTATATTATCTGCAATTTCCTCTACGGTATGGCATGATGGCCGACGCACGCAAGAAACTCATAATTCTCGGCGCGACGGGCTCCATCGGTTCGAGCTGTATGGACATAGCGCGCCGCTTTCCCGAAAGGTTCGAAGTGGTAGGGCTCTCCGCCCATACGGACCGTAACGGGCTTTCCGCCCTCGCCGCCGAATTTTCCGTGGCAAAGCCCGTACTCTCGGGTTTCCAGGGCGAGGACGCCCTACTCGAGATGATTCGCTCCACCGAGGCGGACGTCGTCGTGAACGGAATCTCGGGCGCGAGCGGACTCCTTCCGTCCCGCGCGGCGCTGGAGTCCGGCAAGGACCTCGCGCTCGCCAACAAAGAAACGATCGTCATGGCGGGACCGCTGATTCTCAAGCTCGCCGCCGAGCGGGGACGAAAACTCCTGCCGGTGGACTCAGAGCACTCGGCCGTCTTTAACCTGATCCACGCGTTCGGCAAAGACTCGATTTCCGAGATCATACTGACGGCGTCCGGAGGTCCCTTCAGAACCTGGGATTCAGACCGGATCGCAAAGGCCACGCGCGAGGACGCGCTCAAGCACCCGACTTGGTCGATGGGCTCCAAGATAACGATAGACTCGGCCTCCATGGCGAATAAGGGGCTCGAGGTGATCGAGGCTTGCAGGCTCTTCGACATCCAAGCCGACCGCGTTAAAGTGGTGGTTCACCCGCAAAGCCTCGTGCACTCCTTAGTGCGCACGAAGGACGGAGTCCTATACGCTCAGATTTCCAAGCCAGACATGCGCCATCCCATCCTTTCGGCCCTCACCTGGCCGGAGTACGTCGAAAACCATTTGGAACCGCTATCGCTCGAGTCGCTCTGCGAGATGCGGTTTGAGCCGCCCCGCTACGCCGACTTTCCCCTGCTAGGACTCGCGTATCGCGCGGCGGGTCTCGGTGGTTTATACACCGTCGCGTATAACGCGGCGAACGAGGTAGCGGTAGCGGCATTCCTAAACGGCGCCATCCCGTTCACCGCGCTCGCGTCGACGACCGCTAAGGTACTCGAGCGCGACTGGGCGCGGGAGTGCGGTTCATTCGAGGAAGTATTGGATGCCGACGCGCGCGCGCGCGCCGAGGCGAACTCCGTAATCAAGGGAACAAACGCATGATCAAGATAGTTTTCGGCTTCATATTCCTGGGGCTCGTGGTTTTCATCCACGAACTGGGCCACTTCATCGCGGCGCGGATTTCGGGCGTCGCCGTCGAGACCTTTTCGATCGGCTGGGGCCCCGTGCTCTTCAGGAAAAAATGGGGATCGACCGAATATCGCCTTTCGCTCCTTCCGTTGGGCGGTTATTGCGGCATGAAGGGTGAGCACGCCTTCGCCGACGCGCTCGAAAAAAAACTCGACTACATCCCGCGGGAGGAAGGCGGCTTTTACGCGGCCCATCCCCTTAAGCGGGTTTTCATCGCGTTCTCGGGACCGTTCTTCAACCTCGTTTTCGCCGTGCTCGCGCTCGCGCTCTCGAGCGCCGTCGGCTATACCTACCAAACCGCCGAAAACGTGATCATCCCGATCGAGTCGTTCGACGGCGGAATCTCGAAGACCCCTTCCGCCCTGGCGGGCATCCTCGAGGGGGACCGAATCGTGAGCATGAACGGCACGCCGACGGCGACGTTCACCGATATCCGCCAGTATGTCGCGACCCGTCCCAACGAAAGGATAGAACTCGTGATCGACCGCGCGGGTGAAACCATAACGACCTCGATAGTCCCGAAGCTCGATAAAAAAACGGGCGCGGGCCGGATCGGGATCGCCCCGTATCTTCCCACCATAATCGGCAAGATCGCCCCGGGCTCGGCTGCTGAAAGCGCCAAGCTCATGGTCGGCGACGTGATCACCTCGGTGGATTCCAAACCGGTCTCGACCTCCTTTCAGTTCGACGCCGCGATCGCGTCCAAGCCTCAGCAGATTACCGTCGGCTACCGGCGCGACGGAATCGACAGAGTCGCGACGCTCGTCATCGTGTACACGAAAGAAGGCGCGGAGTGCGGCTTAACGTGGAAAATGATACCGGTTACCGTTGAGGGAACGGGTTTCCTCGAGAGCCTCTCGAACGGCGTGACCGGCACGGGGCGTACCATCGCGCTGACGGTAAAAAGCATCGGGCTCCTGTTTCGCGGCGTCGACGTGACGGAGGCGGTCTCAGGGCCCATCCGCATTACCATGATGATCGGGGACGTAGCCGAAGCGGGAGTCTCCGGACTAGCCGAGCTCTTGAGCATCATCTGCGTCTCGCTATTCCTGATGAACCTACTCCCGATACCGATTCTCGATGGAGGGCTAATCCTGTTCGCCCTCATTGAGACCGTTATGCGAAGGCCACTGAAGCCCAAGACGATGTATTACGTCCAGTTCATCGGCGTAGCCTTTATTCTCGGAATGTTCTTTCTCGCCCTATTCGGCGACATGAAATTTCTTTTTAAATAACGCGTAGGAGGATACCATGCGCAAACTGACTTGCCATTGCGAACAGACGTTTAACGCCGACATCCCGGAGACCGTCAATCTAGACGATTCCCCCGAGGTAATCGCCGACATCGCCGACGGTTCGTTCCTTACCTGCGTATGCCCCACGTGCAACGCCACGCTCCATACGGACCTTAAGACTCGGTTCGATTGGCCGTCGAAAAAAACCAGTCTCGTCCTTATACCGGAAATCGACCGTTTCGCGTACCTTTCCGGTTTGATCCCGCACGAAGCGGACGCGCAGGCGGTAATCGGTTACGCCGAACTCGCCGATCGCGTCGCGGCGCTCGCCGCGAACCTTGATCCCATCGCCGTCGAGGCCATTAAGTATCACCTACTCGTCAAGTCGCGCGAAGCCGCGGGAGCGAACAACGCGACGATCGTCTTCGAGAAGGTCGACGAGGGCGGGAACCTCGAATTCCACATCCACGGGATTCGCGAGGGCGAGATCGCGGTCTCGAAGCTTCCGCGCTCGATCTACGACGCCGTAAAGACGGACCTCGCCGCCGATCCCGAGAAGGACCCGTATCCTCAGATAACCAACGGATCGTACGTCTCCGTAAAGAACATACTCATCGAGGACGTGTAGCATGACCCGCCGTTCAGCGCTCATCGCGGCCGCGGCGACGCTCCTCGCGGCGACCTTCCCGGTGGCGGCGCGTCAGCCGACCATCCCCTTCCCGATCGTCGGCTTTCCCCAGGAACCGGAGGTTCGCGCGCCGGAACAAGTTCCCGATTCTCGGCACCATGACGGCGCGGTCATATCGCTCGCCCGCCGAGGCGCGGAATCGCCCGAGCTGTTCGCGGGCACGGCGGACGGTTTCGTGGTCCTTGCGCAGGAGTCCGGCGAGACGGAAAGCTGGCAGATATCAGAACTTCCCGTCCGGAAAATCGCGATACATCCGAACGGGAACCTCGTGGCCGCGTATGAGTCCGACGGGTTCAGCGTCCACCGTCTATCCGTCTGGGACTGGAAGAGCAAATCGAGGCTCTACGCTAAACGTTTCCGCGATTCGGTGATCTCGGTATCTTGGTCGGCGCGCGGTACGTATCTACTCGTGGGTAACACCTCAGTCGAGGGGATAACCGTCTTCGACGGAGACTCGGGTAAGCCAAAATCGGTCTTTAAATCCTCGCCCGGGATCGTGTCGTTAAGCCTTACCGGCGGAACGGAAACGAGCATGATTACCTTCGGGCCCTCAGGCACGATCCGCTACACCGACGTTTCGTCGGGTACCGAGCGGGCGCGGTACGACTCCCTGCCCGACGTCGCGTCCCCGACGCTCCTTAACAACAACCTCAGGATCGCGGGACGGCTCGGCGACGAAATCGTGACGATCGACGCGACGAGCGGAAAGCGCGTCGCCAGCTACGCCTCGCCGGGAAAATACTTCCTCGCGACGTCCGCGGGGGATACCGTTCCCGTTTGGCTAAGCGCTTCCGGCGACGGGTGGACAGTACGGCAAGGCGACGAGTCTTCCTCGCGTTTTTCCGTTCCCGACGGCTCCGCCATCGCGTCCGCGATCGGGCTTCCGGATCGGCTCGCATTCGGCACCGACTCGGGAATGATCTATACGGTAGACCGCGCCGCTATCTCCGCCAAGTTCTCGCCCAAAACGCTCGGCGGCCCACGCGGCCCGAGAATCGACGACGTGACGACCGACGGATCCCGATTATTCATTCTCTCCGAGGGCACCTTGCTTGAGGCTACGGGTCCAGACTCAGTCCCCGCATACCGTTTTAACGGACTCCCCTGCGATCGGATCGCCGCCAACGGCGACGGCTCGTTCCTCGCTTGGTCCGCAAAAAAAGCAGGCCCACTCCTCTGGGTTTCCGCCGACGGAAAAAACAAAACCGTACTCTATCAGGCAAAGGAAGGAATTCGATCCCTGTCCGCGAAAGACGGAACCATCGCGTTCATCGAGGGAACGAGCATGGCCGTCGCGATCGGCCCGGAGCCGAAAGTTAAGCCATTTACGTACACTGGAGCCGGTCTCCAGGACGCGCTTCCCCTCTCCGCCGATAGGATTCTCATAACTAAGTCAACCACCATGAGATCTCCCTCACCGATTTTGCTGATCAGCACGGCGACGGGCGAAACGGTTCCGCTTCCCGTCGAGGCGGAATTATGCTATGGCCTTCGCCAGACCGAGGGCGCGACGCCCGGCTTCGTGGGATTCCTCGTCAAAAACGGCGACGCCCCGTCCACGGAAATCGTAACGTTCGCGATAGACGGCGGCGCAATAGCCACGGGCGGCGCGACGACCAAGGCGGCGTATCAGGACGAGGATCTGACGGCGAGCCTTTCGGTCAAAGGAAGCCTGATTTACACGAATCTGGGAAAAGGGCAACTGTCCTGCATAGACTCAGAGGGAAATCGACAATCGCGCATGGATCGCGGGTATTCCCTGCCCGCGAAAACCGCGGTCATGGAAAACTACGTCGCGACGCTCAACGCAAACGGGTCGATAACGTGGTTTCAGGCAAGGACGAATAAATTGATCGGGGACGCGGCACTCGGTGGCCGCGGGGTTTGGCTGGTTAGCGAATAGCGTCAGCCCTGTGTCTTCGAGACGAACTTGGTGAATTTCGGGAGGAACAAGATCTCTATGTCGCCGATCGGGCCATTGCGCTGCTTGGCGACTATGAGCTCGGTGTCGATCGCCTGATCGCGGTCGCCGCCATCCTTGCTCGACGCCACGCGTTCCCTGTGCAGGAACATGACGACGTCGGCGTCCTGCTCGATCGAGCCCGACTCGCGAAGGTCGGCGAGAGTGGGTTTCTTTCCCTCGGCGTCGCGCTTAACCTGAGACAGGGCGACGACGGGAATATTCAGCTCGCGCGCGAGGCTTTTTAGCGATCTCGAGATTTCCGCGATCTGCTCATGCCTGGGGATAAGTGAATTCTCGCTCGTGATTAGCGTAAGATAGTCGACGTAGATAATCTGCACGTCGAACTGCGCCTTTAGGCGCCTAGCCATCGCGCGGAGGTCGAGCAGTTTCATGTTCGGCATATCGACGATATACAGCGGAGCCTCGTAGATCTGGCCTGCCGCGTCTTGAATACTCTGAAAGTCGCTCATCTTTAAAAGGCCCGTGCGGATTTTTTCCGAGGGGATCCTCGCCTCCGACGATATGAGTCGCTGCATCAGCTGCATGTCCGACATTTCGAGCGAGAAGAACGCGGTGGGAATCTTTTCCTTGATGGACGTGTGGGCCGCCATGGTAAGCGCGAGCGCGGTCTTTCCGACCGACGGGCGCGCGCCGATGATGATCAGCTCGGACTTTTGGAATCCACTCGTCATTTGGTCAAGCTCAATGAGGCCTGAAGGCACGCCGGTGAAGGCGTCGCGGGTATGGTAGAGCTTTTCAATCGCTTCGATGGCGCGCGGAATGATGTCGCGCGGCGTCTTAAAGGTCGCCGACTGATGCGCGTCCGTCAGCTCGAAAATCTGCTTCTGCGCGTTCTCGAGCACGGCTCGGCTTTCGGTCGCCTCGTCGTGAGCCTCGGCGATAATCTTATGCGATATGGTGAGCAAAGATCTGCGTACGGAACTTTCAAGGACGACTTTCGCGTAATATTCGACGTTCGCGCTCGTGGGAACCGTATCGGTAAGCGAGGCAATGTAACCCGGACCGCCGGCCGCGTCGAGCATGGCGGTTTGCCTGAGCTCCTCGGTGATGGTCAGGATATCCGAGCGCTGTCCCTTGTTAAAGAGGGAGAGAATGGCCTCGTAGATTTTCTGGTTTTGAAGGGAATAGAAGTTGTCAGGCCGCAGGAACCGTATGACGGTTCCCACGGCCTCCGCGTCAAGAAGGAGCGCCCCAAGGGTCGCCTGTTCGGCTTCCTGGTTATGGGGCGGCACCTTGTCTTTCAGCGATAGATAGCTCATCTCGAGAAGGGGAAGCCCTTACTCGGCGTCGGCCGCGGGGGCCGCGCCTGAGTCTGAGGACTCGGAAGCCGACTCGGCGCGCTCGTCACGGCGACGGGCATGGCGATCCGCCTTAGGGGCGGAAGTCGACTTTTCGGCTTCGGGCTGAGCATCGACAATGACCTGGACGGACGCGGACGCGGTCTCGTAGAGGTGCACGGTAACGTGATACTTTCCAACGCTCTTGAAGGTAAGTCCGGGAAGCTCGATGCGCTTGCGCTCGATCTCGAATCCGGCCTTCTTGAACTCGTCGGCGATGGTCTGGTTGGTGACGGCTCCGTAGAGCTTTCCGTTTGCGCCCGCGGGCATGACGAGGGTAAGCACGGTTGCCTCGAGTTTCTCTTTGAGGCTGGCGGCGTCGGCGCGCTTAGCGGCCTTCTTCGCGTCGATCTCGGCCTTGCGGCTCTCGAAATACGCGATGGTCACGTCATTGCAGGGCACGGCGAGATTGCGCGGGAACAGATAGTTCCTCGCGTAGCCGGTCGCGACGTCTTTCGCGTCGCCTTCCTCACCGAGGTGTTTAACGTCCTGGTTAAGAATTACTTTCATCTTCAAGCTCCTCACTCATTGATTTTCGCCGCCGCGTCCGGGAGTTGGATCGACGGCGTCTTTATTGAGCATTCGCGCGCGAAGCGGAACGAACAGTTCCACGACGCCCGCGACCAATAACAGACCGATTAATAGTCCCCAGGCGAGGAGGCAAACGACCACGATGCCCAACACCAGGAGAATCGTCGGGACGCCCATTCTCGCGCGCAGCCAGGCAATCGTCACCGAAAGGATGCCCATGCCCTGCAAAACGAAAAAGAAACCCGACGAAAGAACGAGATTCCACGACACTGCGGAAAGAACGGGGCTCGGCGCGAACCTGTCGGCGATCGCCCCGCACATCCCGATCACGAGCGGGAAAAAGAAAAAAGGCTCGGCGCTAAAAAAGACGACGCGGAAAGGAGCGATAGCCCGTTTCCCAAAACGCGCGACGAGCGACCTCGCGATCCACGCTGCCGAGGCGAAAAGGCAAAACGTACCGGTAAAGAACGAGTACAAAAGGGCATCGCGGAAAGTGCCGTACACGCCATCCTGCGAGAACGACGAAAGAGCGATGTCCCTATCGTATCCTTCGGGCAGGCTATTCGATAGCATGACTGAAAGCTCGGATGAAAGCTCGCGGATAAGCCCGTCGAGAACCTTGCCCTCGGGTGTCGCGAGAAATAACCAAACCCACGAGAGCGAAGTGAGCAAGGCCGCAATTAAAACCCTGAATCGAAGCTTGAGCGTACCCGGAAACGCGACGACGAGCAGGGGCACGAGCATGAAACCCGAGGCCGCGATAAGCGCCACGGCAAAGCCACGATCGGGTAAAGAGCCCTTCAAGAACAAGGCGACTAGGGACGACGCGACCCCGGCAACGAAAGAAAACACCGTGGTAAAGGCGAAATAGCCTTTGCCGTACGCGTAATACACGATAAAGAGAGGCACGGCGAAAAACATCGAAAAAGCCGGAATCCACTGCATCGCAGCGACCGTTGCGAACGCGGCGAGACAGCAGAACGGCAAAGACCCGCGGGTCTTTGCCGTATCTCCGGCATGGGGAATCAGATCCACGTTACCGTCAGCTTACTACGTACGGAAGCATCGCGAGGGCGCGAGCGCGCTTGATCTCGAGAGCGAGACGACGCTGATGCTTGGCGCAGGTGCCGGTGATGCGGCGGGGAAGGATCTTACCGCGCTCGGTGGTATAGCGGCGGAGGCCGTCCGAATCCTTATAGTCGATCTTGGTCTTCTGGGTGCAGAAGCGGCAGACCTTCTTGCGGAAGAACATCTTGCCCTTGCCGCGACCCTGGCCGCGATCGTCACCATCGCGCATGGCGTCCTGCATCTGCATATCGCCTTCCATATCTTTCATCTTTTCGTCAGACATATGAATATCTCCTTAAACTGCTTTGTAGCCATTCCTTAAAAAGGAATATCATCGGGAAAATCGGGGGGAACGGAACCTTCCATGTCGGAAGACGGCCGCGAAACGGCGTCCTGGCGCTTTTGGTAGGGTGCCGCCTGAGCGGGTTTTCCGGAAGAGGCGTAACTGCCGCCGGACCCACCCTGGGCGCCGCCTTGCCCGCCAAGGAGCTGAACATTATTCGCGACGATCTCGACCTTGCTCTGGGGCTGACCGTCTTTCTCCCACCTATTCTGGTGCAGTTCGCCGTCGACGGCAACCTGCTTTCCCTTTACCAGGTATTGATTGAGCGACTCTCCCTGACGTCCCCAAAGGACGATGTCGAAGAAACTCGCTTCCTCAATCCATTCCTCGCCTTGCTTACGGCGCTTGTTGACCGCAATGGCGAATTTACAGACGGCCATACCGCCGGACGTGTACTTGAGTTCCGCGTCCCGGGTGAGCCGACCGATCAATATAACGTGATTTACGTCCGCCATCTAAAGTCTCCTTGCCGTATCGTTATTCGTCCACGCGGACGAAGAGGAAGGTCAAGAGATTAACGTTCAGCTTGAACTGGCGGTCCATCTCGACGATCTTCGCGGGTTCGGCGTTGATGTTGAACAAAACGTAGCGACCGCGGGTTTTCTTGTTGATTTCATAGGTAAGGTCGCGATCGCCATAAGGCTCTTCGCTCGCGATCTGCGCGCCGAAATCGGCGAGCACTTTGCGCACGGCTTCGACGCCGGGCTTGAACTGGTCTTCCTCAAGCGGGAATACGACCATAAGTTCATACTTTCTCATGTTTCCTCCAATGGACACATTTCTGGGCCCGCAACCTGAGCTTTGTTAAGGCTAGGGTCGGCGGGCGGGAGTTTGGTGTTCCGGACGATGCCGGAACCGTAAAACTACCAGTTTAGCATCCTTTGGTCAAGACGGACGGGCTCCCTGCCGATACTGAGCGTAAGGATTGGAGAGCCGTACATGCTGCAGAAAACCGTGTTTCAGGACAATATATACCATTTGTGCCGTTCTATTGACCTCGTCGCCGAGGGACTGCTCTTAGACCTTTCGGGGGAGTTTTTCCTCGATAAAATGATCGACGATATCCTCTTTTTCGATGCCTCTATTCAGAAACTCAACGCGCGACTCTCCGAAAACAAGCTTATGTCGGGCTACACTGAATCCCTTCGAGCGCTCCATTCCTGTCAAGCTCGGTATATTAACCTCCTGGACTCGATCCTGGCGGGAAAGACGGGCATCAAGGACGAATTCGCGCCCATGCTCCCGAAAATCCAAGGCATACGCAACGCGCAGTCGGTAATTCGCGGGGAATTGGCGGGAAGCATCCAAAAAAGCGATAAAAGCGCCGATTCTAGGGATATTGTGTCCAGTAACGAGTTGAGCGAGCTTCTCAATTTTTGATATACTGATTTCAGTATGCATTCCTATGACTGTGTTATCGTCGGTTCCGGCCCCGCTGGCCTAGGGGCCGCGTTCGAGATCCTTTACCGAAAGCCCGACGCGAAGATTCTCATGCTCGAGCGCGAGCAAGTGTCCTCCGGCGGACTCCGCAACGACTGCAAGATGAATTTCACGTACCCGATAGGGTTTCCGATCGAGTACTGGGAACGAAAACTGGCGGATCATTACCTAGAACGGGTTGAGGCCTTTCTCTCGCCCGAAATCCTTCCCCAAAGGAACCTGTCGACCTATCAGCGTCGCGCGACGCGAATCGGCGCGGAACTGCTCCTTATCAGACAGTCCCATCTCGGAACGGACGGCGGGCTCAAGCTGATCAAGGAGCTCATCGCGCGGCTGAGGGCCGCGGGCGTAGAGGTCTCGCTTGGCGAAGAACTCGTCTCGATCGACCAGAAGCCGAAGATAGCGAAGACTTCCCAACGAGAGATACACTACGAAAACCTCGTCATCGCGCCGGGAAGGCACGGATTCGACTTTCTGCGGAAGTTCATGAAGGATAACGGGATCGAGTACACCGACAACAGCATCGACGTCGGCGTCCGCGTCGAGACAAGGATAGAGCACTACCCCATCGTGCGCGACTACTATGACCCAAAGTTCATCTTCCCCGAGCGCACGCGCACCTTTTGCACCAACTCAGGCGCGGCGCACGTCGTGCAGGAACGCTATACGGCGTCAAACGGACAGCCCTATTACGTCGTCAACGGTCACGCGTACTCGCACGAGAAAGAGGCTAACGGCCTCGTAAATTTCGCGGTACTCCGAAGCGTAGAGTTCACGAAACCGCTCGCGTCCGGGCAGGACTACGCCGAATTCCTCGCGCAGCTCGCGATGCTCACCGGCGGCGGCCACCCCATCATGCAGCGGATCGGCGACTTCCGCATGGGTAAGAGAACCACCCTGGACGGGCTAAACGACGACCTCTACGACTTCGAGCCGTCGCTTCCGTCCTGTACCCCCGGCGACATCGCGCTCGCGATGCCCTCGAAATTCCTCAGGTCAATATGGAAAGCCCTTAAGCAACTCGACACGATCGTTCCCGGGGTGCTCCATCCAAGCACGATCATGTATTACCCGGAAATCAAGCTCTACGCGAACAAACCGGTGTTCCTAGACGGTCACTTTATGGCGGCCAAGGACATTTACCTCATCGGCGACGGAGCGGGTACCTCGCGCGGCATTACTGGGGCATGGGCCTCGGGAATACGCGCGGCCGAGGGAATTAGCGCGAGGAGCGGGTGGTAGCATGAGAATTACGGGCGGAACTTTATGCGGACGGACCGTCGAATGCCCCCAGGGCGTCATCAGGCCGGCAATGGACAGAATGAGGGAATCCCTGTTCGCGATCCTCGGAGACCTTACGGGAAAATCCTTTTTGGATATGTTCTCCGGGTCCGGTATCTGCGCGCTTGAGGCATCGTCGCGGGGCGCCGATCCCGTATACCTCGTCGAAAAGGACCCCCTCAAGGTAGAGACGATATTCAAAAACGTCTCCATCGCGCCGAATCGCATTGAGTGTAAGTTCATGTCGGTGGAACTCTTTCTCAAGAGAACCAAAGAATCATTCGACATCATCTACTTTGACCCTCCATTTCCCTATAAATACCACGAAAGCCTCGTGGAGATGACGGGAAACCTGCCAGTGCTCAAACAAGGCGGACTGGCGATAATTCACCGCCCAAGCGAACGGGATATGCGCGAGGAGATCGGAAACCTAACCCGCGTGGACCAACGCGTCTATGGTCGATCGATAGTCGATTTTTACCGGAAAAAGTGATTTTGTTATTTTCATCCATTTTTACTTGCAAATACGGGGTAAATTTCTTATTATAGTTTCAGGGAAACCATTTGAATTCTAAAATAATTGACGATTTTCGCCGGTTAGAAGGTACGGGTTTCTTAAAAAGCGCCGATTTACCGGTACAGAACTTAAGCGCGGAACAAAAAGCCGCACTAAACCGGAAAGGAAACGCGTTTTTCAACCAGGGTGATATCGAGACTGCACGACGAATCTTCATCACAACCGGCTATTCGGACGGGCTTTCCCGGGTTGGCGATCATTACGCCAAACAGGGACGGGAGTTGGACGCCTTTAAGCTGTACTGGTTGGCGCACAACAAACGGAAAGCCGAACCCATCCTGGAAAAAATGGCCGCGCTTATAACGACTATCATGGATACTACGCAAGAGGTATAAAAATGGCAGATTTGCTTAACGACATGCCGCCGATTCCCGAACTGACTCCCGGATCATCCGATGAGGATAAAAAATTCAACGAGATCGCGGAACTGTCGAAAAACGGTTATCTCCTGCTCAAGGACAACAAGATCGACGAGGCCGAGCGCGCGTTCAAAAAAATCATAGAGCTCGAGAGCAACAATAACTATGCCCTCGTTGGCTTAGGCGACGCCGCCCGCAAAAAAAACCGCTTCCGCGAAGCCGTCGACTTCTATACTACCTGCCTTTCCTTCCATCCCGGCAATAACTACGCCCTTTTCGGGCTCGCCGACTGCTATAAGGCGCTGAACCAGTATAATAAGGCGATCGAGATATGGGAACAATACCTTCAGCACGACGACCGCAACATAACCGTACTAACCCGCGTCGCCGACGCCTACCGCAAGATCCGCGACTTTAAGCAATCAAAAATCCTGTACCTTCGCGTGCTCGACATGGAGCAGAACAACCCGTACGCCCTGATCGGCCTTGGGCACCTGCACTATGACTTTAAGGAATACCGCGACGCGCTCTACTACTGGACCAAGATGCTCGAGCTGAACGAAAGCTCGGTGGATATCCGCGTGCTCACCTCGATCGGCAACTGCCATCGCAAGCTGAAGACCTTCGAGCAGGGCATTTATTACTTCGAGCGCGCGCTCCGCATGGATCCCGACAACTTCTACGCCCTCTTCGGCCTCGCGGACTGCTACCGAGGCATGAACCAGCAATTCCGCTCGGTCGAATACTGGAACAAGATCTTGGCTAAGGACCCGAACAATAAGGTAATACTAACCCGCGCGGGCGACGCCTACCGGAACATGGGCGACTACGAGCTCGCCCAACAATACTACCAGCGCGCGCTCGACATCGAATTCGACGTCTACGCAGTGCTCGGGCTCGCGATGATCTGCAAGGTGCAGGGAAAATTCGACGAGGCGGCGCTAAGCCTTACCAGGCTCATCCAGTCCGACCCCAAAAACTACCGGCTTTACCTTGAGCTCGCGGAATGCCAGGTGAATACCGGAAACAAGCAGGGCGCGATCAACACCCTGCAGGATTTCCAGAAATTCGGCATCCGCAACCAACTCATAAACGAGATGGTCGAGCGCCTCCATTCATGATCGGGACGATACGATGAGTCGCGAAACGAAGGCTCTTTCCGGCATGTCGCCGGAGGAGCTTTTTTCATTCCTGAGCCTCGACAAACCCTTCCGCGCGCGGCAGATCTTTAAATGGATCGCAGACGGCGCGCGCGACTTCGATTCCATGAAAAACCTCCCCGCGAGCCTCCGCGCCGAACTATCCGAGCGCGCGACCGTATTCTCCACGAAGGTGGAACAGACGCTTCGCGATCCAG
>JACCEE010734072.1_pt1 | contig 21495 bp, 18 predicted proteins | sample 7449931 | NCBI WGS metagenome assembly JACCEE01 (sample SAMN15323457, study PRJNA562643) | freshwater metagenome | isolation source: river surface water | place: USA:Blue River Watershed | collected 2017-08-19 | reverse complement strand
TTTAATAAAAAAATATCAACCAAAATACAATACAAAAGAAAAAGATAATAAGAGTTTTAATTATGTTTGTATAACAGAAGAAAAATTCCCTAGAGTTTTGGTTGTAAGAGGTAGAGGTTTGGTTGGTACGAGGGTGCCTGTTTGTGATAATTTTTCCCGCTTTACCCCAGAGGGGCCCTACGCGGATAAAAATTCTCACAAACAGGCACCCAATCAGCTTGATGATAACTTTTCCAGCTTAAAATATAGTAAAATTTTTGGTCCATTTCCAAATGGATTACAACTCAGAGAAGCTATGAAGATTATTCGCAAAATATTTCCTTACATAGACAATGATTCTGCTAAAAAAAATAATGTTGAGTTTTACAAACAATTGGGATTGGTTCCTGATAGTTTAAATTCTTTTGCTTTAGTTAAAGACGATACTTTAAATAATTATAAAAACAATATAAAAAATATTGCATTGTTTTTTGAAGGAAAAAAGAAAAAGATAATAAATGATTTAAAAAAAGAAATGATGTTTTTTGCAAAATCTCAAAATTTTGAAAAGGCAATAGAAATAAAAAAGAAACTTTTTGCACTAAATCATATAAACGAAATATCTCTGATAAAAGATAATTTTGATAATAATACAGACTTTTTGCCTTCTTTTAGAATAGAGGCCTACGATATTTCTCACATGTCTGGTCAAAACATGGTTGGGGTAATGGTTGTTGTTGCCAATGGTAATGTTTCAAAAAATCAATACAGGAAATTTATTGTTAAAACAGTAGAAAATACAAATGACACAAAAGCTTTGTCTGAGATTATAGAAAGAAGGTTTTCACACTCAGATTGGTCAAAACCTGATATTATTGTAGTAGACGGAGGACAGGCTCAGTTTGATACAGCAAAAAAAGTTTTAAATAAATTAAAAATTAAAATACCAGTTTTGGCTGTTTTAAAAGATAGTAATCACAAGCCTAAGGCAATAATTGGCGATGAAAAATTGGCCTTAAAATATAAAAAAGAAATTTTATTAGCAAATTCTGAATCGCATCGTTTTGCTATTGGTTTTCATAAACAAAAAAGAAGAAATAATTTTATAAAATAAATATTTTTTTATGATATAATTTGAATATGATAAGAGTTGGTGTTTTAAGAGGTGGTAATGATAAAAAATACAAACGCTCAATAGACAATGGAGCTAGTGTTTTAAACTGTCTTAGAAGTTCAGAATTTTCTTCAAAGTACAAAGCTGTAGATATCTTTATAGATGAAGATGGTCTTTGGCACTTAAATGGTATTCCTGTCAGTCTTAAAAAAATAAAAGAAAATGTTGATGTCGTGGTAAATGCTCTTTTGGGTAAGTACTCTGAAAATGGGGATATTCAAAAAAAATTAGAAGAAAATAAAATACCATATACTTGTTCCAGTTTTGTTTCCTCTGCTATTTCTCATGATAAATATTTAACAAAAATTGAGTTTTTAAAAAATAATATTAAAACACCTATTTTTGAGTATATTCCTTACGAAGAAATTTCTGAAGATTTACAATTACAATTTCAAAAACAAAAAGCTCTCTTGATAATTAAAAAAATAGCACCACCGTGGATTGTCAAACCTGTAGCAAATGGTTCATCTTTTGATATTTGTGTGTGTAATACTTTTGAGGACCTGGTTGTTGGGCTGAGCTCTGTTTTTAAAAACAAAGAAGGTGTTTTGGTTGAAGAATTTATAAAAGGAAAAGAGGGGACAGTAGGTGTTCTGAATAATTTTAGGAATAAAGACATTTATGTTTTACCAAGCGTACAAATAACCTTACCTAAAAATTGTCTTTTTTTTAATGACAATCTTAAAGAATCAAATGTAAAATTTACTTGTCCTGGAAATTTTACTTATCAGGAAAAAGAGCAGATAGAGCAATCTGCCAAAATTATTCATAAGGCTATTGGTTTGAATTTTTATTCAAAAATAGATTTTATTGTTAATCCAAAAAGGGGAGTTTATTTTTTGGAAGTAAACTCACAATCTGAATTTTTGGAAAATTCGGCAATGTCCCTCGCTTTGGATTCTGTGGGTTCAGGCCTAAAAGATTTTATTGAGCACATAATACAAGAGGCCTTAAAAAAACAACCCTAAGGGTTGTTTTTTTAAGGCATTAAATATTTTGAGTTTTTCTAAATTTGTTTACGATATAGAACATATATTTTGTTCCATTTTTTGAAAGATTGAAAAGTATCGATATTGTAAAGAGTAAAACTGCAATTTTTGTACTATAAAATGATACTCCAATTGCTATCATAGCTGATATTACAGGCACTAAAATGTGAGCCATAGCATGCTCGTTTTCTGTTTTTGTAAATGGTTCGTTTTCTATGGTTGTTGATTTGATGGCGTACCTTCTCATTTTATACAAAGATAAACCTATAAAAATAACGTTTAAGGCAAAAAAGGAAATTGCTGTTATTGAGTTTATGTATTTTCCCAATAAGTGAGAAGAAAATGGTATTAACGCTACAAAGAAAAAGAAAAAACCGTTTATGTTTGAAAAGGGAACATCTATATTTTTTACTAAAACAGAAGCTGTAAAATGATGAGATCTCCAGTATGTGAAAAGAAGAGAAAAACTTAAAACATAGCTAAGTAAAACAGGGTATAGAGTTACAAGATAATTTATGAGGGCTTGCTCGCTTACGGGCCCCACAAAACCAGGGACTCTAATTTCAAAAATTAGAACCGTCATTACAATAGCAAAGATTCCGTCTGATAGCTGGTCTAGTCGTGATTGTTTCATTTTTTTTAATCTAAAATTGTTTTTTAATAATATTATTATAGCAACCAACAATTAAAAAGAGCAAATAATACACGATTGATTTTTATTACAATTTGTGTTATAATTAAATAAATTTGTAATTTAAAAAAAATGAAAGAATTAGAAAAAAGAATTGTCTTTTTAGAGACTATCTTAAAAGCTGTTTCGCACGATGTGCGATCACCATTATTGTCTGCCAGTGTTATGGCAGAAACAATAATAGATGAAATTGGAGAAGAGACCAAGATTTTAGACACAGAAAAGGTGGATTTCATAAAGAAGTACTTATCTTCTTGGGGTGAACAATGTTCTTCTGTCTTAAAACTGACAGACAACATTTTGTCTATGAAAAACCTTGGAGAAAAAAGAACTTTTTTCTTGGAGCACAAGGTTAGTGAAGCTATAAATCCTTATTTACCTTTAGGTAAAGATAAAGAGGTAAAAATAAGGAACATGGTGGATAAGGATATTTTTGTCCGGAGTAATCCAGATGCAATTAATCTCATTGTAAGAAATTTAATAGCAAATGCTATCAAATTTACTAAACACAATGGAACTGTAAAAATAATCGCCACGGAAGATTCTTCTTTTGTTTCATTATCTGTTGTGGACAATGGGGTAGGTATTGCCCCTGAGAGAATAAAAACTCTTTTTGAAAAAACAGGAGAGTTCTCTCTTGGCACTAACAACGAGAAGGGTTTTGGAATAGGTTTGTCCCTAGTGAAATACACTTGCGATGTAGTTGGTTTTGAGATTTTAGCAGAAAGTGAGGGCGAAAATAAAGGTTCGACCTTTACTGTTAAAATTCCAAAAAAATAATTTTAAAAGGTTGGCATAATGCCAACCTTTTTGTGTAGTGTATAAAATAAAAGCCTCCACTGTTGGAGGCTTTTAGCTTGTGGACCCTACAGGACTCGAACCTGCCACCCCCTCATTGCAAATGAGGTGCTCTACCAGATGAGCTAAGGGCCCTTTTAATAAAAGGTAATACAATAGAGGCTAAATGCTTATTGCTTATTTATAATAACCTATCTATTATTTTTTGCAAGTAGTATTTGTGGATTATTAATATTTTAATAATTTTGTTATAATTTAAGAAGATATGCCGTTAAACAAAACAAACAAAATTCAAGTTACAAAATGTGCTCCACCTCCTTCCAATATTCCTGTCTTAGGCAAGGAAGATCCTGCGAGTGTTGTTTTTCTTGGAAGGACAAATTATGTAGCCGCACTAGAAGAAAAGAAATTTATTTTTGGTATAAAAAGAGAAGACAGAAAAAAACACATTTACATGATTGGTAAATCTGGTGTTGGTAAATCAAAGTTGCAAGAAGTTTTGATTCGGCAAGATATTGCTTATGGTCAAGGTGTTTGTGTTATAGATCCGTATGGCGAACTTATTGAAGATGTCTTAGATTTTATACCGAAAGAAAGAGTTGGAGATGTTGTTTACTTTAATCCAGAAGATACAGATTATCCATTTTCTTTCAATCCGCTTTCAAATATAGACCCTACTTTTAAACATCAATTTACAAAAAGTTTGATTGAAGTCCTGCAGAAGCTTTTTGGAGAAGATTGGTCTCCTAGGGTGGAGCATCTTTTAAGATTTTCAATATTGGCTCTTCTTGATCATAAAAATTCTACAATGAGAGGTATGATCAAAATTTTGATAGAGGAAGAATATCGAAAAAATGTAGTCTTGTCTAGTACCGACGATATGGTAAAGCATTTTTGGATGTTTGAATTTTCTGAGTGGGAAAAAAAATATGAATCAGATGTTATTATTCCTGTAATAAATAAGCTTTGGCAATTTTTATCAAATCCACTTGTTGCAAATATTTTTGGTCAATCACAAGACAAACTCGATTTTGAAGAAATAATGAATAATAAAAAAATTCTTTTGATCAATTTATCAAAAGATAAAATAGGGGAAGAAAATGCTTCATTCTTGGGGGCTATGTTTTTAGCAAAAATAAAACAAGCTGGTATTTCTCGGTTTAAGAATAGAAAAAACAAAGATGAAGATTTTTATATTTATCTCGATGAATTTCATTGTTTGGCAACAGAGACTTTTGAAAATATTTTATCGGAATCTAGAAAATATGGTATCAGTCTGGTTTTGGCTCATCAATATTTTGGACAATTAAATCCAAAGATAGGCCAGGCAATATTGGGTAATGTTGGTAATATTGTTTTGTTTAGGGTTGGGGGAGACGATGCAAGTAAAATAAAAAATGAGTTTTCTCAGGTTTTTGAAGTAAAAGATATGATAAATCTTGGAGTTGGTGAGTTTTATATTAAAATGATTATCGATGGTGAAAGTTATGATCCTTTTTCTGCTGAAACTTTAAAAGTTTTACCACCAACTCATCAATCATTCAAACAAGATATTGTTTTTTCTTCTAGAACAAAATATTGTGTGACAGCTTCCGAGGCCCAGAAAATAATTGCAAGCAATGAAAAGCTTTAATTCTTTTGTATTTTTTAAAAAAGATATATAATAAAAGGAGATAATATGGATAATGAAATACCACAAAACAAAGATATAGCTTATTTTGCCAAAACTAATTTTAGAAACACAAATACTGTTTTTGGAATTAAAAGGAAAGATCGAAGACAACATATGTATGTGCTCGGTAAGTCTGGTACGGGTAAATCTGCTTTTTTGTCTAATTTAATAATTCAAGACATAAGAAATGGAGATGGTGTTTGTATTGTGGATCCCCATGGAGAATTGGCTGAGGAAATTTTGGATTTGATTCCAGAAGAAAGAATAAAAGATGTTATATATTTCAACCCAGCCGATGTTGAAAATAATATTGGTTTTAATGTTCTTGAAATGGAAGACCCAAAGTTGAAACACTTAGTGGCTTCAGGACTTATGGGTATTTTTACTAAAATTTGGGCAAATGCTTGGAGTTCTAGAATGGAATATATTCTAAACAATGCAATATTGGCATTACTTGATACTCCTGGTACAACACTTTTGGGTATTCCTAGACTTCTAGTCGACAAAGAATACAGGCAGATGATTGTTGGAAATTTGAAAGATTCTGTTGTGAAATCTTTTTGGCTTCATGAATACGAGCAATGGAAAGATCAATTTAGAAATGAAGCAATAGCTCCGATTCAAAACAAGGTAGGGCAATTTTTGTCGACTTCAATTATTAGAAATGTTGTTGGTCAGTCAAAATCAACAATAAATATTTTCAACATAATGAATGAAGGCAAAATATTTATTGTGAATGTTTCAAAAGGAAGAATAGGGGAAGATAATTCTGCTTTGTTGGGAGGTATGATAATTACAAAGATTCAGCTTGCAGCTATGGAAAGAGTTAGAATATCAGAAAATGAAAGAAAAGATTTTTATTTATACGTCGATGAATTTCAAAACTTCGCAACAGAATCTTTTGCAAACATTTTGTCTGAAGCTCGAAAATATAGGCTGAACCTTATTGTAGCCCATCAGTATATAGCTCAAATAGCCAACGGAGAGGGGACAAAAGTTTCTGATGCTGTTTTTGGTAACGTTGGGTCTATGATTATTTTTAGAGTTGGAGCAGAAGATGCTTTGTTTTTGGAAAAAGAATTTGAACCAGAATTTACCTCTCAAGATTTAATAGGTTTACCAAATTTTAATATTTACTTAAAGCTTATGATTGACGGCGTTACAAGTAGACCTTTTTCTGCAACAACTCTTCCTCCTTTTGCTTCAAAAAATAAAAATGTTGATATTCGAAATATGGTCATTGAATCATCGAGGAAACTTTATACAAAGTCAAAAGAAGATGTTGAGAATGAAATTAAAAAATGGAGCTCAACCCTTCAAACTCTAGAAGGTGAGTCGAAATATAAAATCGATTGCTCTTTCTGTAAAAGGAATATAACAATTCCTTTTGAGCCTAAAGAGGGCAAACCTTTTTATTGCAAGGATTGTTTGTCAAAAATAAATTCCGGAGAAATAAAACCCGAAAAAGGTTTTAGTTTTCAGCCTAAAAATTTAAAACAAAATTCTGAAAATTCTAGCTCTTCAGCTTTGGCTTCTTTAGGTATAGAGTTTGCGTCAAAAGAAATTACAAAAAAAGATTTACCTCAAAACCCTAAAGATCAAAATTTTAAAAAAGATGGTTTTTATAATAAGGAAAATAATTTTAATAAAACAAAAACACAAAACAATCAGCACAATCAAAACAATTCACATCCTTCAAAAAATCACGAATATCCCAAAAAGGATTTTAAAAAACCTTTCGAAAATAAGAATAAAAACCAGCATGAGTATTTTGACAACAAGAAGGTACAAGGGCCATCTCCTTTGCTTAGAGGTTTGCTTCAGAAAATAAAATCAGAAGGTTTTGCCAAGGGTGAGGAAATAAATAGTGTTGCGGTTGAAAATAAAATCAAAACACCAGAACCTGTTTCTTTGTCTGTTTTGAAACAAGACAGAAATACAAATAATTTTATTCAAAAAAAAGAAAAAGAAGTTTCAGATGAGCATAAGGATTCTTTAATGGAAGCTTTAAAAAAGATAAATCATAAAACAGAAAATATTGTCGATGAGCAATCATCACCAGAATCTATTTCTATCGAAGACACCAAAAAGCCAGAAGCACCTACAACAAACGAAGAAACACAAAAGAACCCACCTCTGAAAGAGGTGCCAGAAGATGTTTTAAGAAAAATATTGGAATAATATGAAAAACATCAAACAAAAAATTTTCAAATTTATTTTTCTAACAATATTTTTTGTTTGCCCTTATTTTTCTAAAGCTGAAGTCATAATAAACGAAATCCAAGTAAGTCCAATAGAAAATAGATTTTTGGAGATTTTTAACAATGGTGATAGTGATGTAAATCTTACAGGTTGGTATTTGCAAAGAAAAACACCAAACTCTGAAAGTTTTTCTTCAATGGTTTCAAGTACAAATTTTGAAGGAAAAATTATAAAAGCAGGTGATTATTTTGTAATTTCAAAATCTTCTTCTGTTGCTAGTAGTATTGTTTTTGATAAATTGACAATAACAGAATCAAATCAGATTGTTTTAAAAAACAACAACCAGCAAATAGTAGACCTTGTGTCTTTTGAAGGTTTTCCAAATTGCAACTCATGCTTGCCAAACCCTCAAGAATCAAAAAGTGTTTCTTTGATTGGGAATTCTTGGAAAACAACAAATCCAACACCTCTTTCTGAAAATTCAAACACGAAAGAAGAATTTAATACTACTACTTCACAAAACTCCTCTGGTTCTAGTTCGTCAACGTCAAGCTCATCTTTTGTCGATGCTACTTCAAAAAAGAAAATTATTTTAAATCCGAATATCGTTTCAAAAATAGAAGCTCCTAGCGTGGTTGTTGCTGGTATTCCTTTTGAAATAAAACAAAAAACTATTGGTTTAAAAAATGAGGTAATTAATTTTGGTAAATTTGTATGGAATTTTGGGGATGGAAATCAAAAAGAGCTTGTTTATGGAGGACCATTTTTTTATAAATATGAAAATTCAGGAGATTATGTCCTTTCTTTGTCTTATTATGATACTAGACTTACAACATCTAGAGATTCTTTTGATAGAAAAAACATAAAGGTTGTTCCTTCTGGTGTTAAAATATTGTCTGTTGGAAGCGGAGATTCTCCTTTTGTTGAAATTAAAAATGAAACAGGCTATGAAGTTGAATTAAATAATTGGATAATAAAAGGATTCACAAAAGATTTTATTATTCCAAGCGGTACAATTCTTTTGTCTGGCAAAACTATAAAAATATCTTCTAGCGTCACAGGATTTACAAAAGAAGATGTACAAAGTATACAACTAGTAGATACTTCTGGAACTGTTTTTGATATCTTCCCAGAATCTTCTACTTCAAATAAAACAGCAACTAATTATGTTAAAAAGCTTTCTCGTTCTGATTCTTCTATCCAAAAAAATGAAGAGCAAATAAAAGAAACAAAAGAAGAAAAAGAAATATTTAATTTAAATGATCATGTGCAAAATCTTAAAACCAATAAAGGCAATCAAAACATCGTTTCTTATTTAATTTTTGTTTTAATTGTTGGTTTAGGTATTTGGTCAATATACTCTTTTAGTAAAAAAAATGATTCAGAGAAAGAAGATTTTGATTCGTCTGATATAAAAATCATGGAATAATCTTTCTAAAATTTTATATAAATAAAAGTAGTTTGTTTGTAACCTAAAATAATAAAAACCACAATTGTGGTTTTTATTATGTGTGCCGGAGAGAGGACTTGAACCTCCATCCCTTTCGAGACGCGATTTTGAGTCGCGCGCGTATACCAATTCCGCCACTCCGGCAAGGGAAATATATATTTTATATATTTCTTATTTGGTTATTATATCAGGTTTTTTAAAAAAAGCCACATCTTGCTTTTTTGAGTCTTTTGTAGTAATATTCATTCATATGTCACAAGATAGACTTTTCAAATTAGCCTGTACTGAGTGTAAAAGAATAAACTACTGGTCAAGCAAAAACAAAAAACTCGTCACAAGAAAGATTGAGCTAAATAAGTATTGCAAGTGGTGTAAAAAGAACACAAAGCACAAAGAAGCTAAAAAATAAAAATCCCCAGTGTTGGGGTTTTTTATTTTTTATGATATTATAAATTTGTTCTAATGGGCGATTAGTTTAGTGGTAGAACAACGGTCTCCAAAACCGTTGGTGGGGGTTCGATTCCTCCATCGCCCGCAGAAAAACAAACAGCATACGATCTTTTATTTTATAGGAATGGGCCTAGGCTCAGAACCTAATTTTTGTTGGTATTAAGCAATTTTATTTATTTAAAAATTTTTTTACAGACATAAATGCTTTTTCTTGCTCGTCTTGCTTTGTTGGATTTATCCAAATTATTTCCTTATCTCTTTTAAACCAAGTATTTTGTCTTTTTGCGAAATGCCATATTTGAGAAAACAATTTTTCTACCATCTCTTCTTTAGATATTTTTTCTTGTAGATAAAAAGCACAATATCTATATTCTAAACCAAAAGATTCCATCTTTTTCCAGGAAAGTCCATTTTTGTGAAGATTTTCCATTTCTTTTAGCATGCCTTTTTTAATCCTTTTTATTAGTCTGATATAAATTCTTTCTTTCAGTTCTTCTTTAGGGAATGCTAGCCCTAATTTTAAAATTTCAAAATTATTTTTCTGCATGTCAGACGTGTGGGAAAGTTCTTTTTCTTTTATTTTGGGCACTTTACCAAGTGTCTTTGCAATTTCTATGGCTCTTATGAGTCGAACTCTGTTTTTGGGATCAATATTTTGAGCACGATCTTTGTCTAACTTTTTAAGAAGTTTAAAAAGCTCTTCTGTTGTTTTTGGTTCCAATTCTTCTCTTATTTTTTTATTAGGAGCAACTTCAGGAAAAGAAATCTTTTTAATCAAGGAATCAATATAGTATCCTGTGCCACCACATATTATGGGCGTTTTGCCTTTTTTTAATATTTCATTTATTTTTTTACTTCCGACTTTCTGATATTCACTAACAGAAAATGTTTTATTTTTAGGGGAGACTATATCTATCATATAGTGAGGAATACCACGAGTTTCTTTTTTTGTTATTTTACCTGTTCCAAGATCCATACCTCTATAAACTTGTCTAGAATCGGCCGATATTATTTCTCCGTTTATTTTTTTTGCTATATCAACAGCAAAGTCACTTTTTCCTGTGGCCGTTTGTCCAAGTATTACGATAATTTTTGGTTTTTGTTCCATGTTTTTATATATTCGCACAAAAATTAAAATTTTGCTAGAATATTATGTATATGGGATTTAAATCATTTATTACAAAAAAAGCATTACAAATGAAAGGTGTTTCTTCTGATCAGGCTGAAAAAATAGCAAAAGAAATAGAAGAAAATCCTGAAATTGTAGCAGGCTTGAAATCTTTAGAAGACAACAAGGAGGTAAAAGAGTTATTTGAAAAAATAACAAAAGAAATTGAAGAGAAAAAAAAGAATGGGTTGGGGGAACAATATGCTGCTGTTTTGGTTATGGGAAAATATAAAAATGAAATAATGAAACATAGGCAAGAATTAGAACCTTTAATTAATTTACTCCAAAGATAAAATGCAAAATAAATTACCTAAAAAAATTTTAGTTAATAACAAGATGCAGAAAAACTACGTCTATCAATTAACAGAGTTTGTAGGTAAAAATTTTGATCCAAGATTTAGGCCAGATTTGACCCCAAAAGAAATGCTAGAATTAGGGGTTTTTGGTGGTAAATATTTAAACGATTGCAAAAAAGAATACCCAAGAGATTGGTTTTTAAAAGCCAAGCTTTCGCCGTCTTTTTACAACAAAGAATTAAATTTTTTTAAAGTAAGAGCTAGTCAGCCACTTGCTGTTTGGAAAGAAAAAGGTTGGATTTGGAAGTATGACCCTAGAGGTTGGTTCGAGTGGTATTGTAGATATTTTATGGGAAGGAGAGTTGAAGGTGAAGATGATCGTCAGATTAAAAGATGGATAAATATGAAAAGACATATTTCTCAAATCAAGAAAAATTGCAGACCTTTTGATCTTGAATGTAGAAAGGTACAAAGGCAAGCTTTGCTTCATTGGGCATATGATAGTCGTAAATTATAATTAATAATAAAAAAATAAAATGAGCAACACATCTATTTGGTATCAGAGTTTGATAAAACCCACATGGGCACCTCCTTCTTGGCTGTTTGGTCCTGTTTGGACTTTTTTATATGTTTTGATTTTTGCTTCTTTTGGTTTTGTTTTTTATAAATTTTTAAGAAAAGAAATACCCTTTATTGTTTTCCTTCCTTTTTTGTTAAATTTAATTTTTAATTTTTTGTTTAGTCCTATACAGTTTGTTTTACAAAACAATTTGTTGGCAGCGATAGACATTCTTCTTGTTTTGGGAACTCTTGTTTGGCTTATGTTTGCAATATTTCCTTATTTTAAATGGGTTTCTTTGATAAATATTCCTTATCTTTTATGGGTTTTATTTGCTACTGTTTTACAATTAACAATAACTTTTTTAAATAGATAAAATGAATATTAAAAATTTCAAAATATTTTTTATAGTTTTTTCTTTGGGTGGTTTTTTGTTTTCTGGTTATATGAGCGGAGTAAAGTTATTTTCTAAAACTTGTGCTTTTGGTGAGTCTTGTCCTTTATTTTTAGGAATGCCTGCTTGTTATATAGGTTTTATTTTGTTTGCTTCTATTTTTATTTTATCAATTATTTTTGCAATGAATAAAGCAGAAGAGAAAATAATTTCTAAAAAGATTTTGGCAATATCTTTTTTGGGGGTTGTTTATTCTTTAAATTTTGCAATTCCAGAATTACCACTACTTTTTAAAAATGGAATGAAATCTTATATGCTCGGTTTGCCAACTTGTGTGCTCGGTAGCATTTTTTTCATTATATTGTTTATAGCATCAATTTTACTAAGAAAGAAAATAAGAAATTAATAATTTTGTCTTAATCAAAAATCCTCCAAACATTGTGTTTTGGGGGATTTCTGATAGTATTATTTTTATGAGTTTATCAATAGGAATAGTGGGGTTGCCAAACGTTGGAAAAAGTACTTTATTTAATGCTTTAACCAAAAAAGGTGTCCCTTCAGAAAATTATCCATTTTGTACCATTGATCCATCTGTGGGTATTGTTGCTGTACCAGATGAGCGTCTATGGAAATTATCAGATTTTTCAAAGTCAGCAAAAATGATTCCTGCGGTTATTGAATTTGTGGATATTGCAGGTTTGGTTAAGGGAGCTTCAAAAGGAGAAGGTCTTGGAAATAAATTTTTGGCCAATATAAGAGAGGTTGATGCCATTTTAGAAATGGTTAGGATTTTTCCTTTAAAAGAAAATAACGATAAAGAAATAATGCATGTTTATGGTAATGTCGATCCTTTAAGAGATATAGAGGTTATAAACTTAGAACTTATTTTGGCAGACCTCGAGACTGTTACTAAAAGACGAAGTAATTTGAGTCACGATCTTAGAAGAGGTGTAAAAGATGCTGTGATTGAAGATCAGGCTTTAGTAAAACTTGAAATCGCTTTTGGAAATGGCAAGATGGCCAACACCGTTTCTTTTGATGAAAAAGAGATTGAAAAAATAAAAATGTTGAATCTTTTGACTCTCAAGAAATTTATTTACGGATTAAATAAGAGGGGTGGTTCTGAAAATCTAGATCAGTCGGACCCGTCTATGTTTAAAGTTTTGACAGATTATATAAAAAGTATTGGAGCTTCTTATGTTGTTATAGATGCAAAAATAGAAGATGAATTAAAAGATTTTGAGGGTGAAGAAAAAGATGTTTTGAGAAAAGAAATGGGAGGGGAGGATGATGGAATAAACAGTCTTATTAAAGAGTGCTATGATTTGTTGGGTCTGGAAACATATTTTACAACAGGAGAAGATGAGACAAGAGCTTGGACTATTAAAAAAGGTAGTACAGCTCCTATAGCGGGCATGGCTATTCATACTGACTTTAAAGACAAGTTTATCAGAGCTGAAATAATAAATTGGAAAGATTTATTGGATGCTGGAAGTTATTCTGAGGCACGCGCAAAAGGTAAAATTCGTACCGAAGGTAAGGATTATATTGTTAAAGATGGAGATGTAATAGAGTTTAAAATCTAATTTTAGTTTTTGAGAATTGTAAATAAAAATAAAACCCTTGCTTAGCAAGGGTTTTATTTTAAATCTTCTTTTTTCTTTTTTGTTTTTTCAAGATGTTTAATGTGTTGTTTTTTTAAATCTACAACTTCCTCAATAAGCTTTCCTAGGGTGTCTTCTATTCTTCCTAGAATAATATCATCTTTCTTATCATCTTCCTCATCTTCATCTTCTTGTATATCTTCAACGTCTTCCTGAATCTCATCAACGTCTTCCTGAATCTCGTCCACATCTTTCTGAATTTCATCAACGTCTTCTTGAATCTCGTCCACATCTTTCTGAATCTCATCCACGTCTTCTTGAATCTCGTCCACATCTTTCTGAATCTCATCCACGTCTTCTTGAATCTCTCCAACGTCTTTTGCCACAGCGTGAAGTTTTCTTGCTTGTCTGTTTACTGACATTTGGATAAAAATTGATAGATATATTGCTTCTAGTGAGACTATTGTAGTTAGAACCAAAAGTATTTTATCTAAGGCTATTCCATAAAAATATAACACAAAAGAACCCACAAAAATGAAAGTGTGGACTATTAAAGAATTTGTTGATCCTATCCATCTTGTAGCTTTTACAGAAATTCTTTCTATTGTGTCTCTTGATCCTTTTTTTATTCTTTCCATACAGATTTTATTATATACCATATTTTTGCTATAATACAATAATTATTGAATATAAAACATTAAAAGCATTAAAAGTTTAGTTATGAAAAATTACGATCACTTAAAAATAGAGAAAAAATGGCAAAAAGAATGGGATAAAAAAAATGTATACAAGACAGGTCCTTTAAAGGGTAAAAAGTCTTATGTTTTGGATATGTTTCCATACCCATCTGGAGCAGGTCTTCATGTTGGGCACCCAAGAGGTTATATAGGAAGTGATGTTTATTCTAGAATGAAAAGAATGCAAGGTTTTAATGTTTTGCATCCAATGGGATATGATGCTTTTGGTTTACCAGCAGAGCAATATGCACTAGAACATAAAATACACCCTAGCAAAGCTGTTGAAAAAAATATAAAAACTTTTGAAAGACAATTAAAAATGATTGGTCTTTCTTATGATTGGGACAGAAAAGTAAATACAACAGACCCTAAATATTATAAATGGACTCAGTGGATTTTTTTAAAACTTTATAATTCTTGGTATGATAAATCTTCGGCAAAAGCTAGAGACATAAAAGATCTTATCAATATTTTTGAAGATTCTGGAAATTTAAAAATAAATGCAGCCTCTGATGATGATATAGAGTTGTTTTCAGAAAAAGAATGGTTTTCTTTTGATAATAAAAAACAGCACGATATTTTAATGAAATATAGATTGGCTTTTGAAGGGAGTAGTGAAGTTAATTGGTGTTCTTATTTAGGGACAGTTTTGGCAAATGATGAAGTTCTTGTTGATGATAATGGTAATCTTGTTTCTGAAAGAGGTGGTCATCCAGTAGAAAAAAGGTCTATGAGGCAATGGTTTTTGAGAATTACCGCTTATGCAGATAGGCTTTTGGAAAACATGGAAGATCTTAATTGGAGTGATCATATAAAAGAAATTCAAAAAAATTGGATAGGCAAAAGTCAGGGTTCTGAAATTGATTTTAAAATTAAAACAAATAATTCTTCTTTTGATAATTCTTTAAAAATAAAAGTTTTTACAACAAGAGCAGATACTTTGTTTGGTGTGACTTATGTTGTTTTGTCTCCAGAGCATAATATTGTTCAAAAGATTAAAGATTCAATAGAAAACTGGACAGAGGTTAAAGATTACATTGATGGATTAAAAAATAAAAGTGAAGAAGATAGAATTTCTGTCGATAAAGAAAAAACGGGGGTACCATTGAAAGGAATAAAAGCTATAAATCCTGCCAACAACAAAGAAGTACCTGTTTGGATAGCTGACTATGTTCTTGCTTCGTATGGTACAGGTATGGTTATGGCAGTACCAGCTCACGATGAAAGAGATTGGGCTTTTGCTAAAAAATATAACCTAGATATAGATTTTGTAATAAAACCCAAAGAAGGATCTTTTATTAAAGATCAACCTTTTGTTGATTATGGTGTTTTATTTAATTCAGAAAAATTTGATAATCTAGAAAGCCAAAAAGCAATAAAAGAAATAACAAAATTTGTAAAAGGTAAAACTGTTTTTAAATATAAAATGAGAGATGCAGTTTTTGCTCGTCAAAGATATTGGGGAGAACCAATACCTTTAAGGCATTTGAAAGATGGTACAATACTAGCACTTAAAGAAAAAGATTTGCCATTGGAATTACCAAAAGTAAAATCTTATTCTACTACAGGAACAGGTGAATCTCCTTTGGCTTCTGTTAAAAAATGGGCAGATGCAGGGTTTGAGACAAATACAATGCCTGGCTGGGCTGGGTCTTCTTGGTACTTCCTTCGATATATGGATCCAAAGAATAATAAAGAATTTGCATCTAAAAAAGCTACAGATTATTGGAATCATGTAGATGTTTATGTTGGAGGGCAAGAACATGCCACGGGGCATTTGTTGTATTCTCGTTTTTGGACAAATTTCTTGTATGACATAGGGCACATTTCTTTTAAAGAACCTTTTAAGAAGCTAAAAAATCAGGGAATGATTCTTGGTTCAGATAGCAGAAAAATGAGTAAGAGATGGGGTAATGTTGTTAATCCAGACGACATAGTAAACACTTATGGAGCAGATACTTTAAGAGTTTACGAAATGTTTATGGGGCCTTTTGATCAGATGCTTCCTTGGTCTACAGAGAGTATTATTGGCTCAAGAAGATTTTTAGAAAAAGTATGGAGACTTTCTTTTAAGATCGTTGACCAAAAAGAAACAAAAAAGGCTAATTCTGAAGATCTACTAAAAATAGAAATTCTTTTAAACAAAACATTAAAAAAAGTTACTGAAGATGTTGAAAATTTTGCTTTTAACACAGCAATTTCAACGATGATGATATTTGTAAACGAGTTAGATTCTTTTGTCTCTTCAGGTTTTAACTTTGATAAAAAAGAATTTAAAAAATTTTTAAAAGTTTTGAGTCCTTTTGCTCCACACATGGCAGAAGAATTGTGGGCAATATTTGGAGAGAAAAAAAGTATTACTCATGCTCCTTGGCCAGAATGGGATGAATCTAAAATATCAGAACAAAAAATAAAAATAGGAATTCAGGTAAATGGCAAGGTTCGATCAGAGATATCTGTTTCTAAAGATGAAAAAGAAAATATTGTTAAGGATTTAGTAATGAAAGATCCAAATATTAAAAATTGGATAGATGGTAAAGAAATAAAAAGATTTATCTATGTTCCATCTAGAATTATAAATATTGTGATCTAGCTATGGTGAAAAAATTTTTCAACTTATTGAATAAAGAATTTCATGGTCTTACCGAGGCGGCTCTTCTTTTAGGTCTTTTCTCTTTTTTGTCTCAAATTTTAGGATTAATAAGAGATAGGTCTTTGGCGAGTATGGTTGGGGCTGGTCCTGTTTTGGATGTTTATTATGCAGCTTTTAGAATACCAGATTTTCTGTACATATCTATTGCGTCATTGGCTTCAATAACGGTATTAATGCCTTTTTTGATGGATAAGATTAAAAAAGAAGACAAGACTGTTGCCAAAAAATTTATGAACAATATCTTTACTGTTTATTTGTTGTTTATGGTTTTATCTTCAGTTTTGATTGCTATTTTTATGCCAAGACTTGTAAATCTTATAGCTCCTGGATTTTCTGCCGATCAAGTTTCAACTCTTGTTTTGACGAGTCGCATTATGCTTATCTCTCCAATTTTTATTGGCTTATCAAATCTTGTAGGAACGGTAACTCAGCTTTTTAGAAATTTTTTGATATTTTCACTTTCGCCTGTTTTTTATAACATAGGAATTCTTTTGGGTATATATTTTTTGTATCCAAGATTTGGGGTTTATGGTTTGTCTTTGGGAGTTATTTTAGGTGCTCTTATGCATTTTGCAATACAAATACCTGTTTTAATTAAAAATGGTTTTTTACCAAAATTAATTTACAAAATAAATTGGAAAGAGATATGGGAAGTCGTTAAAATATCAGCACCAAGAACTCTTACGTTGTCTTGCAACAGTTTGGCTTTTATAACTCTCATAGCCATGGCTTCAAATTTAAAAGAAGGGTCAATTTCTCTTTTTACTTTTGCTTACAATTTACAATCTGTTCCTGTTGGTATTATTGGTATATCTTATTCAGTTGCAGCTTTTCCTGTTTTGGTAAGATATTTTTCAGAAAAAAACATTGAGTCTTTTGTTGGACAAATAACAACAGCAATGAAGCAAATTATTTTTTGGTCTTTACCGATAATAGCTTTGTTTGTTGTTTTAAGGGCTCAAATAGTTAGAGTTGTTTTAGGTGCGAATGCTTTTTCTTGGGCAGATACTAGAATTACCGCAGCGGCTGTAGCTATTTTTGTTTTATCTTTAGTGACTCAGGGTTTAGTACTTTTGCTTGTCCGTGGATATTACGCATCGGGCAACACAAAAAAACCTTTGATTTCAAGTCTTGTTTCTTCTTTTTCGATAATATTTTTTGCAAAGATTTTTTCATATTTATTTGAAAACAATCAATATTTTGTTTCTTTAATTGAAAAAGTTTTAAGAGTTGAAAATGTTAGTGGAACTGCAATGTTGGCTCTACCACTCGCTTTTTCTATAGGCTCAATTTTAAATTTAATAATTTTGTGGTTTATGTTTTCATCTGATTTTTGTCTAGGAAAAAAATATAAAATATGGGTTACATTTTTTGAAAGTTTGGCTGGAGCTTTTGTTATGGGTTTTGTTTCTTATTTTGCCCTTGGTGTTCTCGATGGTGTTTTTGATTTGACAACAGGTTGGGGTATTTTTTCTCAAGGATTATTTTCAGGATTAATAGGTATTTGTTCAGGACTTGTCCTTATGTACTTGCTTGGCAATAAAGAATTAGAAGATTTGGTGAGTGCGGTTAAAAATAAATTTTGGAAAAAGAAAATTATTGCCCCAGAGCAATCAGATTTATAATTTTGTTTTTTTAGGCCCTTCTGCTAATATAAAAATATGTTGATAGATAATACTAAAATAAGGAATTTTTCGATAATTGCTCATATAGACCACGGCAAGAGTACTTTGGCTGACAGAATGCTTGAAATTACAGCAACAATAGAAAAAAGAAAAATGAAAGATCAGGTTTTAGATTCTATGGAGCTTGAAAGAGAAAGGGGTATTACAATAAAAATGCAACCTGTAAGAATGAATTACCAACACGAAGGACAGGATTATATTTTAAACCTTATTGATACACCAGGGCATATAGATTTTTCTTATGAAGTTTCTAGAGCCCTTAAGGCTGTGGAGGGTTCTATTCTTTTGGTTGATGCTACTCAGGGTGTGCAAGCTCAAACACTCACAACTCTTCAGATGGCTAGAGATTCTGGTCTGGTTATTATTCCTGTTTTATCAAAAACAGACTCTCCGCTAGCAAAGGTTGATGAAGTAAAAATGGAAGTTGCTATTCTTTTGGATATTGACCCAGATAGCATACTTTTGGTTTCAGGAAAAACTGGTGAAGGTGTTGATGATTTGTTGAAAGAGATAATTAAAAGAATTCCTTGTCCAAAAAACAATGAAGCTTCAATAATTACAAACTCTGGTAGAGCTTTGGTTTTTGATTTTAAATACGATAATCATCGTGGCGTTATTGTTTATGTAAGAGTCTTTGATGGAAGTTTTAAAAGAGGAGAATCTCTGGTTTTTGCAGTGTCTGAAGAAAAATTTATTTCTCTTGAAGTTGGGACCTTTAGCCCCGAAGAAGAGCCTAAGGCAGAATTGAGAGAAGGTGAGATAGGTTATATTGTTACAGGTATAAAAAAACCAGGTATTGCTTCTGTTGGAGATACTATTACTTATCTAAAAAAACCAATGGAAGCTTTGTCTGGGTATCAAAATCCAAGACCTGTTGTTTGGGCCTCTGTTTATCCAGAAAGCCAAGATGATTTTCCTAATTTAAAAATGGCATTGAGTCGTTTACGTTTGTCGGATTCGTCTTTTTCTTATGAAGAAGAAACATCGGGGGCTCTTGGTAGAGGGTTTAGATGTGGTTTCCTTGGAATGTTACACCTTGAAATAATATCAGAAAGATTAAATAGAGAATTTGATCTTGATCTTATTATAACAATGCCATCAATAACATATAAAGCTTTAATGAAGGGTGGAAAAGAAGAGATTATATATTCTCCGCATCTATTCCCAAATGAAAATGATTTCATTAAGATTTTTGAACCTTGGGTTAATGTAAAGATAATTACTCCGTCAAACTATATTAGTGTTCTAATGCCTTTTTTGTATGAACATGAGGCTGTTGTGAGCGAGACCGATAATTTTGGAGACAACAGATCTTCTATTGTTTTAGATATGCCATTAAGAGAATTGATGAGAAATTTCTTTGACGACATGAAAAGTTTAACATCAGGTTATTCTTCTATTTCTTACGAAATAGGCGAATATAAAGAGGCTGATGTTGTGAGAATGGATATATTGGTTGCGAATGAGATAATGCCGGCTTTTTCAAGAGTTATTTCTCGAAGAAGAGTAGACGAAGAAGCTCGTCAACAGGTGGATACATTAAAAGATATTATTCCAAGGCAACAATTTGCTTTTAAAATTCAAGCCAAAGCTCTTGGAAGAATTGTTTCTTCTGAATCGGTTTCTGCTTTTAGAAAAGATGTTCTTATGCATGGAAGTAAGGTTGTTGGAGGAGGGGATGTAAGCCGAAAAAAGAAGCTTTTGGAAAAGCAAAAGAAAGGTAAAAAGAGATTGCAAGAAAACGCAAAAATAAACATCTCTCATGATGTCTTTCTAAAGATGATAAGGGGTTCAAAAGATTAAGTTATCTAAATAATCCTGGTGCGTATAGCAAAACCATACTTATTATTATCAATCCTGCTAAAACAGCAAAACCTTTTTCTATTTTCTTTTTATTTTTTGGATTAAAAAACATGTTATAATACTAACATCTATTATGAACAAACTCAAGGATTCAACAAAATATAAATTTTGGCATTCACCTTTAGCTTTACTGCTTTTGTTTTTTGTAATAGTTTTATTTGGTTATAATGTTGTGGGTTTAATAGAGAAAAATAGAGAGACAAATAAAAGAAAAAATATTCTGACAGAAGAAAAAAAATATTTAGAAGAAAGGAAAACTCTTTTAAATTCTCAGATTGAAAAGCTGGAAACAGAAGAAGGAAAAGAGTTTATTATAAGATCAAAATATCCATTAGCAAAACCAGGTGAAAGAGTTTTAACAATTATTGAAGAAGAAAATTCAGTGATTTCAGAAGATGCAACAGAAGAAAGTGGTTTTTGGAGAGATATATTTAATTAAAAATATATTGCGGGATTAGTTTAGTGGTATGATGCGACCTTCCCAAGGTTGAGACACGGGTTCGATTCCCGTATCCCGCACAAAGTAAGGGATAAGCAGAAAAACTGCTTTTTCTGTGTCGGGAATCGAAAGGCTTTTCCATTCGAACAAAGTGAGACGGAAAAGCACCTGGTTATGTAGTAACCGATTCCCGTATCCCGCACATTTTTCTTTTTATTTTTGACTCTTATGTTATACTAAGAGTATAGATTATTAGTTAATTATATTTTAAAAATGAAAAAAGTTACTATATACACAAGCCCAACATGTCATTTTTGTCATATGGCAAAAGATTTTTTTGCAGAGAAGGGTATATCTTTTGAAGAATTTGATGTAGCTTCAAATCTTGAAAAAAGAAAAGAAATGGTAGAAAAGAGTGGTCAAATGGGAGTACCTGTTATTATGATAGATGAAGAATTGATTGTTGGTTTTGATGAATCAAAAATATCTTCACTATTAGGCCTTTAATCTTTTAAACAAATAAAAAACAATCTCTATCTTGTTTTTTATTTTTGCCCCTGTAGTTCAATGGATAGAACAGTCCCGTCCTAAGGGATAGATGCACGTTCGATTCGTACCGGGGGCACAACATGTAATATTTTTTATGTTATACTAAAAACATAATGTTTTTGATTTTTTTAAAAAATAAAAGA
>JACCEE012683305.1_pt1 | contig 21508 bp, 17 predicted proteins | sample 7449931 | NCBI WGS metagenome assembly JACCEE01 (sample SAMN15323457, study PRJNA562643) | freshwater metagenome | isolation source: river surface water | place: USA:Blue River Watershed | collected 2017-08-19 | reverse complement strand
TTACCCAAATAATCGCCACGGCGTTCTTTGTTAATTACATTTTGGTAAATTCGTCCGGTGGTAACATTGTTCGCTTTACGGGTTTCAACACCGAGAAAACGTTCATAATGACCTAAATCGAGGTCAGCTTCATGCCCATCAACGGTCACGTAACATTCACCGTGTTCGTACGGATTCAATGTTCCCGGATCTACATTGATGTAAGGATCGAATTTTTGAATGGTAACCCGGTAACCACGTGATTGAAGCAATTTCGCTAAAGATGCTGAAATAATGCCTTTTCCTAAAGAAGAAGTTACTCCTCCCGTAACAAAAACGTATTTAACTGCCTGCATGAATATTTATTGTACGGGATACAAAGGTAGCCCAAAATCGAGTGGATTTCAGGATTTTTTTCCACCATTATTGCAAACTTCTCCAATGGATTTCGGCTTTGATTAAATCTTCAGGAGTATCAATAGCTATGGAAAATGTATTTTTTGGGGTAGCAACTCCGATTGACACCCCGTGCTCTAACCAACGTAATTGCTCAAGTTTTTCAGCTACTTCCAAATGAGAAGTTTGAAAGGTTGATAAACGGTCGAATAAATTGGGCTTAAATCCGTAAATACCCAAGTGTTTCCATGCAATATTTTTCTCTGGAATTTTACCATCTCGGTAGCATGGAATGGGTGATCTGGAAAAATACATGGCTCGTTGCGTTTGATCCATGACCATCTTCACTGAATTTAAATTCAAGTAAACTTCTTTATCATGAATGGGTTCCGCAGCCGTTGTTATTTGGAAATTTGAATTGATCAATAATTCAACTACACCATTTAAAATATCGTGGGAAATAAAGGGTTCATCTCCTTGTACATTCACGATGTGTTGATCGTGAATTCCACATTTTTCAACAACTTCAAGAATTCGATCGGTCCCGTTTTGGTGACTTTCCAATGTCATCATTGCCTCACCCCCACTCGACTCCACAAGTTTCTGAATTTCGAGATGGTCCGTTGCGATGATGACCCTTGAAAACAGCTGACTTTGCTCAACATTTTTCATGACTCTAACAATCATGGGAATACCTCCTATGTTTAGGAGAGGCTTCCCGGGCAAACGAGTACTCGCAAATCGAGCGGGGATGATGGCAATAGGCTTCATTATTCAATAATTAGAGGAAAGGTAACATCAACATCGGTTTCTCCTGCATTGATATTTCCCGGAGCTGTTGCCTTCGAACGAGGTTGATGCTTCAAAATTACTTGAAGAGTTCCATTTTGTTCAATATTTGGGGTGTTCCAATCAGTATTCAATCCTATTGGATTTCCGTTGGCGTCCTTATCTGTGGGTGTAATTGTAAATCCAGGAATATTGGAAAGATAGAAAAACTGATGTTCTTCCCCTTCTTCTATGATTTCTGGATTCATGTTCACCATTGGAGTTTTCGACTCATCGTAAATTTGCAGTCCAACCACGTATTTCTTTCCAGTTTCCAAACGAATAGTATCAAAGCGAGTAGGAATATTTCCGCCCGGTCCATCGGGATCCGAAAATTCAAATGTATCAATGGAAGAAACGCCCGATGTTATTTCAACAACAATAAACCGAAGGGTCGTAATATTTTCTTGTTCACCATTTTTGCTTCCTAATATTTTTTCACAGCTTGAAAGTGAAACGATGATGAATAAAAGGAAAGAGATGATTGAATTTTTTTTCATTGAATGATTTTTTTTAGGTTAAATGAAAAGTTTCTACCTGGCGACATAGCAAAATAACGAAGTCGATCCAGGTAATTAAAATAATTTTGATTGAGCGCATTGTTAATTTGAAAAGAGCCGCTCCACTCCTTCCAAAAAAAAGTAGTTCCTAAATCCACTAACGTATAGCCTTCTGGAATTCTTCCAATTTCAAGTTCACGTGGCGCCCAAAAAGGAAAGGACGTGTATTGAGTTGTTAAATATGGTTTTATCTTCCACGAATTCCATTCTTTTTGATAGGAGAAATGACACTGAACATTCATGGGAGGAACTCCATATAAATTCGAACGCTCATCCCATTTCCGAATTCTGGTGATTGATGTTTTAAGCAAAATATCAAAATTCGAAACCACAAGGTTGGACCTCAATATCGAAAACTCCTGAACCCACGATATCACATTTGAACTGCTGAAATGAAACACGGGAAATGCTCCACGAACGGAAAGTGAATATGATCCTGTTGGTTCCAAATTAATGAAATGAAAGGCGGTTTTAACATGGGAAAAAGACCGAATGGAAACTTTTCCCATTTCCTTTTTCAAAAGTCCTTCCGCAAAATAAGCCACTTCAGGTTTAAGATTCATGTTCCCCAGTTCGATGGAAGCTGTTCCATGATGAAGGCCATTGGAAAACAACTCATTCATTCCCGGAAATCGCCAGTTTCTACCCAAGGAAAGGACAAAATCTGTTTTTTCCCACGTCTCATTCTTCATATTCAAACCAAATCCCCAACCAAAGGCTTTTCTATTTCCTTGTTCACCAAGATTGGTTACAATGGAACGGTAATCGTGGTATTCCGATCGAACCACCAATGCTTTTCGCCACAAACTTCCGAGGAATACTCGTTCACCCGACATTCCAAGAATATTTCCGGTGTACTTCGGTACAAAATACTTTCCTCCGTAATCTTGGTTAATGTTTCGACCATCCCATCTCAAAGTCCAGTGGTGCCATTTCTTCAATCGGTCGAAAGCAATGCTATTCACGGCCAATCCAAATTCATTTTGAGGATTTTCCCTTAACACACCAAACGAATTGTGTTTGTCGTATTCCGAACGATAGTTGTACTGACGAGAGATCGTAAGTTGAAATCGCGGATTTTTCCACTGTCCGAACAACCATTGATGTTGAGCTTTTTGGCGTGGACGATCGATGGAATAGGAAAAGATTTCATCCTGAGGAATGGAATTCGAATCGATTATCCTACGTAAATCGGATAGATTTCCAATGTGAGACCACGAGAGAATTCCGGTTTGAGTAGAAAAGATTTGGAAGTTAACAAAGACAGAGTTTTTACCTGAAAATTCTTTCAAATAGGAAAAACTACCGCCGTTTTCCTGCACTCCAGTATTTCTTAAAACATAGGAAGGTGTTGTAAAATCTCCCAGTTTTTTGAAATTACCTTGCAAAGAGAATTGCCCAAATGGAGTTGAAATCGGAAGGTAAACGCCTAAATTCCCACCCCGTCCCTGGGACTGACCTTGCACATACCACCATGGTTTGGAATTTTCTTTAGGTTGGATAACCGTGGCATGAATCATCCCTCCTACTCCATCGGTTCCATACCAAAGGGCTTTGGATCCCAATAAAATTTCCATGGATTGTTGGTTGAGCGGATCGGTTTCCCAGGCGTGTTCATTTCCCCAAGACTGAGTTTCCATTCGAATTCCGTTTTGTACGAAGATCACTCGGTTGCCTGTAAGGCCTAGTAAAATGGGTTTTTCAATGTTTGCGCCTGTTTTCAAGGTAGATGCTCCTGTATTTTCCTGGAGAATTTGCGCAAAATTCTTTCCCAAATTCCCTGGGTCTTTTCCGGGCATGAATTCATTTCGTTGAATCCAATTTCGTTTCATGAAAACGATTTCGGTAGCCTTTAATTCTAGGGCATGATGTTCCAAAAAGAAAAATAGGGTGTCATGAAGTTCGGATACGACTTCCGTTTTGCTTTCACATCCAAGATGTGAAATGATCAAAGTATCACCTTGGCAAATCAGAGGTAGTTTAGTTTGGCCCTGGTTTTGGGTCATGTAAACTTGGTTTTTGTGACGGATAATTCCCTTCTTCAAAGGTTCTTGGTTATGTTGGTCGAGAACCATAACAACCACGTTGTTTTTACAAAGCGGTTGAATTTGACTGTTTGAGAAAAAAGGAAAAAGCAGCAACAATCCCCAAAAAATAAGGTTGTTTTTCATAAAGAGGATTTAAGAACTAACAAAAGCGGTGATTGAGCCTGTTAGGTGGTCCTCTGCTGGATGGTTGGTATTGAAATGAAGAAATGGAATTTTTACAAGGAATTAGATTGCAATCCGAATAAAAAACCGTGGGTATAAAATGGATGAGAACGTTTGGGAAAGAAATGCTCCAAGCGTGGTTTTTATGGAATTGGAAGTCGATTTTGCAATGGAACTTTTGAGGCAAAAGATGCTGCTTGTGTTCGCAATGTTGGATTTTAGAGAAAGGGTGAAAGATAGAGATGTGGCAAGAATCGGTATTTGTTGAATGTTGATCGCTGCAAAACTCCTGTTCGTGGTGGTGTGAATTTTCGACTAAAACAGGAAGCCACCCCCAACTTAAGAAAAGGAGAGCCAGAAAAAATGATGTTCCTGATTTTAAAAATGCATTCACTGAACAAAAATAACAAAAAAGCCATCCCGAAGGATGGCTTAGTGCAAACAAACTCTTCAAAAGGAAGAGAAAGATCTTTACTCAAATTGTGATTATTTCTTTAATAATTCAAATATATACCGAATACCTTGCATTTGTTTTTTTTTTTTGAATAAAAAGGGGGATGTTTCGCATCCCCCTTTTTTAAAATGGTTACAAATGAACCTTATTTCATCAATTTGTAGGTATTAATTCCATTTTGAGTTTCAATGCGCAAGAAATAAGCACCTTTGTTTAAATGCTCTGCATTCAAAATCGTTTGAATATTTCCGGACTTCATTCCCAAATCCAGTGTTTGAACTAATTTACCTTTAATATCCATCAACGTGATTTTAACATTGGAAGATTTTAATAACTCAAATTGAACATGAATTTGATCTTGAACAGGATTGGGGTAGACTAAGGTGTTTAATACATCAGTTTGCTTGGTTTGATTAATTGAAGCAAGAATAAAGGTAGAGTTGATTACAAAATCAATTCCAGAAACCGTTGGATTTGCAGAGTTAACAACCACAGTAACATTCGCTGGAGTTAAACCTGGAATATCCATGGTAACGGTGTATGTACCCGCCTCAACATCTGCAATGGAGTATTCGCCATTCATGTCCGATTCAGCGGTATTAACCACTTCGTTATTGGAATTTACTAAGTAAACCAAATAACCAGCTAACGAATTAACCTTTCGTGATCCCATAAAAATATGACCACGAACAACAAAAGGACGAGTTGGACGAGTTGGCATTTTTACCAAGCGAATATTGGTATTCTGACGGCTAGGACAAACGTTTACAGGAGTTGAAGAGAACCACCACGTGGAATTACCGAAATACGTTGGAAGGTACATTCTGAATCCGGGTGTGGAAGAATCGGCCATCGCTTGAACCAAATAGGAACCGTTGGTTACTCCGTTGAAGGTGTAATATCCATTGGCGTTTGTACGAACGGTCTGACGCAAAGCTGTACCTAAATTTCCAATTTCGTACAATCTTACCCAAGCATTATTTACTGCCAAATTCACACTATCACGGGTAATATAACCGGCAATGGTACAAGTGGTTGCATTACTTCCCAAACGAATGGTATCGCATTTGTCGGAACGGCAATTGGTCGCTGAGTCATACATACTAAGGCATACTCGGAAAATTCCGATGGAATTGTAGGTCTTGGATGGATTTATTGCGGTTGAACTTGTACCGTCACCAAAATTCCAAGTATAATTGGCAGCGGGGCCTCCCATGGAAATATTTTGGAATTGAACAGTATTGTTTTGAATAGTGAAAGTGAAGTTGGCTCTGCAATTTGAAGACGTTGGACTTCCCAAAACTCGTACGGAATCACAAATGGTATTTCGGCATATGGCCCCATTGGAAGAATCAATGATGGTTAAACAAGCCCAATAAACGCCATTACGTGCATATACATGGGTAACAACTGCACCATTGCCGAAAGTTCCATCTCCAAAATTCCAGGAATAAGTAGTTCTAGGAGAAGGAGTTAACGATCTACTTGTAAATACGACAGAACGAGTTGTTTGTTGAACAAAATGAGTAAATGATGCTCGGCATCCGGTATTAGAACCTCCACCGCTTACAGTGAAACTATCGCATTTAGTGCTATTGCACTGATTCATAGAATCTAAAATTGTCAAGCAAAGAGTGTAAGTTCCAGTTGTCAAATTTGTGGTAACAGATTGTCCAGTTAAAATTATGGGCGTATTATTGGCTTGAGTAAGTGTCCAACGGTAAAAAGTTCCGGGACCAACTCCTGTTGAAGTTGAGGTAAATACCCCCGTGCTTCCTTGAATCGATTTTGTGAAATTGGCTAGACAACCCGTAGTAGAATTTTGAATGGAAATATTTTTGCAAATGGTATCATTGCAATTGTTAGCCAAATTTGAAATTCCCAAGCATACCGTGTAAATCCCCGGTGCGCGGTAGGTATGTGAAGGATTAGCCAACGTAGATGACGTTCCATCACCGAAAGACCATAAATACGTTGTTCCTGGAGAATTTATTCCAGTTGATGTATTCGTAAAGTTAGAAGTTAAACCGGTTGAAGTTGATGTGAAGTTGGCGATACATGCTGTGGTATTTCCACAATAATTCAAGTTCAGGGTTAAAGTTGGCGAATTTGGTGAATAGAATCCGTTGGCACTAACCAATACACCCAAACAATTGAAGGTGGTTGCGGTAACCATTCCTTGAGCTACTCGGCTATTCACCGTAGCGGAATAACACCCATTTGGATTAGTTGTAACTGTTACCGGTGGAACCATGGACATGGAATCGAACCGGAGGGTAATGGTTTTGTTGGCCAAATTGGCACCACCACCATTTAAAAGACAACCATTAATGGTAATTTGGTTTTGGCTAAAGCCAAATAGCCCCACCAAGAAAAAGGCGAAGACTAAAAAATGTTTCATTTTATTCATGGGTTTATGATTATTTTTTGAATAAAGCTTCCATCTAAAGATCTTATTAGGTACAAATTGTTGCTTGATGGAAGCAAAATATTAGAAGAATTACCTGCGGTTAGTTGAAGATTTTGAAGTACTTTTCCTGAAATGTCGAGAAGTTGAAATTCCTTGGAAAAAATACCATGATTTTCAATGGATAATTGTAGACCATTCCGATAAATCATTATTTCTGAATTTCCTGTGGCTTCAGATTGAGTTGAATTAGCCGCCATTTTTACTACAACGGAATTAGTTGCATTAGGAACTCCTCCGTTGAAAAGAACATAAGCTGTGTTTTCAATGGAATCGCCGTAAGAAATTCCTTGCCTTACTCCAGCTGAAAAATATAAATACCCTTGAGAAAGGGTTGGGTCGTTTGAGGAATCTGGAAGAACGATATTTGAAAAATCCCAACGAAGTACATTGCTAAGTACACTGAATTGGAAAGGATGGCTAGAAGAGCCAATTCGTATATCCGTTAATGGTAAGTTGGTATCTAGGGTATCAATAACCGATACATTTGAAACAGTAAAACCCGTTTTATTCTGAAAACGAATAAAGTAAGTGATACGGCCAGTGGATGGTGTTAGATAAGTAGGATTAACTGATTTAAAGGTAGGTGAAATATTATTTGTAACGGATTGAATAACATTTGATTTATTATCAGATGGGAAAATGTCCGAAAAATTTTGTGTTTCTGCTTCAAATTGAACTATTGACCCTTGTAATACCGTTGATGGAATACGGACATCGATGTGAATTTTTCGTTCTTCCCGTACAGAAATAGGTTGAGTTATTTCCCAATACAAAGTGTTTCCAATTATTCGATTAGGCTGAGGAACCGAACGGAAATGTTGCATTCCATTCGGAATTTCAAATTTAACAGAAAAAGAATCGACAGATTCTGAACCTAAATTTTTTAAATGTATGGTGTAACGATCGATACTGGAATTCAATGCATTCCATCCATATGGTGCCGTCGTCGTCACCTTTAAATCTTTTCTATTTGGAAAAATGGTTTGAGGAATATGATAGAAATTCTTTGGAGCCGTATCGGATGCTACATAAAATGTTGCATTTTGAACGCACTTGTTTTGGGTGTAGTAATGACGATAATCGTTGGTGTCCCTCAACAAGGTGATCATGTGAAGCATGCGCATGGGAATTCTGAAAGAATAATTTCCCAATGAATCAGTCATGGTGTATTGAGGATTGCTTCCATTGGGAAGACTAATTTTCACCATACGGAATGGAAGTCCTTCTTCGTTGGGATTCAGGCTACAATTTTCATTAACATCGTGAAATACCTTACCGCCAACCCATCCCGTTTGGGCAAATAAAGGAGTTATTCCTCCCAAAAAGGAAAGGAAAATTAAACCTTTAATGACGCTCATTTTGGACATTATTTTGTTTTTAGGTAATAACGAACAGAAATGCCTGCCTCAAATATACTCATTTCTCTGAAAATCAAACTGTTTTTGTTTGATAATTGGAGAGAAAAAGGTCGACTAATTTGTCCACCAATTCCCCAATGATTTGATAATCGTGATTGAAACCAAATCGATGATTTTCCTACACCTTCCCAATCAACTTTAGAGGATAAAGATTTGATCTCTAGAGAGATGGGATCAATGACTTTTTGAAAATCCGATTTTTGAAGTCCAATCCCAATATTCTGTTGAATACCCACTTCGAATGAAGGTGTAATTTTCCAGCCTTTAAAAATGCTTCCTTGGATATTCATTTTTTTGTGGATGACTTCCAATTCTTCTTCCATGTGGATTTGACCACGTGGACCCAAAGAAATATATCCCAGAATTCTTCCAGTAGCACTATCTAAAACTGGAATTTCGGTAATGTGATACTCCACTTCTTTTCGCAATGTAGAATGGGAATATTTTCCACTTACCCCCCATCCTATTCCTCTTAATCCAGGTTTACTCCACTGAACATCAAGATTCATTTGGGGAATTAGTTTGTTCTTTTGAAGTTCATCCCAATTTTTGTTCTTCTCGCCTAAGTATTCAATCATCTGATTGGAAGAACCGCCTAATAGCGATATCTGAACAAAGTTTCGTTTAATTCCTTGCGATTTTACAACAGGCAAATCCAAATCTCGCTGACCCAATTTAGACAAATTTTGCTGTTTGGATTTTAAGGCTTCGAGCACAACCTTTTCCGATGTATAATCTTCCGCGAATTGATCAGGAGATTGCCAAGATAATTTAGCTTGTTCTAGTTCAAGGTCACGGAATACATTTTCCGTTGAATTATTTAAATTATTCGTCTGATTTATCAGTTCTATTGACGAAAAAACGATGTTGGATTTGTTTTTTGATTTTGAAATAACACCTGATGGGAAGGTAGGTGAGTTAATGGTCCCTTCCTTCAAATTCCAATCTGACATTAATCGGGAAGAAAGGCCTTTTTTATTCGATAACAACCTTATCTTTTGTTCTTTCAGAATAGGTTCATGATTTTTTAATCCTCTTAAATTCGAGATATCACCGAGTGTTTCTGAGGAAATGGTACTGGAAGATGTAGATTTTTTTTCTATTTCAGTGGAAGTTGGCTGAAGGGTAGATGATTGTTTCGCCTTATTAGTTGAGGTTGAAAGGAATACTTGTTCATAAATGCCCCAACTTCCCAAAAGCAGAAATAATAAAAATGCTACTCTTCTGCTCCATTTTTTCAAGATTTGTAGATTCCAGTACGATCTGAATTCAAAAAAACTAAATCGTTCTGAAGTCGATGCCGTTGAATGGGTCGATTTTAACCACTCATCCAAAGGGTGAGGTAAGGATTCTTGTTTTTCTTGGAATGCCAAAAATTCGTTGAAATCTACTTTTCCCGTTTTTTCGGCATCGGATTGGTTTTTCAACCATTGATCTAATTGAGCACCTTCGTTTTCGGATTTCCAATTTTCCTGAAACTCCTCAAAAGATGGAATTTGCTCTTCTTTTTTATCGGAAAAATAATGATTTAAGAATTGATCAAGCGGATGTTTCATCCCATCCCTCCTTTCTCAATAACTTTTTTAATGCTGCTCTCGCACGATTTAACTGACTTTTAGATGTTCCTTCCGAAATGTTGAGCATTTCTGAGATTTCTTTGTGCGAGAATTGTTCAACCGCGTACAAATTCAAGATGGTACGATACCCCATCGGAAGTTGATGGATGAGGCGAAGAACGGCATCGTATTCATGGTCTTTCCGATGAAGTGACTCATAATCCAAATCGAAATCCGGTTCATTGCCCATGGTGTCGTCATTCCACTCCACCATAATTTGTTTTTTGATGGCGTTGATGGCATTGTTAATCATGACGCGGGTAATCCATGTTTCGAGTTTGGAATTCCCTTTGAACGTGTGAATTTTGGTGAAGACTTTAATGAAACCGTCGTGCATCAAATCTTTTGCATCTTCGATTTTAGCGGTATATCGTTTGCAAATGGATAACATTTTGGGCGCAAATCGTTCGTACAAAACTTTGCTTGCACGTTGGTCGCCAGCGAGAACACCTTCAATGATCGACTCGTCGGAATGGTATGTTTCTTCCTTTTGGCCCAAAAATGATTTTATGTTGATGCTTAAATCCAAATCGAACTAAAGACGTGAAGTTGAGAAATGGTTGCAGACTTAAAGTGAAATTTCAAATTTTTCGGAAATCTTTTTTAACTCTTCTGCTACCTTGGCGTTGATGGGTAGTCCATGTTCCATACGATGGTGATAAAACGCCATTTCTGGTTCACCAGGAATGACCACTGGAATTTCATTGTTCAACGGAATTGAATTCTTAAATCGATGAATCCATGTTAATAGGGCTTGATCGTAAGAGGATCGTGTTCGGAAAGCTTCCGGGTTGATTATCCAAAAGCAATGACCAATCCCCTTCCCTACTGTTTCCGATGGTAATGGCGCAAATGCCGGGAAGGGCGGAACCCAAGGCCCAAAATTTGCTCCACTTAAAACTCCGGAAAACAAATCAACCACAGCCGATAATCCAAATCCTTTGTGTACGCCCAACTCCTCGAAACTGCCCAAAGGAATCATCATTCCACCTTTTTTTAAAATGGAAGGATCGGTACTCGGTTCTCCCTTTTCGTCCATAACCCATCCTTTTGGGATGGCTTTTCCTGTTCGTTCGGCAATTTCTAATTTTCCGTTGGCCGCGGCAGATGTAGCCAAATCAACGACCACGTGGCGGCCATCTGGACTTGGGAAGGCATAGCACATGGGGTTGGTTCCCAACATGCGTTCCTTACCACCGGCAGGAGCAACAAAGGCAGAAGCATTCGTGAAAGAAATTCCAATGAATCCTTCTGATAGTGCTTTTTTTAGGTGAGTATAGGCGATTCCAAAATGGTTGGAATGGTTTACCACCACCATTCCAATGCCGCATTTTTTTGCTTTCTCAATCGCTAAATCAGTAGCCCATGTTCCCGAAACCAAACCAACAGCTGCATCTGCATCCAACGTGGCCGTAGCCATGGCTTCCGCCTCAATGGTCATGTTCGGGTTCGGATTGATTCGACCAACTTGAATGAGGTTTAAATAGCCTTGTAATCGTGCAACACCATGAGAATCAATGCCGCGCAAATCAGCTTCTAGCAAGTTGAGTGTAGCCATTGCAGCATGTTCCTCCGAAAACCCATTCTTCAACCAAACCTGATGAACGAACGATTCAAGCTGGGAATATGAAAATAATACAGTACTCATCATCGAATTCCTTCCACTAAAATATCAGCGAGATGCATCACTTTTATTGGACTGTTTTTCTTTTCTAGGTAGGCTTTTAAGTGAAGCAAACAGCTTAAATCGGCCGAAACCAAAAATTCAGCACCTGTTTTTTCAACTTCCAAGCATTTTTGGTCTCCCATCCCAACGGATATAGGTTCGTACTTCGCAGCGAAGGTCCCACCAAAACCACAACAAGTTCGGCCATTTCCTAAATCCCTCCATTCAAGGCCTTGAATGGGTTTTAATAAGGCTCGTGGTTCTTCGTAAATTTCACATTCACGAAGGGCCGAGCAAGCGTCGTGGTAAGTAATGCTTGCATCAAAACGCATGCTGGAGGTATCAACCTTTAAAACATTCACCAAAAAATCAGCAAACTCAAAGGTGTTCTTTTTGATTTGCTTCCATGCATTTTGTAACGAAGAGTTCTGAAAAAGGTCAGCATAATAATTTTTGATCATGCCGGTACATGAACTTGAAAGAACCACAACGTACCGATCGTTATTGAATTCCCCAATGAATTTTTCGGCTACATCTTGGGCTTCTGGCCAAAATCCTGCATTAAAAGCCGGCTGACCGCAACAAGTTTGATTTTGGTGATAATGAACTTCACATCCATAAAATTCCAAAACGCGAACAGCATTCATAGCGCTTTGGGGAAAACACTGATCTACAAAACAGGGTACGAAAAAGTCAATTTGTATTTTCTGAGGCATGTTGTGGACGTTGAATCATCTGAAATAATATGAAACTGGCGACAAAAAATCCAGCCAACATGAGGGTGGAAACCCGCATGCTACCGGTTAATTCATTCACCATTCCAAATGCAAAAGTACCCAATACAATGCCGATTTTCTCGGTAAACTCGTACAAGGAAAAGAAGGAAGCCAAGTCTTTGGAATCTTTCGGGATAAAACGAGCGAAAGCTGCTCGGGAAAGGGATTGAATTCCGCCCATGATTAATCCAACGGCTAAGGCTAAGGCATAAAATTGAATATCAGTTTGGAGGTAATAAGCACCAATACAAATACCAATCCATAGGATTACACCGAATTTGATCACGGGAATATCTCCGAATTTGTTTGAAAATTTTGAAAACAAATAGGCACCACCAATGGCCACCAATTGAATTAGAAGTACGGTTAGAATCAATTGGCCCGTTTCCAAATGAAGTTCATTCTTCCCGAAAAGCGTAGCGACAAACATCACCGTTTGAAGGCCCATACTCAACATGAAAAATCCGAAAATAAAAAATGCCAAGGAACGATTTTTTAAAGCAAATTGAAGAACTTTTTTCAATTCCTGAAATCCAGCACCCAATTGTTTTAGTCCTCCCTTTCCTTTTGCTTTTTCTACGGGTAAACGTTTGAACGTAATCAATGAAAAACCAAACCACCAAAGTCCGGTAAGAATAAATCCGATTCTCGATCCTAGACCTGCAAAGTGCGATTTAACCATCTGATCCAACTCTTCTTTTGGCAAGGTTGAATCTAGGGTAGCTCGAAATCCTTCCACATCAAAGAAAAGTCCTGGGACTAAAATCATAACCAAAATCATAACCAAGAGGATGACAGAACCAACGTAACCGTATGAAAACCCTTTGGCCGAAACCTCGTCGTACTTATCGGGAGAAGCAATTTCGGGCAAGAAGCCGTTGTAATACACCAAGCTTCCACCCCACCCGATACCAGCGAGAACAAATCCGATCACTCCTATTTCTATGTGATTTTTATCGAAGAAAAAGAGCGACATTACGGAAAGAGCTCCGAGGATGACATAAAAACGCATGAATTTTTTCTTGGCCCCGGTAACATCGGCCCAACCAGAAAGCAAAGGGGCCAATAACGCTACCATGAAATAAAACAATGTTCCACAATACGAATAAAGCGCCGTGTTTAGAAATTCAAATCCAAAAATTTTGATGTAATGTAATTGATGTTCAACACCTTCCGATACGACATTTTCAATTCTTCCTGCATTTCCTGCAGCGGCTTTGGTTACTCCTTCAAAATATTGGGGAAAAATGGCCGTAGTTATGACCAGGTTAAAAACCGAATTGGCCCAGTCGTACATGGCCCATCCTCGGATGGTTTTTGAATCGTTCATCATAACGTCAAAGGTAAAAAAAACGGCGGTTGTTTCACAACAGCCGCCGAATCCGGTGAAACGAATTCCACCTAACTAACCATGAAAAAGAATGCTCCATTAAAAATGGAGTGCTTGCGGAGAAAATTCCCCTATATCTTAGAATATTTACTTCTCAATTGACCAAACAAAGATAAATCAAGGAAGTTTAAATTAACCATTCTCTGTTCCTACTTCGTTGATTTCAGATTTAATCTCTTCCATTTTTGGGAGTTCAGTAAGATCATTAATTCCGAAATACTCCATAAAAAATGGAGTTGTTCCATACAAAATAGGTTTACCGGGTCCATCCCCTTTTCCAACGATCCGAATTAATTCTCGCTCAAGGAGTTTATGTACGGCAGAATCACAATTTACCCCACGAATGTATTCCAAATCGCCCTTTGTAACCGGCTGTTGATAAGCGATTAGAGCCAAAGTTTCTAAAGCTGCGGGAGAAAGTCGACGTTTTGAATTGTTTTTCAACAAAAGCCCGATGGCATCATGTTGTTCTGGGTGAGTAACAAATTTAAATCCGCCGGCTACTTCAATCAGTTGAAATCCAGAATTTTGAAAATCCGTTTTCATTTTACTGATTTCTTGTACCATGGAAAGTTGGTTCACTTCAGAATCAGGATTCATTTCCTCCCAAACCTTTTGCATTTGCTCCAGCTCAATGGGCTCAGGTGATGCAAAAATAAGGGCTTCTAAAAATGATCTTAGGTTCATGGGTTCAAAGTTATTTTAAAAGCCGATGGTTTGAAACAAAAGTTTTAAACTTGCTAGGGCTAAAACTAAAGCCATGATTTTTTTCAATTGCATTTCGTTGCCTTTTAAACTTCCCCACCGAGCACCCAAGTATCCGAAAATGAGAATCAAAGGAAAGGTCATCCAAAACGGTTGAATTTGTTGTTGGATTTCTGGAATGGAAATAGCTGCCAATCCGCCCAAAGAGTTAACCACTATAAACCAAGCCGATTGGGCAGAAACTTCTTTGGAATTTCCCCATTTACTAGCCATGAGGATGGGGGTTAATAAAATTCCCCCTCCAATTCCCAACATCCCCGAAAGCCAACCTAACATCCCGCCAATGAACATTAATCCCCCAGTAGATTGGACCGGAAACTTCCAATAGGCTTCTCCTCTCCATAAAACCCAAGCGGAATACCAAAGAAAAAGCATCAAAAGTAAACTGAGCCATTTTTCTTGAATCCCAAATTTCGATCCCAAATAGGCCAATGGAACCGATAAAATGATTAATCGGAGAAATGTTTTCCATTGAAAATAACCTTTTACGGTAAATTGAATTGCGCTTACCGATGCCACCAAAATATTCAAAATCAAAACGGGCACTTTGATTTCTTGAGGAGAAAATCCCAAAAGAATGAGCAAGGCGATGTATCCGCTGGCCCCACCATGGCCTACCGATGCATACAAATACGACAAGACCGAAAATCCGATCAGGATTACTATGATGACGGTAGAATCCATGTTTTGAGCATTTCTCCCGACTCAATGATTTCTTGTTCAGCGGGAATTTCAACCAAAGCATTCGCATGAGCCATGCTGTAAATATGGTGAGAATCGGAATTTTTGATGATTTCCAATTCTCCGTTTTGAACCATGGCTCGATAAAATTGAGTTAAGCCGGGTTTCCTTGATAAACCTAATTTTGAAGGAAGAAAAACAAAATCCAAAGGCTTTCTTTGAAAGAAATCGTAAACAAACATCCACAAACCGTGAGCTACCGAGATCGGGTTTCCTGGAAGCCCCCAGAAGTAAACGTTATTTTTTTTAGCAAACAAAAGGGGCTTCCCTGGTTTTTGCGCCACGCCATGAAAAATGATTTCAAACTCCATTTCGCGCAATATTTCAGGAATGAAATCGTAATCCCCAACCGATACGCCACCCGTAGCAAGAATGACATCACTTTGTTCAAGTTGATGTGCTATCTTTTCTTTGATTTCTAATTTGTTATCCCGTGATGTTTCGATCTGAACTTCAAGTCCAATTTTTTGAATAAAATCCAAAATTAACGGAATATTGGAATCGTAAATTTGACCATTTTTAGATTCTTCACCGGGAAGCACGACCTCATTTCCAGTAACAATAGCTGAAATTTTTGGACGTTTGAAAACCTGAATCAAATCCATTCCAATTCCAGAAATGGAAGCAGCTACGGCTCCATTGACTTTGATGGGAGGAGTAAACAAACACTGTCCACTTTGAATATGACTTCCTTGGATTCGTATGTTGGCCCCTTTGGGAGGAAGTTTTTGAAATCGAACGGTTTCCTGATCCCATTCAGCCCATTCCTGCATGACAACGGTGTCGGCCCACGGTGGCACAGGAGCGCCGGTGAAAATTCTGCAGGCACCTTTCGGTTCTGAGTTATTTACGTTTTCGTTGGTGCCTGCAGCCGATTCTCCAACCAATCGATATTCAAGGGTATTCTGAATAGCGATAGCAAACCCATCCATGGCCGAAGAGTGAAAAGGTGGTAAATCGATATTGGAAAAAATGGGCTGTGCCAGGAATTTTCCAATGGCATTTTGAATGTTAGAAACCTCAGTTTCTCGCATCCATGATTCATATAAAATCAGTGATTTCGCCAGACTAACTTCAATTAATTCCTTTTTCATCCTCCAATAGCAATCATACTTCGGTTTTCCATGTTTGAGGAAAGGACCTGACCACCGGTTTGTGCGTGTTTCGCACGAACATTATCGATCATGATTTCGTGCAAAGGTTCCCCTCTTCGAATTCTTCCCAATAAATCGTCCTCTCGTTTTCCAAATAAACAATTCTTCAATTTCCCATCTGCGGTAATTCTCAATCGATTGCATCCTTCACAAAAAGGATCTGAGACCGTACTGATGATTCCAATTTTTCCTTTAAATCCATCAATTTGATATAACTGGGCCGTTTCTTCCTTCAATTTGGGAATGGAACTGAAGGAATATTCGTTGGTGAGAATATTTAAAATTTCCTCTTTGGTTAGAACTTGGTTTCGGTCCCAGTCATTTCCCGAAAAAGGCATCATTTCAATCATTCGAACTTCAACATTTTGATTTTGTGTAAGTTGAATAAAGTCTAAGATTTCTTTTGCACTGGTAGTTTGGGTTGGAACGGCATTTATTTTCACTTCAAATCCACGTTGAACAGCAAGCTGAATCGCATTTTTTACTTTTTGAAAATCATCTACACCTACAATCCGATAAAATTCAAGTGGATCAAGAGAATCGAGGCTAACGTTGATTTTATTCAATCCGATTTTTTCGAATTGATCGATGAATTTAGGAAGAAAAACTCCGTTGGTGGTTAAGGCCAATTCAACGGGTAAATCGCCGAGTCGTTGAAAAATTTCAGCTGCATCTTTTCTAACCAAGGGTTCTCCTCCAGTAATTCGAATTTTCTGAATTCCCATTTCAATGAAAGATTCGGCAATTTGTTGAATTTCATGGGGAAGCATCCATTGGCTGCGGGGAGTAACCGGAAAGGTTTTCCCAGAAGTGCAATACGTGCAACGGAAATTACATGCATCGGTAATGCTGATGCGCAAATAGGTATGTTTCCTTCCGAAATTATCAACCAAGTTCATGTCTTTTTTTTCTCCAAGCCAACCAAGCAACCGCTATTCCCAAAAATATGGAAATAGCGGTCATTCCAAAAACTAACGAAATATTGGAGTTGGAGTTTTCAAATAACTGGGCACCAAATACAGCTCCAGCACCAATGCCTGCTTCCATGGCGATGTATAAAGATGAAAGGGCTCTGCCACGGTGTTGGGGATCGGACTGATCGACCGCCCAAGCGAATAATACAGGTGATAAAATTCCAGTTCCCATGCCATAAATAGCTGTAGCGATAATAATCTCGGTAGGCGTTTGTATTTTCACTAAAAAGATGGTTGCAGTCAACTGCAAAAGCAACCCAAGAAATACAATCGGAATACGTCCATATCGATCACTCCATTTTCCAGCAAAAATGCGAACGGCCATGGAGGAAAGGGTCACTGCCAACATGAAACTACTTTTGTTTTGAAATCCCATATGCATGCAAACATCAGGAAGAACCGTAACTATGGCACCGTAAAGTACTACCGAAAAAAGCATCACCAACATGGGATAAAGTACTTGGGGTTCGTAAATCGCTTTAAGAAAGATGAGTAGGTCTCTTCCCTCAAATTTTCGTTTAGCCGGTAGTGTTTCCGGTAAGGTAAAAATTAAGGCCAGGGATACCAATGCCATCAAAGTTGATAAATTAAATAATCGATTCATTCCCCATTCTAAGGCAATTTCTGTTCCTAGATAGGGTCCCATCGCCATTCCAATTTGGATGCAAAACCCCAATACTCCCATGGCCTCTCCCCTTTTGTGTTCAGGAATAATATCCGATAGCATCGCTGTGGTACCCGTTGGACCAAAACCCGTAGAAAAACCATGGAAAAACCGAATAGCTAAAAATCCGGCAACGGAAACAAATAAAATGTACCCCAAACCACTGAAAGCGGCTGCAATGCATCCGATCAATATCATGGGCTTTCTTCCGAATTTGTCGGACCAACGACCAGAATACAATCTTCCAATAAGAGCGGAAATGGTAAATAGACCAATGATCCATCCTTTTAAACCTTGTCCGCCTAATTGAGTTAAATAATTGGGAAGCTCTCCCAAGAGTAAACTAAAACTTAAAAAAAAGAAAAATGAATTCAAGCAAAGCAGCCAAAAAGCTTTTCCGTAAGTTTGTGATGAATTCATAAGGTGCGAAATTACCGATATTTGCCATGGAAATGAAGGGATTTTTTAAAGGAAAAACAGTGGTTGTTACCGGGGCAAGTTCGGGGATTGGCTGGGCCTTAAGTTTGGAATTAGCGAATCGAGGAGCATTGGTTATCGCTGCAGCACGAAGAAAAGAGAAGTTGGATGAGTTGGCCTCTCACTCTCCATTGATGATTTTACCATTTGTTTGCGACATTACCATCGAATCCAATTGTGCCGATTTGATGACTTTTGCAAATAATCAAATGTATCCATTATGTGGACTCATTAACAATGCAGGAATTGGGATGAGAGCCCTTTTTCATGAATTGGAAATGGATGTTTTTCATCGGGTGATGGAGGTGAATTTTGGAGGTACGGTTCGTTGCACCCGTTACGCACTACCTTCGTTGATAAAAAATCGTGGTTGGTTGGTTGGCGTTAGTTCGGTTGCGGGATACATTGGACTTCCAGGTAGAAGTGGTTATTCGGCTTCTAAATTTGCTATGCAAGGATTTTTAGAGGTGATTCGCAGCGAAAATAGAAGAAAAGGATTGCATGTTTTGGTTGCCTGCCCCGGTTTTACCAAATCGGAGATTCGGAAGCAGGCCTTAAACAAAAACGGACAAATTCAAGAAGATAGTCCGCGAAAGGAACAAAAACTCATGACCGCAGAATTCGTTGCTCAACAGATTGTTGATGCCATGGAAAAAAGAAAAGATGAATTGATCATAGGAAAACAAGGAAAAGTAGCGGTTTGGTTTAAAAAGTTCTTTCCGTATTTCACCGAGATTTTGACGTATCGCAACATGGCAAAAGAGCCTGGGGCGCCATTGAATTAAAACAAATACCTCAATTGCATTTGCATCCAATGATTGATGCGGGAACCCTGTCCTAATTGACGTAACTGGTAATTCGCTTGAGCCTGTAGTCCGTTTTTCAAAACAGCATTCCAACTCAATCCCAGGATATTGTTATTTCCAGCCACCAAACCTTGCATCCACTCAAATCCTAACGGACTTCGTTGATTACCAATGTAAGCGATTTCCGTGTGTTGAAATTGAATTTTCCACTGACCTTTATCTCTTTGATTAATCCAAAAATCGGCCTTTACTTCACCAATGCTGCAACGTTCAAAATCCGATTTTTTTATGGCCATTTTTCCATCCAGGTTCAATCGCATCTTAGCATTGATTTGAATCTGAAAACCTGGAACGGCATCCCAGGAACGGTAGGAAAAGGTTCTTTCTGGAAATAACTCAGATGTTTGAGTGACGTGTTGAATCCCTCCCCTGCCCCGCAACTGTACTTTTTTATTTAAGATAAAACGACCAATTCCGTACGTTTCTGAACCCTTTCGCTGATCAAGTCCATTATTGCTCCATTGCCCCAATTGATTTTCAAGGTGATTCAACTCCAAGCCCCATTTTGGGTGATTTCGATTAATCCACAACGTATTGCGAAATTGACTTTGAAAAGATGGCGAATTTTGGGCATTAAATTCCAACTGTGGAATCAAACCTACCCAACCACTCTGTTTCCAGGTTTGTCGATCTTGCTGCAATTGCGTTGAAAAATAAATGGATTTCATCCAATTCTGATGAAAATACAATCCCGGTTGAAGGTTAATTTGAAGGTTGGATTTGGATTGAAAAACATCCAAATACGTAGTTGTAGGTAGCAAAAGTTTAATGTACCTGGCGCTATCTGCAAAAATAGCGAGTTCAAATTCGTTCAGCTCTTGAATACCGTTGCGGTTGTAATCGTTCCACTGATGTGTTCCTACCCCAGGAGCAACGGGCAAAAAGGTAAAATCTCGCCTTGGCGTCTTTCCCGATGTACTCTGTTGAAACCACTGCCCACTTACTGCCCCATTCCACTTATCAAATTTCCCCTCTGTTTGAAAGGCTAAACTTTGATTCTTCTCCAACGTTTGGGGTAGCGTTAATTCCCTCCATTGCAGTTGAAAATGATTCCCCCTTTTACTAAAACCGATGTTGCTGAATAGAGCGTTTTGTTCATTCAAAAAATCTTGTGATCCAGGCTGAATATCTTTCCGATTCCCCCATTGCCAAAAGAAATTCGTAGATAAACGGCTCCAGTAAACCTTGGAAGAAATTTCTTGGAACGCAAAAGGAATGAAAAGTAAATTGGCTTTTGTCCAAGTACTTTTTTCCAATAAATACTGCGTTTTTATGAAAGGAGAGTATTTGTTTCTTTTTGAAATTTTGAAATTCAATTCCGAATTTCCCTGAATAACAGTCCCCAACGAATCTGCCCCAAGTTGTTGCTTTCCCCATTTCCAGTTTTGCTTCAAATTCCATCGTTGATTTTGAAGTGATGATTGGAAATCCCACGTATTTCCAATCAATTGATCCCAGTTTAATCGGGAATATCCCACCCGGATGATCTGAAATTGATTCCATTTTGCCTCACTTTCAATTCGGGTTAGGCGCTCTTTTCCGCCCGAGTATTGCTTGGGCGTGTTCCAAGTTCGGTTAAACTCAGCAGTACGATAAGGTTGAAAAATCGTGAAACCAGAATCCAAGACTTCGTGACTAATGGTATGTTTAAGATACATTTTATTGGAAAACGCCATTATGGAATCTTGTTGTTGTATAAAGGTTGAACTAGCAAACCCAACATTGGAAGAATTGCCAATTTTGCTGAAGGTATTTCCATCGAAAATACTTAGGGCCAATTCTTGTTTCATGCTCCATTTCCTCCACTGAAATTGGTAAGTTACGGTTTCCATGGTTTTGGATTGGGGAGCGACTGGGATAACAATGGGTTCATAAGCGCCCAATAAAACCGTATCATTTCCAATCACATTGGGCGCTTTCCACAAATATGTTCGTCCATTTTGAACGTTGGGGCCGATCACGTAATGTCCTCTGCCCTCGCCCACCAACGTAAAAGTAACTTGGAACAACGATTTAGATGAATCTTGGGAAAAAACAAACACATCCCGATAGCCCAAGCTATCTTTTTTCTCGTAGAGAACCAAATTGGGTTGGAAGTTTGCTA
>JACCEE011819051.1_pt1 | contig 21529 bp, 22 predicted proteins | sample 7449931 | NCBI WGS metagenome assembly JACCEE01 (sample SAMN15323457, study PRJNA562643) | freshwater metagenome | isolation source: river surface water | place: USA:Blue River Watershed | collected 2017-08-19 | reverse complement strand
CAGACGGGCCAGGTCGGCGCCAAAGGTCACGTTGAAGATGGCGTCGGGCTTGTTGGCCATGGTGGCCGTGAGCGTGCTGCCCGCGTCGATCTTGCCCAGGGCGGGCCACTGCTCGCTGACAAATTCCACGTCCGGACGCTTGGCCTTGAGCAGCTCCTTGAAGCTGGCCACGGCGCTCTGCCCGTATTCGTAGTTGGGCGCGATCGTGGCCCAGCGCTTGGCGGGCAGCTTGGCGGCCTCTTCGACCAGCATGGCCGACTGCATGTAGGTGCTCGCGCGCAGGCGGAAGGTGTAGCGGTTGCCCTTGTCCCAGACGATGGCGTCCGTGAGCGGCTCGCTGGCCACGAACAGGCGCTTGTTCTTTTGCGCGTGGTCGGCCAGGGCCAGGCCCACGTTGGAGAGGAAGCCGCCGGCGAGCACGTCCACCTTTTCCTTGGCGGTGAGCTCGACCGCGTGGCGCAGCGCGTCTTCGGGCTTGCCGGCGTCGTCGCGCGCGATCACTTCGACCTTGCGGCCCAGCAAGCCACCCTGGGCATTGATTTGCTCGACCGCCAGCTGCCAGCCTTGCTTGTAGGGCTGGGTGAATTGCGGAATGGCCGAATAGCTGTTGATCTCGCCGATCTTGATCGGACTTTGGGCGCTGACCGAGAGGGTGGCGGCCAGCAGGCTGGTAGCGATAAGGTATTTCATAAGGGGCAGAGTCCAAAAGCCGTGACTGTACGTGAAAGCAGGGTCCGGCTTGGCGTGCGCGCCCACCACGCCCCCTCGCCGAGGCGGCCTTATAAACAAAAAGAATATATACACAATTAAAAAATCGTTTGTTTAGGCATATAGAACCCGTACAGTCACGCCCATGATCGATCTGGGCTATGTCTTGGCGGGTTTTTTTGTCGGCACCATCGTCGGGCTCACCGGCGTGGGTGGCGGCTCGCTCATGACGCCCTTGCTGATCTTCTTTTTCGGCGTCAAACCCTACATGGCCGTGGGCACCGACCTGCTGTTTGCGGCCTTCACCAAGCTGGGCGGCACCCTGTCTTTTGCCCGCCAGCGCATCGTGCCCTGGCGCGTGGTGGGCCTTTTGAGCCTGGGCAGCATCCCGGCCAGCCTGGCCACCATCGCCGCCCTGCGCTGGGTCGGCCCGGCCGACCCGCAGGTGCAGTCGCTGATGACGGGCACGCTGGGCGTTGCGCTGCTGCTGACGGCCGCGGCCATGCTCTACAAGGCCGTGCGCGGCCAACAGCTGCCCCGCCACCTCTCGGCCGCCGACGAAGCCCGCGCCAGCACCCCGCGCCACTGGGCCCTGCCCCTGCTGTTTGGCGCCGTGATCGGCACCCTGGTCACGCTGACCTCGGTGGGTGCGGGCGCCATTGGCGTGAGCGTGCTGCTCATCCTCTACCCCTTGCTGCCGCTGCCCCGCATCGTGGCGGCCGACATCGCCTACGCCGTGCCGCTGACCCTGGTGGCCGGCCTGGGCCACGCCTCGCTCGGCTCGGTCGACTGGGGCCTGCTGGCCAAGTTGCTCGCGGGTTCGCTGCCCGGCATCTGGCTCGGTGCGCGCCTGACGCACCACACCCCCGACCGCGTGATCCGCTCGCTGCTGTCCGTGCTGCTCGCCTGGGCCGGCACCAAGCTGGTCATGGTCTGATTTTTCTCCCGCCGTTTTATGTACCAATACACCGAATTCGACAAAGCCTTCGTGCGCGCCCGCGCCGCCGAGCACCGCGACCAGCTCGAGCGCTGGCAAGCCGGCCAACTGAGCGACGAGCAGTTCCGCCCGCTGCGCCTGCAAAACGGCTGGTATGTGCAGCGCTACGCGCCCATGCTGCGCGTGGCTGTGCCTTATGGCGAGATCAACGCCGCCCAGCTCCAGGTGCTGGCCAAGATCGCCCGTGAATACGACACGCCTGAAGCCGCTTTGCTGGCCGAAGCCCAGGCCACCCAAGACCAGCTGCCCGGCTTCGCGCCCAAGCTGAACACCAACTGCGGCCACTTCACCACCCGCCAGAATGTGCAGTTCAACTGGATCCCGCTGGCCAAGTCGGCCGACGTGATGGACCTCTTGGCCACCGTGAACATGCACGGCATCCAGACCAGCGGCAACTGCATCCGCAACACCACCACCGACGAACTGGCCGGTGTGGCCGTCGACGAAGTGGTCGATCCGCGGCCGTATGCCGAGCTGATCCGCCAGTGGAGCACGCTGCACCCCGAGTTCGCGCACCTGCCGCGCAAGTTCAAGATCGCCATCACCGGCGCCACGGAAGACCGCGCCGCCATTGGCTGGCACGACGTGGGCCTGCAACTGCTCAAGAACGCCGAAGGCGACGTGGGCTTCAAGGTGCTGGTGGGCGGCGGCATGGGCCGCACGCCGATCAACGGCGTGGTGATCCGCGAATTCCTGCCCTGGCAGGAAATCATGAACTACCTCGAAGCCGTGGTGCGCGTCTACAACCGCTGGGGCCGCCGCGACAACAAGTACAAGGCCCGCATCAAGATCCTGGTCAAGGCCGAAGGCCAGCGCTACGTCGACGAAGTCGAGACCGAGTACCGCGAAATCGTCACGCGCGACGGTGCCCCGCACACCCTGCCGCAAGCTGAGCTGGACCGCGTGAAAGCCGGTTTCGTGCCGCCTGCGCTGAACCTGCCCGAAAACACCGACGAGTGGGTCGCCCAGGCCGAAGCCGCGCTGGGCATCGAAGCCGCCAAGACGCCGGCCTTCGCCCGCTGGTTGGCGCGCAACATCAAGCCGCACCGCAACCCGCAGCTGCGCGCTGTGTCACTGTCCTTCAAGCGCCCGGGTTACGCCCCCGGCGACGCCACGGCCGAGCAACTCGACGCCGCCGCCCAGCTGGTCGAAAAATACTCCGCCGGCGAAGCCCGCGTCTCGCACACCCAAAACCTGCTGCTGCCCTGGGTGCGCCTGGACCAGCTGCACGCCTTGTGGCAGGACGCCAAGGCGCTGGGCGTGGCCCAGCCCAACATCGGTTTGCTCACCGACATGATCGCCTGCCCCGGCGGCGACTACTGCGCACTCGCCAATGCCCGCTCCATCCCGACGGCCAGCGCCATCCTCGCGCGCTACCAGGACCTGGACGAGCTCGACGACCTGGGCCCCATCGACTTCCACATCAGCGGCTGCATCAACTCCTGCGGCCACCACCACTCGGGCCACATCGGCATCCTGGGCGTGGACAAGGACGGCAAGGAGTGGTACCAGGTCACGCTGGGCGGCTCGGACGGCAAAGACCTGTCGGGCGCCGCCACGCCCGGCAAGGTGGTCGGTCCCTCGTTCTCGTCGTTTGAAGTGCCCGATGTGATCGAAGCGATTTTGGACACCTACAAGCAGCTGCGTGCGCCCAAAGGCAACGGCCAGCAAGAAGCCTTCATCGAGACGCTGCGCCGCGTCGGCCACGAGCCCTTCAAGACCGCCGCCAACGCCGCGCGCCATCCGGCCACCGACGCCGAAACCGTCTGAACGCAGGGAGCACACCCCATGAAAATCATCACCGCCCAAGAACACCAGGCCGACAGCCTGGCCGGCACGCTCGAACTGGCCAACGACGTGGACCCGCGCACGCTCGACCTGAGTGGCATCACCCGCATCCACCTGCAATTCCCCACCTTCACCGATGGCCGCGCCTACAGCCAGGCCTTTTTGCTGCGCCGCCGCCTGCACTTTGCCGGCGAGCTGCGCGCCACCGGCGATGTGCTGATCGACCAGCTGGTGCAGATGCAGCGCACCGGCTTTGACGTGGCCGTGCTGGCCGAAGGCGTGGACGCCTCGGCGGCTCAGCGCCAGCTGGACCGCTACGTCGGCTTCTACCAGGGCTCGGCCGTGGACACCCGCCCTCTGTTTGCCAAGGCCGCGTGATGAGTTCCAGCCTGATTTCTTCCCGCCAAGCCCCGGGCAAGGCCACCGCCCAAAAAGCCACAGATTTGCACGCCCAGGCCAGCCCCGACTTCGCCGCCAAGCTGGCCGAGACCGAGGCCCTGCTCACGCGCGCCGCCGCCGACTTCCAGCCGCTCACACAGGCCTCCAGCCTGGGCGCCGAAGACGTGGTCATCACCCACATCATCAACCGCCTGCGCCTGGACATCCCCATCTTCGTGCTGGACACCGGCGCGTTGCACACCGACACCCTGGCCCTGCTCGAACGCACCCAGGCGCACTCGCGTGCCCCGGTGAAGGTGTTCCGCCCCGAGCTGGAATCGGTGGTCTGGTTCATCCGCAACGAGGGCCAGGACGCGATGTACAAGAGCCTGCAGCTGCGCAAGGCCTGCTGCAACATCCGCAAGATGGAGCCGTTGGCGCGCGCCCTGGCTGGCCAGAAGGCCTGGATCACCGGCCTGCGCAAGGAGCAGTCCAATGCCCGCGCCGAAGTGCCGCTGCAAGACGACAGCGAAGTCGCGAGCAAAGGCTTGACCAAGTTCAACCCCTTGGCGAACTGGACCTGGGGCGATGTGTGGCACTACATCGCCCTGCACCAGGTGGACTACAACCCGCTGCACGACCAGTTTTTCCCGAGCATCGGCTGCGCGCCGTGCACGCGCGCCATCAGCCTGGGCGAAGAGTTTCGCGCCGGCCGCTGGTGGTGGGAAAACAGCGACCTCAAAGAATGCGGTTTGCATGTCAAACCGCATGCGGGCGACAGCCCGCAGGTCGCTGTTTCAGCGCAGGCTAACTTCGGCTCTGCCGAAGTTAAGGTCTCTTCAGAGACCGGCCGAAGTTAAGACGAAGCCGCCAAGGAATGCGGCCTGCATGTGAAGAAATGAGAAAAGCCATGAACGCCATGACCGAACCGCTGCACACCCTCAGCAACAGCCACCTCGATGCGCTGGAAGAGGAAACCATCTTCATCCTGCGCGAAGTTGCCGCCGCCTTCGAGCGCCCCGCCCTCTTGTTCTCCGGCGGCAAGGACTCGCTGGTCATGCTGAGGTGCGCCGAAAAGGCCTTTGGTGCCGGCCGCCTGCCCTACCCGCTCTTGATGATCGACACCGGCCACAACTTCCCGGAAGTGACCGACTTCCGCGACTTCAGGGCCAAGGAACTGGGCGCTGAGCTGATCGTGCGCAACGTCGAAGACTCGATGAAGCGCGGCACCGTGCGCCTGGCCCATCCGGGCGAGAGCCGCAACGTGCACCAATCGGTCACCCTGCTCGAAGCGATCGAAGAATTCCGCTTTGACGCGCTGATCGGCGGCGCGCGCCGCGACGAAGAAAAGGCCCGCGCCAAGGAACGCATCTTTTCGCACCGCGACAGCTTCGGCCAGTGGCAGCCCAAGGCCCAGCGCCCCGAGCTGTGGACGCTGTTCAACACCCGCATCCACCCGGGCGAACACTTCCGCGTGTTCCCGATCTCCAACTGGACCGAGCTGGACGTGTGGCAGTACATCGCCCGCGAAAACATCGCCTTGCCCTCGATCTACTACACGCACAAACGCGAAGTCGTGGACCGCCGCGGCCTCTTGGTGCCGGTGACCGAACTCACGCCGCCCAAGGACGGCGAACAGGTGCAAATCCGCGATGTGCGTTTTCGCACCGTGGGCGACATCACCTGCACCTGCCCGGTCGAAAGCGATGCCGCCACGCCCGAGCAGATCGTGATCGAGACCCTGGCCGCCGAGGTCAGCGAGCGCGGCGCCACCCGCATGGACGACAAGACCTCCGAAGCGTCGATGGAAAAGCGCAAGAAAGACGGCTACTTCTGAGCCGGGAGAACCACATGCACAACGAACAACATTTCTCCGCCCTCAAGTTCATCACCTGCGGCTCGGTCGACGACGGCAAGAGCACGCTGATCGGTCGCCTGCTGGTCGACACCAAGGCCGTGCTGCAAGACCACCTGGCTGGCGTGCAGCGCTCGGGCGAAACCGACCTGGCGCTGCTGACCGATGGCCTGAGCGCCGAGCGCGAGCAAGGCATCACCATCGACGTGGCCTACCGCTACTTCTCTACCTCCAGCCGCAAGTTCATCATCGGCGACGCCCCGGGCCACGAGCAGTACACCCGCAACATGGTCACGGCGGCATCGAGTGCGGACGCCGCCGTGGTGCTGGTCGACGCCATCAAGCTCGACTGGGCCAAGCCCGCGCTGCAACTGCTGCCGCAAACCCGCCGCCACTCGCTGCTGGTGAACCTGCTGCGCGTGCCGTCCGTCGTGTTCGCCATCAACAAGCTCGACGCCGTGGCCGATGCGGCTGTGGCGTACAAGAATATTGCAGGCGCTCTGGACAAGTTCGCCCAAGAGGCCGGCATCCGCGTGACCGCCGTGGTGCCCGTCTCCGCCCTCAAGGGCTGGAACGTGGTGGAGCGCGAGAACAATGGCCAAAGCGACTGGTGCGGCTACACCGGCCCCAGCCTGCTGGAGATTCTGGAAGACCTGCCCGTCACCCCGGCGGAGACCGAGGTGGCCTTCAGCTTCCCGGTGCAGTGGGTCGAGAAATTCCACGACTCGGGCGTGACCACCCAGGGCCGCCGCGTGTTCTGGGGCCGCGTGGCCACAGGCAGCGTGACGCCGGGCCAGACCGTCAAGGTCTTCCCCAGCGGCCAGACGGCCGTGGTCTCGCAGGTGCTCTCGGCCACGCGCCAGCCGCAAAACAAGGCCGCTGGCCACAGCGCCGGCATCGTGCTCGACCGCGAGGTCGATGTCTCGCGCGGTGACTGGATTCTGGCCGGCGAAGGCGCGCCCGAAGGCCAACGCACGCTCAACACCACCATCGCCTGGATGGACGACGAGCCTCTGGTGCCCGGCCGCGTCTACTGGGCGCTGCACGGCCACCGCTGGGTCAAGGCCAAGGTGCAGCGCGTGGTGCACCGCCTGGACGTGAACACCCTGGCCGAAGAAGAAGCCACCGAGCTGCCCCCCAACGCCATCGGCCACGTGACCCTGGCGCTGCAGGAGCCGCTGGTGACCCTGCCCTTTGCCCAGTCGCGCATCCTGGGCGCCCTGGTGCTGGTGGACACCGCCAGCCACAAGACCTCGGGCGCCGTGCTGGTGAACCGAGTCCTTTAAAATCAGGGTTTTCGACAGGGGCCGGTCTGCCGACCGCCCCGTCCCCCTTGCCAGAGTCCACCATGACCCACGTTGTTACCGAATCCTGTATCCGCTGCAAATACACCGACTGCGTCGATGTCTGCCCGGTGGACTGCTTCCGTGAAGGCCCGAACTTCCTGACCATCGACCCCGATGAGTGCATCGACTGCGCCGTGTGCATCCCCGAGTGCCCGGCCAACGCGATCTTTGCCGAGGAAGACCTGCCCAAGGACCAGCAGCACATGATCAAGCTCAACGCCGAGCTGGCCCAGCTGCCCACCTGGAAGAGCATCACCAAGCGCAAGGCCCCGCTGCCCGACGCCGACGAGTGGAAAGACAAGAGCGGCAAGCTCAAGGAATTGGTCCGTTAACGAAAAATGCCCCCACGCTCTGCACTTCGTGTCATCGCTGCCCCCCAAGGGGGCGAGGCCTCCCTTGAGGCGGCTCGGCGGGAGGCCTGACATGGCCAGCACCCCGATCGACACCGACGCGCTCGTCATCGGGGCTGGCCCGGTGGGCCTGTTCCAGGCCTTCCAGCTCGGCTTGCAGGGCATCGCCTGCCACATCGTCGACGCCCTGCCCCATGCGGGCGGTCAGTGCGCCGAGCTCTACGCCGACAAACCCATTTACGACATTCCCGGCATTCCGGTCTGCACCGGGCGTGAACTGGTCGAGCGCCTGCAGCAGCAAATCGCGCCCTTCAAGCCGACTTTCCACCTGGGCCAAACCGTCGAGACCCTGCAAGCGCAGGACGATGGCCGCTGGCAGGTACAGACGAACACCGGCACCACCTGGGTCGCCAAGACCGTGTTCATCGCCGCTGGTGTCGGCGCCTTCGTGCCGCGCAGCCTGCCCATCGAGGGCCTGGCGCCGCACCTGGGCCGGCACATTTGGTACGGCTCGCAATCTCTGCCCAATTTCCGTGGCCGGCACCTCCTCGTGACCGGCGATGGCGATGCCGCCTTGCAGTGCGCGCTGGATGCGCTGGGCACCGCCGCCAGCGTCACGCTCATGCACCGGCGCGAGCAGTTCAGCGCCGAGCCCGAGCGCGTGGCCGCCTTCCAGGCCGCTGTGGCCGCCGGCCAGATCCGTTTTGTCGCTGGCCAACCCACCGCCCTCATGACCGAAGGCGAGCGCCTCACGGCCTTGCAGTACCTCAACGCCGACGGCCAGGAAGTGCCGCAGCCCTGCGACCAGCTCGTCATGGCCCTGGGCCTCTCGCCCAAGCTCGGCCCGGTGGCGCAGTGGGGCCTGCAGATCGAGCGCAAGCAGCTGGTGGTCTGCACCGAGACCTTTGCCACCAGCGCGCCGGGCATCTTTGCGGTGGGCGACATCAACACCTACCCGGGCAAGAAGAAGCTGATCCTGTGCGGCTTCCACGAAGCCACGCTGGCCGCTTTCGGTGCCGCCGCCCACCTGTGGCCGCAGGAGAAGACGCTCTTGCAGTACACCACCACCTCGACCACGCTGCACCAGCGGCTGGGCTTGGTCTAAAATCCACACCGCTGCAGCGCGCGCTGCGGCATCCGCTAGGGGTGTTGGCACCTGCCCAGGTGCCGACTGAGAAAGTCCCTTTGAACCTGATTGAGGTAATCCTCGCGCAGGGAAGCCTGACCGATGCACACGGGTCCCAGACCCTTTTTCCGCCCATCGCCAGTCCTCCACTGCCCTGATGCCATCGTGCAGAAAGAGCATGGACCATGTCCACGAACCCCACGCCCTCCGCGGCGCTCTCGCCCGTCGCGCCTGAAGAGCGCGTCTTCGGTTTTTCCGCCCACCTCTCGCTGTGGTTCAGCCTCGGCGTCGGGCTGCTGGTCATGCAGGTCGGCGCCTACCTGGTGCCGGCCGTGGGCACACGCGAGGCCCTGTGGGCCATCGCGCTCGGTTCGCTGATCGGTGCCGGCCTGCTGGGCTGGACCGCCGCCATCGGCACCCGCACCGGCCTGTCGAGCGCGGGCCTGATGCACGCCACCTACGGCAGTGCCTTCGCGCGCCTGCCGGTGCTGCTCAACATCGTGCAGCTGCTGGGCTGGACCGCCTTCGAGCTGGTGGTGATGCGCGACGGCACGATCGCGATCCTGGGCCAGGTCTTCGGCATCGGCTCGGGTCCGCTGGCGATCGTGCTTGCGACGCTGCTGTGGGGTGGCGTGCTCACCTTGCTGATGACTGGCTCCATGCTCACCCTGGTGCGCCGCTTCGTCGCGCGCGTGGGCCTGCCGCTGGTGGTGCTCTCGCTGCTGTGGCTGAGCTGGCACTTCCTGGGCGTGTTGCAGGACAAAGGCGTCGACGCCTTCCTGGCGCGCGAGGGCAATGGCCAGATGGGCATGCTCTCGGCGTTGGGCCTGGTGATGGCCATGCCCGTCTCGTGGCTGCCGCTGGTGGCCGACTACGCGCGCCACGGCCGCGGCACGCGCAGCACGCTGGGCGGCACATGGCTCGGCTACGCCCTGGCCAACGCCTGGTGTTACGCGCTGGGCGTGCTGGTGGCCAGCGTCAGCGAGCCCGGCACCGACCTGGTGACCGCGCTGCTGCTGGCGCAAGGCGGCCTGCTCGCGCTGGGCCTGATCCTGCTCGACGAACTCGACAACGCCTATGGCGATGTGTATTCGGCCGCCGTCTCCAGCAGCAGCCTGCGCCCGGGCCCGCTGCGCCGCTGGGGCGTGTGGATCGCGCTGGCCTGCACCGGCATGGCCATGGTCTTGCCCATGCACAGCCTCGAGCCCTTCCTGCTCATGCTCAGTTCGGTGTTCGTGCCCCTGTATGGTGTGATCCTCGGCCGCCTCGGCCTGGGCGACGCAGCGCAGCCGCAGCGCAACGCGGTCGACCGCTCTGCCGTGGCGCTGTGGCTGCTTGGCGTGGTGGTTTATCACGCGGTCGAGCGCCTGGCGCCGCAATGGGGCGCTTCGCTGGTGGCGCTGGGCCTGTGTTTTGTGCTGGCGGCGCTCACGCGCGCGCGCCCCGTTCAGGCCGCCTGAGATGGCGACCCGCCGCTCACAAAGGCACGCGTTGCGCAGGCAGCGGCGCGTGGCCGTGGTTGAGCGGTCCGTGGCCTTGGCCGGTCTGCACGGCGGCCCCTTCGGCGATGGCGCGCAGGATGTAGGCGCGTGCGCGCTGCACCGCCTCGTCCAAGGCCAAACCCTGCGCGAGCTGCGCGGCGATGGCCGACGAGAGCGTGCAGCCGGTGCCATGCACATTGCGGCTCGCGATGCGCGCCGAGGCCAGGCGCACAGGGCTACGCTCGGGCTGCAGCAGCAGGTCCAGCACCTCGTCGCCAGGCAGGTGCCCCCCTTTGACCAGCACGGCCCGTGCGCCCATGGCCAGCAGGGCGCGGCCCGCGTCTTCCAGCGCGTGCGCGCCCGTGATGGGGCGGCCGATCAGCAGCGCCGCCTCGTCGAGGTTGGGCGTGACCACGGTGCACAGCGGGAACAGCTCGCGCACCAGCACCTCCACCGTTTCTTCGGCGATCAGGCGGTCGCCGCTGGTGGCCACCATGACCGGGTCCAGCACCACGCGCTGCAGGCCGTAGCGCTCGATCGCCCAGGCCACGGTGCGCACCACCTCGGGCGTGTGCAGCATGCCGATCTTGACCGCGTCGACGCCGATGTCGTCCAGGACCGACGCGAGTTGCGCACGCAAAAACTCGGCCGGCACCGCATGGATGGCCTGCACGCCCACCGTGTTTTGCGCCGTGAGCGCGGTGATCGCGCTCATGCCGTAGCAACCCAGCGCGGCAAAGGTCTTGAGGTCGGCCTGGATGCCCGCGCCGCCCCCGCTGTCGGAGCCGGCGATGGTCAGCACGCGCACATAGCGCTCGGTGGGGGGTGTGAAAGGGGCTTGCATGGGCCCGATTATCTGGGAGTTGAAGCATGAGTCATGACGTGGTGGTGCTGGGCGGCGGTCTCATGGGCCGCCTGCTCGCATACTCGCTGGCGGTCCAGGGTGCGCGCGTGCAGGTGCACGACGCGCACGGGCCCGACGCGCTGCATTCGGCCGCGCGCGCCGCGGCGGCCATGCTCGCGCCATTGGCCGAATCGGCCATCACCGAGCTGCCGGTGGTGCAGATGGGCCTGCACGCGCTGGCCCGCTGGCCCGCGCTGCTGGCCACGCTGCCCGCGCCCGTGTATTTCCAGCAAAACGGCACGCTGATCCTCTGGCACCGGCAGGACCAGGCCGAGGCGCGGCGCTTCGAAGGCCTGATCCGCCGCACCCACGCGCAGCTGCCCGCGCTGCCCGCGCCCGAGTCGTTGACGAGCGAAGGGCTGGCCACGCTCGAGCCCGCGGTGGCCGGCCGCTTCGCGCAAGGCCTGTACCTGCCGGGCGAAGGCCAGCTCGACAACCGCCAGCTGCTGGACGCGCTGCTGCTCGCGCTGCAGCAGGCCGGCGTCGATCTGCGCTGGCACAGCCCCATCGAGGGCCACGACGCGGCGAGTCTGCGCGCGACATTTCCCCAAGCCGGTCAGATCGTCGACTGCCGGGGCCTGGGCGCGCGCGTAGCCTGGCGCGAACTGCGCGGCGTGCGCGGCGAGGTGGTGCGCCTGCACGCGCCGGGCGTGACGCTGCAGCGGCCCACCCGCCTGATCCACCCGCGCTACCCGATCTACATCGCGCCCAAGCAAGACGGCCTGTTTGTGATCGGCGCCACCGAAATCGAGACCGAAGACCTCTCGCCCGCGAGCGTGCGCTCCACCCTGGAGCTGCTGAGCGCGGCCTACACCGTGGACAGCGGCTTCGCCGAGGCGCGCATCGTCGAGATCGCCACCCAGGCACGCCCCACCCTGCCCGACAACCTGCCCGCGCTGCGCCCCCTGGGCGATGGCGTGCTGCAGGTCAACGGTCTGTACCGCCACGGCTACCTGATTTCGCCCGCGGTGCACGACGCCGCCCTGCAGTGGCTGGCCACGGGCGAGAGCGCGCTCGCGCGACAATGGGGGCTGCTGTGAACACCCGCATGAACACCCTCACCCTCACCCTCAATGGCCAGGCCCTGCGCCTGCCCGCCGGCAGCACGCTGGCCGACGCGGCGCGCGCCAGCGGCGTGCAGCCGCCGTTCGCGGCCGCGGTCAACCTGCAGTTCGTGCCGCGCGCGCGCTACGCCGACACCGTGCTGCAAGACGGCGACCAGCTCGAACTGATTTCGCCCGTGACGGGCGGCTGAACACCATGAACGACGCCCAGAACGACGACTTTTTCCTCTACGGCGAACGCCTGCAAAGCCGCCTGCTGCTCGGCACCTCGCGCTACCCCTCGCCCGCCGTGCTGGCGCAGGCGATCGAACGCAGCCGCCCCGGCATGCTCACCGCCTCGCTGCGCCGCCAAACCGCGGGCGGCGAGAGCCACAGCGGTTTTTGGGAACTGCTGCGCGGCTGCGGCGTGCCGGTGCTGCCCAACACCGCGGGCTGCCACAGCATCCGCGAGGTGCTGACCACGGCCGAGATGGCGCGCGAGGTGTTTGAGACCAACTGGCTCAAGCTCGAGCTGATCGGCGACGACTACACCCTGCAGCCCGACACGCTCAACCTGGTGGCCTGCGCCGAGCAGCTCTTGCGCATGGGCTTCAAGGTGCTGCCCTACAGCACCGACGACCTGGTGCTGTGCCAGCGCCTGGTCGACGTGGGCTGTCAGGCCGTCATGCCCTGGGCCGCGCCGATCGGCACCGGCAAGGGCCCCGTCAACCCGCACGCGCTGCGCACGCTGCGCGAGCGCCTGCAGGTGCCGCTGATCGTCGACGCCGGCCTGGGCCTGCCCTCGCACGCCTGCCAGGTGATGGAATGGGGCTACGACGGCGTGCTGCTCAACACCGCCGTCGCCCTCGCGCAAGACCCGCCCGCCATGGCCGAGGCCTTTGCCGACGCCGTGCGCGCGGGGCGCAGCGCGCACCGCGCGGGCGCGATGTCGGCGCAGGACGTCGCGCAACCCAGCACGCCCGTGCTGGGCACGCCGTTCTGGCACCACAGCTGAGGATCGGGCATGGCACTCTCGTTCGCGCAAGACATCCTCGACCACCACAGCGCCCTGCAAACCGGCGAGCCCCGCCCCCTGGCGGACTGCGCCCAGCCCGGTGACGCGGCCGACGGTGCGCTCGGCGCCAACGTGCGGGCCGCCTGCCGCAGCCTGGGCTTTGTGGAAGACGACGCGCGGCTGCTGGCACGCGCCTGGGCGAAGCAGGCCGAGCGCACAGGCCGTGCCGACCCCGCCGCCTGGCCCGATGCGCCCGAGGACTTTGGCGTCGACACCAGGCCGCGCGCCGACGCCTTTCCCGCTTGCCCGCAGCGCCTGGGCCTGTATGCCGTGCTGCCCGACGCCAACTGGGTCGGGCGCATGGCGCAGGCGGGCGTGCCCACACTGCAATTGCGCTTCAAGTCCGAAGACGGCAGCGCCATTGCCCGCGAGGTGCAGGCCGCCGTGCGCGCGGTGCAGGGCACGGCCAGCCGGCTCTTCATCAACGACCACTGGCGCGAAGCCATCGACGCGGGCGCCTACGGCGTGCACCTGGGCCAGGAAGACCTGGAAGGCGCGCGCGAACACCTGCAGACGATTCACGCGGCCGGCCTGCGCCTGGGCCTGAGCACGCACGGCTACGCCGAGCTGCTGCGCGCCGAAAGCGTGGCGCCCAGCTACCTCGCGCTGGGTGCGGTCTATGCGACCACGCTCAAGCGCATGGCGACCGCGCCGCAAGGCCCGGGGCGGCTCGCCGCCTATGCGCGCCTGATGCGCCACCGCCCACTGGTGGCCATTGGCGGCATCGACTTCGCGCGCCTGGACGAGGTGCTGCCCAGCGGCGTGGGTTCCGTGGCCGTGGTGCGCGCGCTGGTGGCGGCCCACGACCCCGAAAGCGAAGCCCGCCGCTTCATGGACCGCATCGCCCAAGGCCAAAGCCCCCTGTGAATCGGGCTATAATGTCAGGCTATTCCCCGATAGCTCAGTCGGTAGAGCGCCGGACTGTTAATCCGTAGGTCCCTGGTTCGAGCCCAGGTCGGGGAGCCAAAACCCAAAGAAAAAAGGACTCAGAGCGATCTGAGTCCTTTTTTTCTGCGTGAACCCCTCAAACCAGGGTTTGGTGGTTTTCCCGCCCGGCTGAGCGTGCGCATGCGGGAAGGCCCAGGCCACCAAGAAGCACTTGCGAAATCTTGGGAATTTACAGTCATATTTTTATGATTTGTATAATCGAAAAATGAAAAATCTTCCGTTTGCCCTGGCGCTGCTGTGCCTGGCCACCCAGAGCGAGGCCCAGGTTCTTTTGCCGCCGGTCGCGATGAACGCCAAGGTCATCGGCGGTGTTCTGCAGGTGCAAACGGCCGACTGCTACCCCTCGACCCACATCGTGGACACCAAGGTCTTCAATCCGAGCGACCGCCTTTATGAAGGACAGGTGCAGCTGATGGCCGTCACGGCAGAACGGCAGGAACAGGTGACCCGAAACTTCAAACTCGCCCCGGGGCGGGCCGAGCGCATCGCCTTCGACTTTGGCAAAAACATCTGCAAAACCGCGACCGAGCTGCGCTTTCAATCCCAACCAGCCCAATGAACACGCACCCGCTGCCCAACAGCCAGCGCCATCGCCTGCTTTTATAATCGCCCGAATCCCCTGGATTGACGACCGCGCCCTATGGCCCTGTGTCAAACTCGGGCAGCTGTACCCGACAAATAAACCGAAGGGACTTGAACCGTTCAAGTCCTTTTTTTGTGGCCTCGCCAACCGGCTGGACGGGTCAGGCCCTTCAAGAAAAACATTTTCAGCAAGCTTAGGACGCCGGCAGCGCATGTGGCGAACGCTCCCCTCCCCTTGGCAAGGCCCCGTGCTCGCCTTGGCCGCGGGCCTGGCCTATGTCTTCACCTACCGGCTCAATGAGTTGATCGACCCATGGGCGCTGTATGCGCAGGGCATCAACCTGGTCTTTCTGCCGGCGGGCATCAAGCACCTGGCGATCCTGCTCGCGGGCCCTTGGGGCGCCCTGGGCTGTGCCATCGCCCTGGTCGGGCTGGCGACCGAATTCTGGAGCGGCTGGCCGGTCGAACACATCGCGCTGTACAGCGCCATCAGCACCGGTGCCACCTGGGTCGGCATCCGCCTGAGCATGCGAGTGCTCGGCATCGCGCCCGACCTGAGCAATCTGCAGTTCCTGCACCTGCCCTTGATGGACCTCCTGACCACCGCCCTGCACGGCTTCACGACCAATGCGTTTTTCATCGGCTCGGGCATGAAGTCGGACAATTTTGTCGGCAATGCGCTGGCGATGATGTTTGGCGACTTCGTCGGCAGTTTCATCGTGCTGGCCTCGCTGTGGCTGGCCCTGGTCCTGCTGCGGCGCCAGCGGGCGCTGCAAACCGACCGCGATTGAGCGCGCGCCCGGCGGGCGCTCTCACTGGCCGCTGAAAAAGCGGTTCACATTGGCCACCAGTTCGCGCACCGCCTGCTCGACCGCCTGCTGGGTCCAGGCGCCGATGGCCGGCGTCACGATCACCGGCCTGGCTTGACGCAATGCGGCCGAGACGCGCGGCGCCTCGGGGTGACCGTCGCTGGCAACGCCCGCCAGTTGCTTGGCCACAAGGGCCTGGGCCACCTGCTCTTCGTCCATCACCGGGCCCCTGGCCAGATTGACCACATAGCCCTGCGGGCCCAGGGCCTGCAGCACGGCGGCATCGATGCGGCCGCAGTGCTGCACCGCCTCGGCGCTGAGCACCACCAGCACATCGACCTGCTGCGCCAGCGCCAGCGTGCCCGGATGGCAGGTGGCGGGCACATCGGCATCGGCGCTGGCCGCCGTGTAGGCGACCGACATGCCGCAGGCGCGCGCACGGCGCATCAGCGCCAGGCCCGGCTCGCCCAGACCCAGCAAACCCAGGCGCAGGCTGCCCACGCGGCGCGTGGCCGGGAACGGGCCTTCCACCCAGTCGCCCGCGCGCACGAACTGGTCGGCCATGGGGATGCGGCGCACCAGACCGATCACCAGGCCGAGCGCGAAGTCGGCCACGTCGTCGGCGGTGACGTCGCTGGTGGGCACCACGGTCACGGCGCGGCGCCGGGCTTCTTGCTGGTCGATGCCCTCGGTGTGCGCGCCCATGACCGCGATCAGGCGCAGCTGCGGCAGCAGGCCCATGAGGTCGCGGCCCACGGCGGTGCCTTCGGCGCACACCAGCGCGCGGATGCGCGAGAGCACGGCGGCATCGCGGATGTGTTCGCGGTGGTGGACCGTGAAGTGCTGTTGCAAACCCGTGACCAGGGCCGATGGCAAGTCCGAGGTCACCATCAGTTCGATCTGGCTCATGGGCGGCACTCCTGCTGGCGCAAGCTCACTCTTTGTGCATCACGGTGATGCTGATGCGGCGGTTGCGCGGGTCCTTGGGGTCGTTGGGGTTGAAGGGCGCGGTGTCGGCCACGCCCTCGATCTTGGCGAAACGGCTGGTGTCGATGCCGGTGCGTTCGAGCGATTTGCGGGTTTCCTCGGCGCGCTCGGCCGACAGCGACCAGTTGTTGCGGCCATCGGTGTTGGCGAACTGCACGCTGTCGGTGTGGCCGCGCACGGCCAGCTTGTTGTCCATGCCCTTGAGCGACTTGGCGACCTCGTTGACCAGGGCTTGCGCGCGCGGCGTCATGCCGGTGGTGCCCAGGCCGAACATGGCGAAGTCGGCCTTGTCGATGATGTCCACGCGCAGGCCTTCTTTTTCGCGGCTGAACTGCACCTGGTCCTTGAGGTTTTGCAGCTTGGGGTTCTTGGCCAGCTGCTCCTTGACCTCTTTTTCGAGCTTCTCGAAATTGGCCTTGTCAGCCGCCTCGGCGATTTTCTTGCGCTCTTCCTCGCCCAGCGACTCGGGGTCGCTGCGTTCCTGGGCGTTGGGGGCCGGGTCGTTTTCGGTGGGGCCGCCCTGCGAGCGCGGCGTGACCATTTCCATCAGCGCGGTCTGCTTGGCCGCGTAGGGGAAACCGTCGGGGTCGATGATCGAGCGGCCGCCGAACATGCCGTCCGAGCCGGCCAGCTTGCCGGTCACGATGTTGCTGTGCGAGGTCGGCTGGAAGTATTCGGCGATGCTCTTGCGCTGGTCTTCGTTGGTTGCGCCCAAGAGCCACATGAGCAGGAAAAACGCCATCATGGCCGTCATCATGTCGGCCAGCGCGATCTTCCAGGCGCCACCGTGCGCGCCGCCGTGGCCATCGTCGATGACCTTCTTGATGATGATCGGCGCCGATTCCGCCGCGGGCGCCTCGTCGGGCACCTCCGGGTTGTCGGCCGGCTTGTCGGCCTCGGCAGGCGCTTGCTCGTTCTCGGCCATGGGACTTACTTGCCGCGCAGGCCGTCGAACACTTCAGCGAAGCTGGGCTGGTTGTGGTGGCTGATGCTCACGCGCGCGGCTTCGATGATCAGGGGCATGGGGTGGCCGTGCATGGTGCCGATGATGATCTGCTTGACCACTTTGTAGATCTCGCCCTCGTCGTCGATGATCTGCTTGAGCCGGTTGGCCATGGGTTCGACCAGACCGTAGGCGAAGAACACGCCCAGGAAGGTGCCCACCAGCGCACCGCCGATCAGCGCGCCCAGCACAGGCGGGGGCTGGTCAATGGCGCCCATGGTTTTCACCACGCCCAGCACGCAGGCCACGATGCCCAGGGCGGGCAGCGCGCCGGCCATCGAGGCGAGCGCTTCGGCCGGCTTCATGGCGCCATGGTGGTGGGTCTTGATGGCCACGTCCATCACCTCTTCGACCGCGTAGGGGCTGAGGTTGCTCGAAGACACCACCATCAGGCGGATGGTGTCGGTGATCATGTGCAGCAGGTCGTGGTCCTTGAGCAGCGCGGGGTACTCGCCAAAAATCGCGCTGGCCTCGGGGTTTTCAATGTGCGATTCGAGCGCCACGGCGCCCTCGCTCTTGAGCGTCTTCATGATCTTGGCGACCACAAAGATCACGCTCAGGTAATCGTCCTTCTTGTAGCGCGGGCCCTTGAAGCATTTGCCCATGCCGCCGAAGGCGCCCTTGACGATGTCCAGGCTGTTGCCGATCAGCATGGCCGACACCGCGGCGCCGCCGATGATGAAGGTCTCGATCGGGGCCGCCTTGATGATGGGCGCCATCTTGCCGCCGGCCATGATGTAGCCGCCGAACACGCAGATGAATAGCAAAACCAGCCCGATGATCGTAAACATTGACTTCTCCGTTCAGTGCGGCCCTGCAGGAACCGCGCTGCCGACGCAGCAAGGCCAGTGGACGTCGGGCAGTGGCTGCGTCGGCGTCCCTAGCAGGAATGGCCTCAGTGTACTGCGAGCGAGCTCACACTGGCGCCGGCACCGGCCGGCGTGCGGGCCGGCACCAGGCCGGGCATGGCGCGCCAGGCTTGCTGGATCTCGGCCATCAGGCCCTGGATTTCGTTGAGCGTGTTCACATCGTTGTGCAGGTTGGCGTGCAGGATGCGGCGCAGCGCGTAGTCGTAGAGTTCGTTGAGGTTGTTGGCCAGATCGCCGCCCTGGCTGAAGTCCAGCGCGCTCTTGAGGCCCACCAGGATGCGGCTGGCGCGGTTGAGCGCCTGGGCCTTTTTGTCCATGGCCTTGTGCTCGATGTGGCCCTTGGCCACCGACAGGCTGTCGACCAGGCCGTCGAACAGCATCTGGATCAGTTCCACTTTGTCCGCGACCAAAGCCTGGGAGGTGAGGTTGCCATCGGCGTAGCTGGCCAGGGCTTTGAAGTGAACTCGCATGGTCTGTAACTCCTGATGATGTCTCGGACACCTCAGGAATCGGCCCTGCAGCGGAAAACTTGAGACCTTCAGGCACGGCGCGCGCGCGGCGCGGGCACATCGACCTGGAGGATGGCGCGCAATTTCTTGACCGTGGCCGACAGCAGCTGGCTCACGCGCGACTCGGTGACGCCGATGACCTCGCCAATTTCCTTGAGGTTGAGCTCTTCGACGTAATACAAATTCATCAACAATTTGTCGCGCTCGGGCAATTCGTCGATCGCCCCGACCAGCGCGCGCATGAAATCTTCCTGCTCGACGATGGCCTCGGGCTGGGTCGAGGCGTCGGCCGACATGCTCATGACCTCGTCGGTCACCACTTCCATCGAATAGGTCTCGAAGCGCTGGGCCTGGGTGCGCTCCTTGTGGAACATGTCGATGTCCTTGCCCATGTGGTCGGCCAGTTCGGCCTGGGTGGGCGTGCGACCGAGCTCGGCCGCCAGCACGTGGGTGGCTTCGCTGTGCGACTTGTTGATGGCCACCGCCGAGCGCGGCAAAAACGACAGGCGGCGCACCTCGTCGAGGATGGCGCCGCGCACCCGGCTGTGGGCGAAGTTCTCGAAATCGATGCCCTTGTCGGCGTCGTAGGCGCGCGCGGCCTCCAGCAAGCCGATCATGCCGACCTGCACCAGCTCGTCGAGCTCCATGAAGGGCGGCAAACGCGCCTTGAGGTGCAGCGCGATGCGCTTGACCATGGCCAGGTGCGCCATGACCAGGGCCTCGTGGTTGTTTTGAACCTGCTGATACAGACGGGTGGACGTTGCCATGCGTGTCAGGCCCGCGACTGGACCAGCCTTTCCACGAAAAACTGCAGGCCGCCCGAAAAATGGCCCAAGGGCGGCAGGGCCTTGACCGCTTCGGCCAGGCGACGGAAGTCGCGCGAGGCGGCGCTGCTGGGCGCAAACTCGAGCACCGACTGGTATTTCTTGAGCGCCGACAGCACCAGCTCGCACTGCTCGATGGAGCCGATCATCTGCACCGAGCGGCCCAAAAAGCGTGCGCACACCTGGTTGATGCGCTCGTAGAGCTGGCGCGCTTCCTGCGCGCTGGCCACGCCGTTGGGCAGCAGGTAAATCTGTTCGAGGTCGTGGTCCTGCATCAGGACCTTGATGGTGCCGTAGGCGTCGGCGATCGAGGACGGGTCGTCGCGCACCACCACGAAACGGCGCGCGCAGGCCTGCATGAAAGCGATCACGGCGGGCGCGATGCCGGCGGCCATGTCGACGATCAGGTAGTCGACCTGGTCTTCGAGTTCGCTGAAGGCCTGCACGATGCGCGCGGCCTGCAGCTCGCTGATGGCGGCCATCTCCTGCACGCCCGAGGCCCCCGGGATCAGGCGCACCCCCTGGCGGGTGGTGACCATGATCTCCTGCAGCGATTTTTCGCCGCTCAGGAAATGGCTGAGGTTGTAGGGCGCGCGGCAGCCCAGCGCGATCTGCGCATTGGCCAGGCCCAGGTCGGCGTCGAACAGCATGACCTTGGCGCCCGCCATCTGCAGGGCCACGGCGAGGTTGACGGACACCGTGGTCTTGCCCACGCCGCCTTTGCCGCTGGCGATGCCAATCACTTCGGTTCGAGAGGGTTTGTCCATGGGGGTCTCAGAGCGAGAGGCCGGTGGGCGTCGCCGCAATAGGGTTGTGCACCGCAGCCGCCGGGGCCGGCGCCAGGCCACTGGTGTGCAGGGCATGGTCGACCAAGTCTTCGACGCTCCAGCTGTGCACCGCCTGGTTCAGCCGGTCGCTGCGGCTGAGCAGCGAACGGGCCGGCATGGACGGCGCATTGCACAAAAATTGTAGCAGCGCCCAGGGCGCATCGGCCTCGTCGAGCTTGCTGAGCATGAGGCCGGCCCAGGGGGTCTCGCCGGCATCGAGCAGGCGCCGGCAGGTGGCTTCAGAGCTGTCGGCGGCGAGCACCGCGTGGCACTGCGCCAGCGGGCAGACCGAGCGCACGTCGCGCAGCTGCTCGTGCATTTGCACACCCGAGGTGTCGATCACCACCAGGGCACGGTGGCCGATTTCCGCCATCAGCACGGCCAGCGTCTGCGGGTCCATGGCGCGGAACACTTCGGCGCCGGTTTGCGCGCCCAGCACCTGCATCTGGCTCCAGGCGCCGGCGCGCTGGTCGCGAAAGCTCACCAACGCCACCTGTTCGACGCCAAATTCCTGCACGCCCCACTGCGCCAGCCGTGCCGCCAGCGTGGTCTTGCCCGCGCCAGAGGGGCCGGCCAGCACATGCATGCCGCGCGCCGGCATGCCGGCCTCGGGGCTGCGCGCGGCCGACAGCAGCTGCGCGCGCAGAGCCGCGCCGGCTTGCTGCAGGTCGTCGTGGCCCTGCAGGCTGTCGAGCAAAAGGGTGCGCAGGCCGCCAGGCATGGCGGCTTCGCGCAGGCGTTCGACCAGGGGCATCACGGCCTCGTCCCAGGCCATGCTCTGGTGCAGCATGGCGCTGCGCTGGTTCAGGCGGAATTCGCGGCGCAAATCGGCCAGCTCCTCGCGCACCAGGGCCACCAGCTCCTGGCTGCGCACGCGGTCGCGGTCGTCGCTGGCGGCTTTCTCGGCTGTGTCGGCCGGCGTGGCCGGGCGCGCCTGGCCCATGAGGCGGTCCAACTGGCCGCGGAAATCCGCCGTGGCGGGCGCGCTCGCCGGCGCGGGGGCCGCCGTGGCCGGCTCGACGGCAGCTTCCAAAGGGATGTCCACCGCCAGCACCAGCTCGGTCTGCTGACCGACGCGGTGGTTGGAGACGATCAGCACGTCTTCGCCATACAGCCGGAT
>JACCEE011375785.1_pt1 | contig 21541 bp, 16 predicted proteins | sample 7449931 | NCBI WGS metagenome assembly JACCEE01 (sample SAMN15323457, study PRJNA562643) | freshwater metagenome | isolation source: river surface water | place: USA:Blue River Watershed | collected 2017-08-19 | reverse complement strand
ATTATTCCAGAATCAGTAATTGTTGGAAATATTACTGCTAATAATGCTATTTTTGATGGTATAGTCAAAATGGATTACCTTTCAGGTGAAACTACTGAAAGTATATTAAGTGATAGTCCTTTAACGATTGGTAACGGTTTAAGAACATTAACTATAGATTTCTTAAATGGTTGTTATTTTAAAAATGTTGTAAATATTGCATCTAACGTATATTGTGCTTCTGGTATTGAAGCAAAATCTTTAGTAGTAGATAATATTATTATTAATGATAATGCTAATATTGATGGAAATGTTAGAGTTGGTGGAAATGTTAATATGATAGGAAGTTTAACTTCTAACAAATTAAATTTATTAGGAGGATTAACAGCTGATAATAGTGGAACTCAAACAAGTATATTCGTAAATCAATTAAGTGCTGTTTCTAATATTAACCCATTAATTGTATTAAAAGGAAATTCTGTAGATAAATTTGTAGTAGATTTTAATGGTAATGTTTCAGCATCTGGTAATGTAATTGGAACTAATATTTCACTTTTACAATCAACATCTTCAAATTGGAATGAAACTAGAACAATTGTAAATCAATTTTCAGGATTCTGGTTATCAGCATATAATATAGTAAACTTTAGTAGAAGTTTTTGGGATACATCTTATACTAATTTAACAAGTAATTCAGCTAATTGGAATGCTTCATATACTGTTACTACGGCGAATTCAGCTAACTGGATATCTTCCTATATTCTTTTAACTTCAACATCTGCTAATTGGAATAGTAATTATTCTTCTGTTAATTCTAATTCTGCTAACTGGGATGCTTCATTTACTAATTTAACTAGTAATTCAGCTAACTGGAATTCAACTTATACAACAGTTACAAATAGTTCAGCAGCATGGTTAAGTGGTGATTCTACATTAAATCATCAATCTTCATCAATAAAAACAGTAATACTTTCATCTGGACAAACAATTTATAATCCAGTTACTAGTATTGTTTTAGCAGCAGCAAATGTTAACTTAAGTGCAACAACTCCATCATTTATTTCAGTAACTAATGCTACTGGAGTAGAACAATTAAATCTTCCAACAGGATTGAATTCATCTGGTTTAGGTTTAACATTTACAATTAAAAATAATACAACTACTAATAATCATTTCCATGTTCATTATAATGGAAGTCTTATGCAGACAGTAGATCAATATCAAAAGTATCAATTTATTTGGAACGGAACAACTTGGTTAGTATTCTAATATGTATTTAAAATGCAAATATTTTAAATTATGCGCTTTTTATGGCGTTCAAAAACCTTTTATTAAAGAAAGGTTTCCTAGTAATTTTGTTTTAAATTTACCAGTATCAGCTGCTATTGAAACATTTAGTGTAACACCACTTCAATATAGATGGTATAGAAACGGTTTTCTTATTGCTGGTAATAATAGACCAACATTGTATATTAATTCTTTAACTTCGGCAACAACTGGAGTATATAGATGTGATGTATCTAATTATAGATATACTACTACATCTTCTTCTTTTACTGTTACACTTTAGAATGTACCAGAATCAATTTGATCCACACCCTTAATAATGAAGCTATCATCAATTTCTAGAATTGCTTCCTTAACTTCTCCTTCAATATACTTACCAAGTAATTCTTCGTTATCGACAATATCAATCAAACGTTTTGGTCTTGCAGGTACTGGATCTTCATCAGATGTACTTAAGTCATAAGTACCATAAACATGTGTATCATTGAAGTTCATATCAATAATATTTTGTTTACTGAATTGATCAGCACTACCAGCATAGAATTTACCACCAGATTTTTCTTCCATTGGAATTTCGCTCATGAGTTTTCCATAGAAAGTATCTTCTGTCATCTGTTGGTTTACAGCTTCTTGTGGTAAACCGGGTTGCCATGAGTATTCCATACGTTTGGCTTTAATTTCCCATCCATAATGTCCACCTAATGGATTTAAATTATTTCCACCAACATCTTGATCTCTTCTTTGAGTAATCTCAAAAAAGTTTCCACCTCTACCATTTACTCTGTCATTACCATACTCAAACATACAAAATACATCACCACTTTTAGGTTCCATATTTTGGTTTAATGCCATATAAATACCATCACCAGAAAAAGAACTTACGAAAGTTTCATAAGTTAAGTATGCTGTAATTTCATCATCTTGATTGAATCCATAATTACTCAATGATAAAGCTGATTCATTAAGTTCAATCATCATTTTCATCTGTTTTGGACCATGAAAACCAGCAGTTGGTTGTTCTCCATAGAAAGTATCAGAACTTAATGGAGTTGTCATGTTAACATAGTAATTAATTTTCTGTCCAAGAAGTTGAATCATTTCTTGAGCAGCAGATTTAATGACTTGCAAATCAGGTGCTAAACTCAATTTATCATATAATTCAGCACATTGTCCCCCATTTCCAGCACCAGAATAAAAATAGCAAGGCATATAATTATTTAATCTAAATTTTCCTTAGATTATAAATTCCGTTATTATTCGATATTTCGTATTGACCTTTTCTTAATCGAACACTCTGTCCGTTTTCTGGTAATTTAACGTTAGCTTTTGTAGCCATCTCAATAGCTTTTTGTGTTGGTATAACTCCAGAAGCTAGATTTAATTGATAATTATGATCACCTTGTTTATATCTATTAGCTATAATATTATTTCCTTCTGGTTTACCATTTCTAACTTCTACACCTCTATTTGTCAATCTTCTATCAGTTCTATGATGAGGAGTTTCTGCTTTCCTTTTATTCAATAATTTTTTATTCCCTTCTGGTGATATGAAGGGATTCATTTGTTCTGAATAAAAGTATTCTAAAAATGTTTGCACAATATTATTTAACAAAAAAGGGATGTCTTTCGACATCCCTTAGTTTGCATATGGATTTTTTTTTACTTAACGATTGAGAATATTTTTACCTTTTCCAGAAACCCCATACTCAGTGGTCTTAGCTTTCATGCTCTTACCATCATCATATGACATATTCATTTTTTGGAGACCGTGTGGCTTGGTAACTTCGCCACTAGCATTTCCATGAGCATTGGTTGCATTAGTTGCTGAACCTTGTACTCTTTGGTTTCTGCTTTGCATAGCCTTTACATACTTATCTACAGGAAGTTCTTCCATAGTTTCAACTGCTGGAGATTCTCCCATTGCACCACCTTGTTCTTCACCTTCTCCTTCACCGCCTTCTTCGCCACCTTCTTCTCCACCCATTTCTTCTTCCCCACCTTCTTCTTCACCTTCTCCTTCACCTACTACACCCTTTAATACTTCCATGAGTTCTTGAGCAAGACCTTTTGAAAGAGTGAGTGTAACGGTGTCATCGCCACCTTCATCACCTTCACCGCCTTCAGTATCTACACCTAATTCAGCTGCATCATCTTCCATGGAAGGAGCACCACCCATATCGGGAGCACCACCACCCATATCTGCACCTAAACCAGACTGTTCGCTGATAACTTGATTGAATAATTGATCGAATAATGAATTTTTAGCCATAAAACTATTTATATTATGTTATGTAATTTTTCTAGGGTGACATATAAAAACTTGTTTTTTAGATAAGTATTTTTATGCCTAAACCCTCTTCAAAGGATATTTACTTGAATAATCCAAATTTGCCATCAGCAAATGCAACTTTCGAATATTCACCAGAAATGGCGAAGGAATTAAGAAAATGTAAAATGAATGTTTTATATTTTGCAGAAAATTATTTCGATATCATTTACTTGGATAAAGGTAAAGAAAAAATTAAACTTCATAATTATCAAAGACAGGCATTAAGATTGATGAGAGATAATCGTTTTAGTATTTTATTGTTTTCTCGTCAGAGTGGAAAGACTACATGTTCAACCATATTTTTATTATGGCACGCTATCTTTAATGATTATCAATCTGTATTAATTGTTGCTAACAAAGAAGATACAGCTAAGGAAATATTTTCTAGGATGCGTATGGCTTTCGAAGGTTTACCAAATTGGTTGAAACCGGGTGTAAAAGAGTATGGTAAAGAATCGATGGAATTATCTAATGGTAGTAAAATAAAAATTACTACTACAACTAGTTCTGCTGGTCGTGGTAGTTCTTGTAATGTATTGTTTATAGATGAGGCTGATCACATTGAACACAATCTATTAAACTCTTTCTGGTCAGCAGTTTATCCAATTATTTCTTCTTCTAAGAAGTCTAAAATTATTATGGCATCAACGCCTAGAGATACTTCTGGTATTTTTTATAGGTTATATAAAAAGTCTATAGATGATACTAATAGTGTTTGGAAGTCGATGGTGATTAAGTGGAATGATATTCCCGGTAGAGATGAAGAATGGGTAAAGGAAACGAAGTTAGGTATGGATGATCCTACTAAATTTGCTCAAGAGTTCGAATGTGAATTCCAGCAAATTGGTGATTCTACTATTGATGCTGTTCTGATGGAAGAACTTAAAAAGGATTTAGAAGATCCTTTATATGTATATGATGAAGGAAAGTATTTGTTATGGGATACACCACAACCGGATAGAATTTACGTTGCTGGAGTAGATGTATCAGAAGGTATCATGAAAGATTCTTCGGTAATACAAATATTAGATATAACTGATGTTCGAAGTATTAATCAAGTTGCAATATATAGATCTAATTCTATTAGTCCTATGGAATTTACACCTAAGTTGGATGAAATATTACAACACTGGGGTAAACCATTAGTATTAATAGAAAGAAATAACTGTGGGGCACAAGTTGTAGATAACTTAAGAAGAGAATTCAATTACGAAAATATAGTATCTTATGGTGAATCTAAAGTTAATACAGTAACAAATAAGAGATTAGGTATGATTTGTCATACTAATACTAAATTTGAAGCTATACAAAATCAAAGATATTGGATTAATGTTTCTAGATCAATAAGAATTAAAGATGTTAATACTGTTAATGAATTAAAAGATTTCGTAAGAATAAAAGGAAATCTTTGGGGTGCTAAATCTGGAAGTCATGATGATAGAGTTATGGCATTATTTTGGGCATTAATGATATTACATGATGATCTTGTAGAAAGATATTTTGATGTTATTCAAAGGGATGATAATAGAAAACCGTATTCAATTCAACCTATTGATTATGGTATAAAATATTTTTCAAATCCACATTCAATGTATAGAAATGAAAAGGACGGTGCTGCTGGAGATGCTATGCCTACAATTTTCGGTGGGATTGGTGGAGTACAAGATAATCCAGACTATTCTGAATTACTAAATATGGGATATAAACCATTATGAGCCATACAACATACTACGATCAGGCATCATTAAACAAAGCAAGGTCTGATAAGTTTTCTTTGAGATTTAATATTCCTCTTGATTTGATTGAAAGAAATAAAAGATTTCAAAGAAATAATAATACTTTTGACATTACTGCGTTTCAATTTTCTGTTTTTGGAACTGTAGTACCGAAGATACAAGTACCAGCAATAGATGCAAAGTATAGTGGAAGTAATATCTATGTTTCAAGCCATGCTAAACCGTCTTATGAGCCAGTTACAGTAAAATTTACTATTGACAATATGTTTAATAATTATTGGGTAATATTTTCTTGGTTAGATTTATTGAGGGATCAAGACACAGATGTTTATAAAGGACAATTAAGACCTAATGATAAAGGTTTGGGGCATTATTCTACAGATTTTGAAATAGTCGGTAAAGATGAATTTAATAAAGATATAATTAAATGGGTTTATAAATCTGCATTCCCTACTGATCTTGGCGAAATCACTTATAATTACAGATCTCCAGATGAAATAGAATCGGAAATGACTTTCGTATTTAGAAGTTTAGAAACGATTTTGCTATGAAATTGAATTTTTTAATCGAAATAAGCTAAATAAAATTATGGCAAGATCAATTCAATCACCCGGAGTAGAAATTACAGAAAAGGATTTATCATTATCTCCATCAATTCCAGCAGGAACAAACATTTTCATGGCTGGTTTTGCTGCGAAAGGTCCTACAGATGAAATTTTACAAGTAACATCAGTACAAGAATTAGAGCAAGTGTATGGTACACCAACTAATTCAGCAGAAAGATATTTCTATCATAGTGCTAGACAAATTTTAAGTGTTCCAGCTGGAACTTTATATACAACCAGATTACCTTACGGTGAAGGTACAGGAGAAGGTTATGGTTCAAAATATGGTGCATTAGTATATCCAGTTGTTGTTGCTGAGAAGAAATCTACTAAAGTTTATAGATTATATGATGTAGATAAATCAGTTTTTACAATCCCAACATCTCTTACTGGTTTACTTTTACCTGATCCTACTGTTCCAACAGTATCTAAGCTGATGATTGATTTTGATGGAGATTTAAATACTATTACTGTAACAGATTTAAATTCCTCAACAGATTTAGTAACAAACGGTATTGTTGCTAGTACTAGAAAGATTGGTTTTAGTGATGGTAGTCTTCTTGAACTGGCTGTTAAAAACTTAAGAGATAATCTTCAAGATGCAACATATTATACTTCTGGATCATTACCAACTGGTGCTGCATTAACAGACTTAAATGAATGGGTTGACGATTTAAATACATTATATACAAGAATTAAAGATTATTGGTTATCAGATGATGTTGAAGTACACCAAAATTTAAATGTGGATTTAGAAAATGATAAATGCACATACGTTTTAGGTGCTCCTAAATTCTTCGAACTCACTATTGATGAATATCAAAGTGTTGTTGATCGTTCTGCATTCAGTGGTGGCGATTGGTCTTCAAGTGCAAAAGGTGTCAATGAAATTAATGGAGTTTCAGATTTCGGAAGTGCTGGTTTAATTATATTAAATAAAATTCAATCTACAATTAATGGTAGATGGGAAGGTCATTATCTTGGATTAATTGATAATACTAATTTACAACCCTCTACTAATCATGATACTATTGGTGGTATCTATACAAATATTACAGAATTAGGAACTTTAGGCGCGCCAGCAAGTGCTCTTACTCCTGTTGTTGATACTAAGTTAGCATTTAAAGTTTCTGATTCATCTAATAGAGGTGGTACTAAATCATTATCAGAAACCTTAGAAAATCTATCATTCCAATTCAGCGACTTAGTTGAAAATACATTCGATGATGTTTTAGGTTTTGGTCTATTCAAACTTAGAACAAGTCCATATGCTCCAACTTCAGTTCAATTAGATTACTTTACTGAAGAGTATTATGTAGCTTCTTTAGACTTCCATAGACAAATCAATTCAATTACTGGTGGTTTACCAAGATCCTTCTATTTAGATAATGTTGCATCACAATCAAATAATGTTGTGATTATGACAAACTCATATGTTAATGGTAAGAATCAAGGACCATGGACAGACGCACAAAATATTCCTAAGAAAAAGGTTCGTGTAATCGGTAATTCACTAGTTAATAGATTAAGTGCAAGCTCAAATGCTATTGCTGCTAGAGTTGGATTTACTACACAAGAAGTTGATCTAATTCGTCAAAAATTAATTCAATCATCAAGTACTGTAGTACTTGGAGCAAACCAATTAAAATATGCTAATGCTGATTATGTATTCCCAATTGGTGTATATTCTTCATTGAGCAATAGCAAGAAGACTATTGGTGCTCTTGATTACAAATTAGATAGAGTATTAAGAAAGATTGAAAACGAAGAACTATTCGATGTAAGCTTAGTTCTTGATGCTGGTTTAACTACTGTATATACAGCTTCAAGATTAAATGCTGAAAATAATCTTGGTGTAATTGATGAATCTAAATCATTCTTTGATGATGATCAAATGAGCACTACATTCAAGAGCGAATTAGCTGCTCTAGCTGGAGATTCATTCACTTCTAATAAGGTCACTGATTATTATAGAACAATCTTCAATAAGTTTGATGGGTTCTGTTCTTCATTAAGAAAAGATTGTATGTTTATTGCAGATCCTTTGAGACATATATTTGTTACAGGATCTAATAGTAAAACATTAGATGATAAGACAAAGACATTCTCATCACATGTATACAATCCTTTGAAGAATTTATTTGCTGCTGCAAATTCAAGTTATGTTTGTACATATGCAAACTGGGTAAAGGTTTCAGATCCTTTCTCAAGCACAAGAGTATGGGTTCCATTCTCTGCATGGGCAGCTGCTGATATGGCAGCTATGGATCAAAACTTCCAACCTTGGTATGCCCCAGCAGGATTTACAAGAGGTAAAGTTACAAATGTATTAGACATAGCATTAATGCCAAAACAAAAAGAACGTGATTCACTGTATAAGATTGCAGTAAATCCAGTAGCATTCTTCCCCGGTGATGGATTTAATATCTTCGGTCAGAAGACAATGTTAAGACAACCAAGTGCATTCGATCGTATCAATGTTCGTAGATTGTTTATCTTCTTACAAAAAGCTACTAAGAGAACTACAAGATACTTCGTATTCGAACCTAATACAGCATTTACACGTTCTAGATTAGTCAATACATTGAAACCTATCTTTGATATTGCTAGAAATGATAGTGGTATTAATGAATATGAGATCGTTTGTGACGATAGAAATAATACACCATCAGTAGTTGATCAAAATGAGTTGGTTGTTGATATTTATATCAAGCCTGTAAGAACATCAGAATTCATCTTGGTGAACTTCTATGCTACATCAACTGCTACATCATTTAGTGAATTAATTGGTGGATAATAATTTAAAATTAAACAATTAACTAAATATAATATATGACAGAACAAATAATTGAAAAGTTTTTCCAGCAAGCAGTATCAAATGACTTTACTAGAGATTATCATTTCAGATTGCAAGAATTACAATTTGGTGGAAATCCAATTGTGTTTGGCGCGGATCAATTAGTCTATGCTAAAGCTGGTAAATTACCAGCAAGAAGCATTGTCAATCAAACCGTAAAATATGCTGGCCAAACATTTAATCTTCCCGGTTCCGTTGAATTTACTGGAAGTGAAAACTATGAAATGGAATTTTATTGCTCAGAAAGTTCAAATATTAGAGATCTATTTTTAGATGAAAGTAGAAGAACCTTTGATGCCTTCACTGGTCAAGCTGGTTTTAGTAATAATGGAACTGGTTATCCATTAGGAACAATTGCTGGCCCAACATCATATATGATGGTTACTCAATTAGATAAAAGATTAAATCCTGTAAGAGCATTTAAATTAGTTGGCGTTTCAATTAGAAACGTTGGTGATGTTGCATTTGAAATTGCTGAAGGAACTGGTGCAATTAAAACATTTGCTGTTTCAGTAGCATACCACTTCTTCCAAGATGCATTCCGTGCAAATCTACCACAAGCTGGAGTTGGTTTACGTTAATTAATAAAAATTTTAAATGGCTACAGCTTTAGAAACCTATAGCCCCGCCAGTAGATTTTTAGATTTGATTAGTAAGTGGGAATATGATGTCCCACTTACTACTCAATGGTTTGTTACTATTACTCCTGAGAATGAATCTTATTTAATGAGTAAATTAAATGGAAGAGATTCATCAGGAATTTATAAAGATAATGGTATAATTTTAGGTCAGAAACAGTTGGATAAATTATATAATTCAACTACTAGAGGAGTAATTTCAGATCCAGATGCTTCTGGATTATTTTTTGTTCAGAATATGAAGTTACCAAAAGAATCCTTTTCTATTAATACAGCATCTGTGGAAAACATGGGTGGATATTTAAAATCTGCTGTAGGAGGTGATAGAATAGGAATGAGTGAGAAATCCTTAAGTTTAGGATTCTTAGAAACCAACTTAGACTTCAATGATGGTATCATTAAACCTTGGATTATTACAGCATCTTATGAAGGACTTATTGCTCTAAGCGATTCTTCAATTAAAGCTACTATTAGAGTTTCTCAATATACAAAAGCTAAAGGTTTTGAAAGAAAACCTAGAAGAAAATTATTCGAATTTTTTGGTTGTGTCCCATATTCAATTAGTGATTCCGAATTGAATTATGATGGAGAAAGAATAGATGTTAAAACAGTAGAATGGGTATTTACTAATTATAATTACACTCTTGTTTAATTAATAATTGTACATAAATCTTTTTATGACTTATAAGAAGAGATGTAAATTACCTTTATATCCTAAAGAAGTTTATATCTCGAAAATCAATAATGAAATATATTCACAAATGTTGAATGTAATTTCATTAAATGATGAAATATCCTTGAATGATTTCATAGAAAGTTTAATAAAAGAAGATATTAATGACTCTTCAGTTTATGAAAATTTAACAAATCTAGATAAATTTTCAATCATGTTATACAAAAGAGAAATGTCATTAGGTAATGATATGACATTATCTTTAGAAGGATCAACTATTAATTATAATATTAATTCATTGATAACAAATTTAAATAATATTTTTGCAAATTATTCCGTATTAAGATCTTATAAATATAATAATATTATATTAAATTTGAGTATACCTAAGCAATTTATAATTAATGATTTAGATGATATCTATAAGAATGTTATTAATAATATAATTATTGAAGATGAGAAGATTTCAATAAATGATTTGACAAATGAAGAATACAATAGTATAATTGATCTTATACCAGCAAATCTTACTGATAATTTATTAGTATATTTGGATGAAATGAAGAATTTTTGTAATAATAATTATATATTATCACCTAATAGTACCTTTCAATTTGAAGGAGTTAATATAAATTTGTTTGACAGAACTTTTTTGTTATTTATAAAGTCTATATTTGGAGATAAATTGTTAAATTTTTACGAATTACAATTTGTATTGTTCAATAAATTGAGGATGGATTATGAGTGGTTTCGTAATAGTACGATGCAAGAGTGTAAATTTTACATAAAATTCTACAATGAAGACATGAAACGTCAAGAAGAAGCTTCAAAATCTAGCAGTTCTATGCCAAGTATGCCTAAGATGCCTACGATGCCATCATTTAGGCGTTGACAATTTTAATATTTCTGATAAATTTTCTGTATATGTCTATTAATTCAGTAATTTCAAAACTGCAAAAGCTTAATAACAACAATCTTGTTAAAGTTTTTGTACCTTCTGCAAATAAAATCATGGAATTTACACAACTTTCTGTGAAACAACAGAAAGAATTGATTAAAACTGGTTTGGATGGAGCTATTTCTGGTGTTACGATTAGCAATATTATGTCGCAAATCATATTGGATAACTCTGTAGATCAATATGATTTCCTTACAGTAGACAAATTTCCTATTATTTTAGCTCTTCGTAGAGTATCTTTTGGTGATAATGTGAAGGTTAAAGATAATGATAAGGAAATTACATTTAATCTTTCTGAAATTTTGGAAAAAAATCTTACATTTGATGATGATTTTTCTAAAACTTTATCATTTAAAGAAGAAGAATTGGAAATTAGTTTATCTGTACCTTCTTTGAAGGTGGATATCAAAGCAAATGAGCAGCAAATTTCTTCATTTAAGAAGAATAAAGATGCTGAAATTAGTGATACAGTTGGGTCTTTGTTTATTTTTGAGATTGCTAAGTTTGTAAATAAGGTTAAAGTTGGTGGAGAAGAGATGGATTTAACATCATTACAGTTTAAGGAAAGAGTGTCTGTGATTGAAAGTATTCCAGCATATCTTAATAACAAGATTTTGGATTATATTCAGTCTTTTAGGAAGACTGAAATGGAATATGTTACTGTAAATGATGAAATTTTACCAGTAGATGCTAGATTGTTTGCGAAAGAAACTGATAAGTAGACATAGTAAAATAAAAGAAAATCCCGACAGACGAGAGTTTGTCGGGATTTTTTGCTTTCCCATTAAATAATAATGGTGGAAGAAAAGATTTTAAAGAAATTAGAAACATTAATCGACAAACTTAAAGGGTTGTCTGATAAGTTTCCTGCTGCACAAAATCAACCAAAAGGAAAAGGTAATTCTGTAGTCAATTCGTCTGAATCTAAAATGACGGCGCAGGAAATAAGTAAGGAGAAAGTTAGAGCTACTGAAGCTGCTAAAATATACAAAGAAATTTTAGGGTTGGGATTTGATGAGAAAAAGATTTCTAAATCTGCTAAATTATACGCAAAAGAATTTAATATTAAAAGTTTAATTGGTGATCAATTATTACTTTTAAATTCAGCTATTAATTCTTTTTTACAATCAGTATCGTCGAATGAAAATTTAGATGTTGAATTCGAAGATGAATCTAAAATACAACAAGGTTCACCATTAGATATAGTAAATGCTATTACTGATTTAAAAAACTCTAATGAAGCTTTATTCTATTCAAATATAGATGCTATCAATTTATTGAGAACTGAAATATTAGATGGTATCGAATCTTTTAATAAAGAAACTCCTGAAGGTTCGCCATTAGATATAGTAAATGCTATTACTGATTTAAGAGATTGGACGCATTCGCTATTAACAGATAATATAGAAGCAATTAATTTATTGAGAACTGAAATATTGACTGCTATTTCTAATAAGCCAGATTCTTCCGAAGGTTCACCACTGGATATAGTAAATGCTATTACTGATTTAAGAGATTGGACTAATTCATTATTAAAAGAAAATATAGATGCTATTAATTTATTGAAAGTAGATTTATTGAAGCCATTATCTAGCAATAAAAATCTAGTTAAAGATTTGAGAAGAGAATTAGATGTTCTTGAACAAACTAGAGCATTAGGAAAAATTTTCACAAGGAGTTTGGTGCAAATAGATTTGTTGAAGGATTTGAAATCTATTTCTAGAGATATTATAATTACTTTAAAAAATGATATTGGTAAACCAATACAGAAGTTGTATGATAAGTTTGTAGATAGTGGTAAAGCACAGAAAGCTTCGTTAAATTCATTAAATTCTTCTATTAATTCACAGAAAGAAATTAATGTTAGTAAAAAGTCTTTTGAAAAATTATTAAGTTTGTTGCAATGGAATGATTTATTAAAGTTCAATGTTCTTCAGTATAAGGTATCATCTTTTCAAAATGCTGCGATTATTACTAGATTAGAAGAGTTAATTGCATTGCAAAATCAATATGCTTCTGAGAGAAATAAAAAGACTGGCATTTCTACATTGTTTGATAAACTTGGAGGTTCTGGGAATCTTTTAGCATTTGGGTTGGGAATGTTTTTCGTTATAAAATCTATAGTAGAAACGAAATCTATAGATGCTGGTGCTATCTTAAAAGCTGTTGTTGCTGTTGGAGCATTTGTTTACTTGTTTAATAAATTAGCTTCTAATAAAGGAAACTTAACAGAAGCAACAAAAACATTTGGTATATTTGGATTTTTAATATTAATGGTTGTTATACCAACGTTGCAAAGTATTGCTAGGATTAATTTCTTTGATTTTGTATATTCATTAGTTGGTCTATATTTTATTGTAGAATCAATGAGTCATCTCATTAGAAAAATGGAAGATGTTTCTAAAAATAAAAATTTAATGAAGACCATGGCTTGGTTTGGTGCATTCACAGCAATTATATTGCTTGGTATCATACCAGCTATACAAGCTTTAGCTAGAATAAAATTCACAGAGTTTGCATTAGCTCTTTCATATCTTACTATAACAATGGTAAGTATTGGTGGATTAATTAAAGCTGCTAATAAATTCTTAGATAATAAAGAACTCAAAAAAACCATGACATGGTTTGGTGCATTCACAGCAATTATATTACTTGGTATTATACCAGCAATACAAGCTTTGGCTAAAATTAATTTCTTGGATTTCTTATTTGCTCTTGGTTACTTGGCCATAATTATGGCAAGTATTGGTGGTTTAATTAAAGTGGCAAATAAGTTTTTAGATGATAAAGATTTGATGAAATTAATGAAAAGTTTTGGTTTATTTTCATTAATAATATCATTTTTAATAATTCCTACTTTACTATTTTTAAGTGAATTATCTTTTGGAACTATTTTGAATGGTTTGATTAAGTTTTTAATTATTGGAACTACTGTTGGATTGATTGTGTCACTAATTAGTAAATCAGTAAAACAAGGTGATCTTATAAAAATGGTTGCATCTTTTGGTTTATTTTCTTTAGTAATAGCTTTTATTATTATTCCATTGATGGAAAAAATATCTGCAATGCCGATTGCAACATATTTAAGTGGATTATTGAAGTTGAGTGTATTGATGATAACCTTCTCATTTGTTTTGAAACTAGTAAGTAAGCAAATGCCATCGCCAATAGATTTATTAAAGATATTTGTATCACTAGCTGTTGCTGGATTATTAGTTAAATTTATTTTAATTCCGATGTTTGATAGTTTAAATGAGTTAAACAAAACACCGTATTTAAAATCTACTTTGATGTTCATGTTGGTTATTGGGATATTAATTGGAGCATTGATTTTAGTTGCTAAAGCTCCATTGATGGAAATCTTGAAAGGAATGTTAGTATTAATTGCATTATCTTTCACAATCGGGTATCTTGCAGATAACTTGATGAAGTTAGCTAAACTTGAATGGGGTGCTATAATGAATGGATTAGCAGTTGCTAGTGTGGCAATATTAGCATTTGGTCTTTTCGTGGCTGGAGTAGGCTTTCTAGTGACCTTTGCAGCACCATTTTTAGCTATAGGTCTTGTTACTATATTAGCATTGAGTTTAGTTGTTGGAGTTTTAGCTGATAGTTTCATGAAATTTACTAAAGTAAATTGGAAGAAAGCTGAAAATAATATGCAAGCTGCTGCATCAGCAGTTACTGCTTTAGTTGGTTTAGTATTGGTTTTAGGTGTTATGTTTACTTTATTCTTACCATTTATGTTGGTTGGAATATTGGCAATTAATAGTATTGGTTATATAATTGAAGTTTTATCTCTTCAATTAGTAAAATTTAATAAAATAGATGGTAAAAAATTAAGAGAAGTCGGAATAGGTTTGAAAGAATTGGGAGTCGGATTAATTTCATTTACCGTAGGTATGGTTGCAGCTTTAGCTGGTGCTGCTATAGCTACTTTGGGAGAATTCTTTGGTTTAGACGTTGTATCTCATATAAGAAAATTTGAAGATTTAGATTCTTCAGCTATAGAAAGTGTAGGAAATAGTCTAGAAATTCTTGGTTCTGGATTGTTGGCGTTCGTTAAAGCAATTAATGTTGGTCCAAATGTATTTGAAGCATTTTTTAAAGCGGATGTTACAAAGTCTATTAAAAAATTATTAGATTTAGATGTCGCTAAGTTAACAGAAGTTTCATTTTTATTAGATATATTAGGAGAAGGTCTTACTAAATTCGTTACTGCATATAAAGACATGCAAGAAGTTGGCGCGGATGGAGTTAAAACATTTATAAGTGCTATTCTTTCATTAGAACAAATGAAAGATTTGAATTTAGATCCAATAAAACAAGCATTTTCTGATGTATCTGAAATATTTTCAGTTTTTGATCCATTAGTAGAATATGCTTTATCTTTAGAATCATTTAATAATGAACTATACGAGTTGTTTGATATTTTTAATGTTGTTGATTTTGAAACATTTTTACTTAATTTTTCTTTAGTTAGTGAGTCATTAGATAATGTAAAACTATCTTATGATAACTTGGATGTATATTCTGTAATATTTGGTATTACTAGTTTATTAGACAGTGTAGATTCAACACTTTTTAATGAAAACATGTATGGAATTCAATGGTCTTTTGATAAGATTAAAGAATCATATGATTTATTAGATGTATACGGAATAATAACTGGTTTCAATGATATGACATATATGATTGAAAGTGAATTATTTGTAGAAAAATTTAGTCAAATGATTTTAAAATTGGATGAATTTAAGAAATCATATGATTTGATAGATGTATATAATATTATTGTTGGATTGAATGATATTGGATACATGACAAATATAGAACCATTTGTTGATAAGTTTGAGACCATGATATGGTATATTGATGCATTTAGGAATGCATATCATGAAATGGACATATATTCTATAATAACTGGATTTAATGAAGCTATTGAGATGTTGAATACTGACATTTTTAATACTAAATTTTTTGACATGAAGAATTCAGTAGATTCTTTAGCAGAATCTTTGAATAAATTGACTGACTCATATAAAAATTTTCAAGATGTAGCTGGTGAATCTTCATTAAATTCTATTACAAATGTAAATTATGAGAATGCGGAATTAGCAAAAATGATATCTAAAGCACATGATGCTGAGATGAGTGTACTACAAAGTCAGCTTGATCAATTAAGAATTAATGGTGATGTTCTTCAACAGATTAGAGATGGAGTCTATCAGATACCATCAGCTGGGTCTAATGCACCTACTGTAGTTCCATCCTCTTTACCAACTCCACCACAAAATTCAAAAACTTCATTTAGAACCAAAGAGACATATCTAAATAATTTAAAATTAATGAATATGTCTATAACTTAATATAATATATGGCTGATGTAAATACAAACACTCCTTTTGGAGATTTTAGAACAACAGGACAAACATCTGATCAATATCCTAATTCAAATAAAGTTGATGGATCTAATTATAGTGGGACGCAAGATCAGTATAATGATGTATCAAAAGGATCAGCAAGAGATCAAAGTGAAGGGATTAGTATATCTGGAACTCCTAAAGTTGAAACAGCTAAAGTCATAGATATTATTGCTAGTTATGATTGGACTACTTCAACATTTAGAGATAATAATGTTCCATACATATTTATAAATGAATATAGAATAAAATACAGTTCACACATAGCATCTCTTTTTAATTCATATAATATATTAGCTGATTCTATAGCTGTAGGTGCTGGTGCTGCTAAAGCAGCTGCAAATAAAATTAGTGATGCTATTAGTAAATCAGATAGTTCTGTTTTTAAAGATGTTTTAGATAAATTGAAATCTTCAGCTAAAGCAGGTAAAAATGCTTTGGAAAGTGCTGGAGTTAAGAAAATGGGCGACAAGATGATGGATGTAGCTGGAGATATTATTAATAAAATTAAAGAAGAAGATAAAACAGCAGACAATTCAGATTGGCAGAATCCTTTATTAAAACCTTATAAGTATCTATATTTGAGAGAAGCTACAAATATTAGTTATAAGTTTCCTTATTTTTCTGATTCATTTTATAATTTTCAACAAAAATTTGAAGATGCTGGTGGAACGGAAGGAGATAATTTATCTAAAACAGTTGGAGAAATTTCTAAAGGTATGGAAGTAGCATCTTCATATATAGCTAGTCCAGTAACGTTAGTTGCTCCCGGTTCATTTATAGAACGTCCTAAATTTTATGATTTTAAAAGAAACGGAGAAAGAATTGAAGTATCATTTTTATTATATAATACAATAAATCCTGATTCTTATAAAGCTAATTGCGATATGATTAATCGATTTGCAATTGCAAATAGTCCTGCTAGAGAAAATAGAATATTATCGAATCCTCCAGTTATATATGAATTGACTATTCCCGGAAAAGCGTTTCATCCTTATACATTTGTTAGTGAAATGAAGGTAGATCATGTTGGTACTAGAAGAATGTTAAAATTAAATAATGGAAAAGAAGCAATCGTTCCAGATGCTTTTAAAATATCAATAACTTTTGAGTCATTAGTTATGGACGCTTCGAATTTTATTAGAATGCAAACTGGAGACAACTTCAAAACATTAAATAGAAATGCTATAATAAAAAAAGGTAGCACTGGTGGTGGAGCAGATTTTTAATTTAATATAATATGATAAGGAAAATAGATATATATCATAATCCTAGTAGATATGAAAACATATTTAATATGTATGAAATAGAAGAAGAAGGCAAATCTTCTTATGTTTTTTATAATATATCTAATACTGTAAAATTTCCATCTGAAATAGATAGGTCTGCATATGATTATTATACTATAGATTCTTCTATGGCCTACACAACACTATCTCACATAATATATGGTAATCAAACTTTATGGTGGGTTATAGTTAGATTTAATAATATTAAAAATCCTGTTAAAATGATAAAAGCTGGATCAGTATTAAAGATTATTAAGCCAGAATATATTAATGAAATTTTAGATTCAATAAGATAATATGTCTAATGATGGATCATTTAAAGCGAAGTTTAATGATAAAGAATACCATTTCTTTATCATGTTGGAAAATACTGAAAACGATAAATTTTTCATAATAAATCGATCAATGGTTCGTTATCTGGAAGTTGAAGATAACATTTTTAATCCATTTAACAATGGAATGATGATTATTAATAATGATCTGAATTTTTTAGAAAAATCTGATGCTCCTTATGAGTTTTTAGGTAATGGAAGAGATTTAATTACAATTAATATATTTCCTATTACTAATGGTGAAGAGTCCGATTTAAATGATGACAATCTGCAAGAACATTTAGCTATAAAACATAAATTTTTTGTTACTGAATGTATAGATATTGTATATGAAGGATACGTTTGTAAAAAAGTTACATTCGTTGAGTGGGCACAGCATATATTAGCTGAAAGTATTTTTAATTTATTTGGAGTAAATCAACCTAAAACTCCTAATAGTTATCTAGATACAAATGCTGGTAATGCTATGGAAACTGGCGATCTGATTAAAAAAATATTAGAATCTGCATATAAAACGTCTGATATTATAGATACTACACAATTTGATACTGATGGATCTTCTGAAGTTAATCTCACTCCGTATGGAGTAATGACTTATATGGATGTTTTAAATTATGTTATGTCTTTTCATGCATATCAAAAATCTCCAACATATTTATCATATGACGCTCACAATCAGAAGTTTAAATTGACAGCTTATTCGACAATTTTTAAAAAACATACAGAAGAAGTATTAGAAACATTAATATTTGCAGCACAATCTGACAAAAAAACTAAAGCTGGTAACTCTAAAAGAACTTTCAAGTATCCATTTAGTTCCATTCACTTTGAAGATTCCAAAATAATGGAATATTATTTGGATTCTGCATCATCTAAACATACTGTTGATTTATTAAGAAATTCTTCAGTATTATCATCATCTCCCGGATTTAAAACTATGATATTTAACACATTATCATTGAATTCAGAATCATTTATTGAAGATTTCAAAAATTTATTCATTCAACCTTTTGAAAATTTATTTTCAAATTATTCTTTAGAACCAAACTTTGACCTAAATCCAAATAAAGATAACAATTATGATTCATTTAAAGGAGCTTTACCACCCATATTAGATGAGAAAAGATTTTTAAATCAGAAATTAATGTCATTATTGTTTATGAATGATGTTTATAAATTTACTATGAAAGGAATGTCACACAGAAAATGTGCTAAATTTATAGATGTTGTGGCTGGTTTAAATGAAAGTGATGGTATGGAACCGAATGATTGGGAATTAAATACGTATGGAAGACATTTTATAGTAAATGTTAAGCATGTTTTTATTGATTCGACATATATGAATGATATCGAAACGATAAAACCATATAAAGTTGCTACAGAAGGAGAAGGTAAACAAGAAAGTTTAACAAGTTTATTAAAATCATAAAGATATGTTGTTATATAATAATAATTTCGCAGAGTTTTTGGAAGCCATTGCAATTGGACCGAATCCAGAATTCATGAAAAAGAATACAACTAATTGTGAATTTGCTGATGAATTTCCAAAAGAAGTAGAATTGATGTATGATTTAAAAAATGCCAAAAAATCTTCAAACCCATTGAAAGCTTTGAGGAATCTTTCAAAGAAAATTGTATTATATGGTCCAGAATTAGATACTGCTACACTGAATTTCTTCATTAAAAGATTCGATGGATTTCCAGATTATTATACAGAACCAGTTAAAGCAGAAATTACAGAAGCTTTTGATAAAGCTCAACAATGGACTGTTGATATTGAAGTTGTAGATTTAATTGAAGAGGATTCTTCACCAAATAATGATAGAAATTTTTTAAATTCTTTAGCAAAAGGTTTACAGGGATGTAGTCCATCTTGTAATTATTTTACTCCAATGTCTGATTCTATAGGAACTTTAACAGACTTTGCTAGAGGAATTACAGACAATTCATTTTTTAATTTTGCTGGAAGTGGTGGAATGAATGTTCAACCTCCAACAAATATACCAACATACTTATATAATAAAATTTCTCCAGCATTTAGGGGCGTTTTTAACTCACTTAGTGTATCGACTAGCATGACTATGGCAGCTGGAGCCATGCCAGCATATAGTTCAGAGCAAAAAGTTAAGATACAAGCTGCTGTAAATGCAGGGACTGCATTAGATAAATTGGGTTTGAAGCTTCCTTTTATGTCTGATAACTCTACATACAATGCAGTTACAGAGTCACATTCAGAAATTGCTAGTAAAATCAAGCAAACATTAGGTGATTGTCATAGAAGATTTGACCATTTAATGCGATTTAATCCATATGATCCAACAATGAATACTTCTTATTCAAAAAGAAAGTATTTGGGTGTTAAAACATCTAATGTTAAATCACTAATTGATATAAATGGAGGATTAGCACCGGGACAATATGCTACTAATAATACATATAAGAAGGCTTTAGACATACCAACTAATAAAGATTACATGAAATATGGTGATTCTAAAGTAGCTAAGAAGTATGATAACTATGAAAGCCCTTCAGCTGGAGGTGAATCTGTAGTAACTGGTGGTGCTGCACAAATTAATCCAGCAGTTGCGGCAGGTGCTCAAACAAATACTTCATTAGATAATGTTCCATCCAACGGGAAAACATATAATTTCAACTTTGGAGAAGTAAAATTAACATCTTATGGATATATTTTGGAAGATTGTCCTGATACTGGATCAGAAATTGGATTAGGTAATAGAGGAAACATGATTGTTCCATTAAGAACCATTGCAGTAGCACCAGAAACACTTGGAAGTATGGTTAAAGCTGGCGATGTATTAATAATTCAATGCCAAGATAAAGCTGGAAACACGTGGACAGAACGAAGACAGGTAGGAGATGTCTCAGGTAAAGGATTAATTGGTGGTTCTACTGGATATAAATTCTTAATTGATGAATTTTTACCAGATAAAAAACTATTTCCATCTAAAATAGCTGGTAGAACAAAAGAATTGAAGCTAACTATTACCGTTGCAGATACAAAAGAGCCATTACCTAAATATAATCCACAAGAAGCTAGTCAGTTTGCTCCAATGTTCTTAAATAGAAGTGATTGGGAGAGAGCAAAATACTTTGCTAATAGACCGGGAAGCGAACACAAAGCTCATGGACCGAAATTTGATACAGAATATATAAAATATGTTAAATGGAGTCCAAATGATCCAATCGAACAAGATTATACTAGACAAACATCATGTAAAGCTAGGAAAAGACCAAGTTAAGATTTAGATTGATCATCAATTACATTAGCTTCTATAATTTTTGAGTCAGCAATCAGTCGTTTAAGCATTTCGTCTCTAGTTAAAGCGAATGCTGCATCAACTTTTGTCTCCAATTCTTCTTTTCTACTCTCTACATCCATCGTTTTTATCTTAATTGATGTATCCATCTTCTTATCAT
>JACCEE010619814.1_pt1 | contig 21544 bp, 26 predicted proteins | sample 7449931 | NCBI WGS metagenome assembly JACCEE01 (sample SAMN15323457, study PRJNA562643) | freshwater metagenome | isolation source: river surface water | place: USA:Blue River Watershed | collected 2017-08-19 | reverse complement strand
GAAAAACTTTTTCCCTTTATTCTGGTTAAACTCTATCTTATAAATGAACAGATAAGCATCAATTCGATCCAGCTCAACGCGATAGCCCAAAAAGCTTGGAAATTGACTGCATAGACACAATCTATATTAGTAGAACGGTAGTTTGAGTAAGAACTAAACTACTGAGACTACACAAGGAGTTCCCTCATGATGTTGGCTGATCCAAGTAAAAAATATCGTCGCATGTACCAGCGTGTGGACTTGCCTGACCGTCAATGGCCAAATAACGAAATCACCCAAGCGCCGATGTGGATGAGTACTGACCTTCGTGATGGTAACCAGGCTATTTTCGAACCGATGGACATGGAACAGAAATTTAAAATGTTCCAGATGTTGGTCAAAATTGGTTTCAAACATATCGAAATCGGCTTCCCTTCAGCGTCGCAAATTGACTTTGACTTCACGCGCAAATTGATCGAAGAAGGTCATATTCCGGATGACGTGTATATCGAAGTCTTGGTACAAGCCCGTGATCATTTGATCCAGCGTACGTTCGAGGCCTTGGAAGGTGCGAAACGTGCCATCGTGCATATCTATAACTCCAACTCTCCAACATTCCGCAAGAAAGTTTTGAATGTGGATGTGGAAGGTGCACGTCAGTTGGCAATCAATGCTGCACAAAAAGTGAAAGAATACGCGGCGAACTACCCTGAAACGGATTTTATCTTCCAGTACAGCCCAGAGTGTTTCTCTGCAACTGAATTGGAAGTTGCCAAAGCAGCCTGCGATGCGGTGACTGAAGTTTGGGAAGCCTCTCCAGATAACAAAGTCATTTTGAATTTGCCTGCTACTGTTGAAGTTTCTACACCGAACATCTATGCCGACCAAGTGGAATGGATGCACCGTAATATCGAACGTCGTGATGGTGTAATCATCTCTGTTCACTGTCACAACGACCGTGGTTGTGGCATCGCGGCAACCGAATTGGCGATTATGGCTGGTGCAGACCGTGTCGAAGGCTGTGTGTTTGGCAATGGTGAACGTACCGGTAACGTAGACGTTGCTGCAGTAGCCTTGAACATGTACACCCAAGGTGTTGCACCAAACTTGGATTTCTCCAACATCAATGAAATCATTGCAACTGTAGAAGAATGTACCGGTTTGCCAGTGCATCCACGCCATCCCTATGCCGGTGACTTGGTGTTCACTGCATTCTCTGGCTCGCATCAGGACGCGATCAAAAAAGGTTTTGAATACCAGAAAAATGAAGAAATCTGGGATATGCCGTACTTGCCAATCGATCCAAAAGATTTGGGTCGTGACTATGACGCCGTGATCCGTGTCAATTCACAATCAGGTAAAGGTGGTATCGCCTACTTGTTGGAATCAAATTACAATGTGGTCTTGCCGCGTCGTTTGCAAATCGAATTCTCACAAGTGGTTCAGCAACATACTGATGCAACGGCCAGCGAAATTTCAGCACAAGAAATCTGGAACTTGTTCAAAGAAACTTATGTTGAAGTGAAGAATGCCAACTACACGGCGAAAAACTACAAGTTGTCGGATAACAACGGCAATCAGGTGATTGAGCTTGATGTGGTGGCGAATGGTCAGAGCCAGCAACTTCGTGGTGAAGGCAATGGTCCAATCTCAGCGATCTTGGATGCCTTGAACTTGCCAATCGACGTATTGAACTACGAAGAGCGCAGTATTGGTTCAGGTGCCAATGCCAAAGCCTTGGCCTTGATCGAAATTCAAGTGAAAGGTACCGGTAAATCTGCTTTTGGTGCCGGCTTGCATGACAATATCGTGACGTCTTCAATCGAAGCGATCATTGCTGCAACCAACCGTTTAATTGAACAAGGCGTGATCAGCACCGAGCAAGTTGTTGCCGCTGCCGTTTAATTGACAAAAAACCCTTTTGAAAGGATACCCTTCGTTGGTATCCTTTTATTATTCTTACTAAAGATTTAAGGCGAATTGTTCCCGTGTCTTTTCCATCCGACTCCGTGGGTCTGATCACCCCGCAAAAGTTCCAATTCGAAGAACCGCTAGAACTAGAATGTGGACGCGTGCTGCCACGTTTTGACTTGATGGTGGAAACCTATGGTGTGCTGAATGAGGAAAAATCCAATGCGATTCTCATTTGCCATGCCCTGTCAGGTCATCATCATGCGGCGGGATATCACCATGCGGATGACAAGAAACCAGGATGGTGGGATGCCTGTATTGGTCCAGGAAAAGCGCTCGATACCAATAAATTCTTTGTGGTTGCCCTGAATAATATTGGGGGCTGCCATGGCTCAACGGGTCCAATTTCCCCAAATCCAGAAAATGACAACCGTCCTTATGGCCCAGATTTTCCTTTGGTCACAGTGCGTGACTGGGTGAAAACCCAAGCCATGCTTTCCGACCGTCTGGGTATTACCACCTGGTATGCCATCGTCGGTGGCTCACTCGGTGGCATGCAAGCCTTACAATGGTCAGTCGATTATCCTGAGCGTTTGCAGAAATGTGTGATCATTGCCAGTGCGCCAAAATTATCGGCACAGAACATTGCCTTTAACGAAGTGGCACGTCAGTCGATTCTTTCGGATCCGGATTTCTATAATGGCCGTTATCTAGAGCATGACAGCTACCCAAAACGTGGTCTTATTCTGGCTCGCATGGTGGGTCATATTACCTATCTGTCCGAAGAAGCCATGAAACAGAAATTTGGCCGTGATTTAAAATCCGGCAAATTCATGTATGGCTTTGATGTCGAATTCCAGGTCGAAAGCTACCTGCGTTATCAAGGTGAGCAATTTAGCCGTAACTTTGATGCCAATACTTATCTGATCATGACCAAGGCGCTGGATTATTTTGATCCTTCGCGTGAGTACGAATCCTCCTTGAAAAAAGCCATGGCCAATACAAAATGCCGCTTCTTGGTGGTTTCATTCACCACTGACTGGCGTTTTACCCCAAGCCGCTCACAGGAAATCGTCAATGCCCTGATCAGCAACCACAAACCGGTGAGCTATCTGGATATTGATGCCGAACAGGGCCATGATTCCTTCCTGTTCCCGATTCCGCTGTATGTGAAAGCCCTGCGTGCCTTTTTGGGTGGTGCAGACGATTTGGCCTCAACACGTGTGGAGACCGCGTAATGCGTATTGATCAACAGTTGGCAGAAAAATGGATCAAACCAGGTTCAAGCGTATTGGATCTGGGCTGTGGTGATGGCGAATTACTGGCACATATGAGCCGCAAACATCAAATCCGGGCCTATGGCTTAGAAATCGATCAAGAAAAGATTGCAATTGCGGTCAGTCGCGGTTTAAATATTATTCAACAGGACTTAAATTTAGGCTTAAGCCGATTTGCCAATCAGTCTTTTGACTATGTGGTGATGGCACAAGCTTTGCAGGCTGTAGATGCACCCGATGTTTTATTACGAGACATGGTGCGCGTGGGGAAACAGGCGATTATTACCTTTCCAAACTTTGCCCATTGGAAGACCCGTTCTTTCTTAGCTTTGAAAGGGAAAATGCCGGTTTCTGAGGCTTTACCGTATATGTGGTACAACACTCCCAACATTCACCTGTGTACCTTTAAAGATTTTGAAGCACTCTGTGCCGAAAATAATATTCAAATTATTAATCGACTTGCCGTAAATGGGAACCAACAAGGTAGTTTACTCAGTAAACACATTCCGAATTTGTTTGGTGAAGTGGCAATTTATCGAGTGAGCGCACTATGAAAAAACTATTACTTAGCACACTTTTAATGGGGTTTTTTAGCCTTCACGCCCACGCAGACTATATTCCCCAGCCGCAATCAACGTCTTCTCAAGCAGCACGTTACTCCACTATGTCAGTCAATGACCTGATGCAGGCAGCGAAGTCTGGGCAGGCGGGTGCACAATTCTATTTGGCCACCCGTTATCAACAAGGCCGAGAAATTGCAAAAGATGACAAACAAGCTTTTGCCTGGTTCAAGCTGGCCGCAGATCAAGGCCTTTCTGCTGCGCAACTCAACGTTGGCCGTATGTATGCAGATGGGATCGGCACACAAAAAAATGAAACGCTCGCACGCAAATATTTCGAAAAAGCAGCCAGTAATGGTGATAATCGTGCCAGCTTTAACCTAGCGATGATGGAAGAACAGAAAAAAAACTACGTGGGTGCGTATCAATGGTATGAACTGTCTACCCGTGATGGCATGCTCGACACCAAAGTGATTAATCTCTCTGAAGGTAAAAAAACCGCTTTGGCTGCCAACCTAACCCAAGAGCAAATTCGTATGGCACGTGACCGTGCGGACCAATGGATTCAAGCCCAATAAAATTTTGATCTTTTTAAAAGGCACCTTCGGGTGCTTTTTTATCGTCCAGATTTTACTTCGCACCAAAACCAACCAGGTTGTGATGCGGTTAAAAGATTCTCTCCAAATTGGATCAACTGATCAACGCGATGACTGCATTCTTACGATAAGCCAAATATACAACCGCTTTATTCTCTTCACTGCTCTACGCTCGACGTTTTCCACACTCAAAATCATGACTTTGTGTCCCCATTTTGAATACCGACTAAAGAATTAATGAATGTAAAGTTTACCTGCCTCAACTTCCAGTCGAGCTTTCAGCTCCCTCTTTTACACTGACCATACCAGCCTTGCATTTATGCCCTCATTGCATGGATAAATCCGCTAAAATAGTAGCCATTCTTTTTTTTCAGATCACGGGCGAAATAATGTTTGCACACGATTGGTTATCTCAGGGTACGCTGGTTCTGGCCAGCAATAACAAAGGCAAAATCGCTGAATTTGAAAAACTGTTCGAGCAGTTGGCCCTACCGGTGGCGGTGGTGCCACAAGGTCAACTGAATATTGAAGATGCCGTGGAAGACGGCCTGAGCTTTGTGGAAAATGCCATTATCAAGGCTCGCCATGCTTCCCGTATTTCCGGAAAACCGGCGATTGCCGATGATTCGGGTATTTGTGTCCCAATTCTGGGGGGGGCACCGGGAATTTATTCGGCACGCTATGCTGGAGAGCATGGCAATGATGCGGCTAACAATGAGAAATTGCTGCAAGACCTGAAACCATTCCGCCAAGAAGGCAAAACGATTGAAGGCATGTTTGTCTGTGTCTTGGCGCTGGTACAACACGCGGAAGACCCATTACCGCAAGTATTCCAAGGAATTTGGCAGGGTGAAATTCTTGAAGCCCCACGCGGTGAAAATGGTTTCGGTTATGATCCATTATTCTGGCTGCCTGAAATGGGGATTTCCAGCGCGGAAATGTCAAAACAGGATAAAAACCAGATCAGCCACCGTGGCCAGGCCATGCAGAAATTCCGTGTCAGCCTGCTGCAAGAGTAATTGTTTGTCAGGCATCTGATGTCATGCACACATGGCATCAGCGCAAAATATGCAGTACAACCCCATATAGCAGCACAATTACACAGCTCACCATCGTTCCTGCTGCAATATAGGCAGCAGAACGTCCTGTTCCCTGATAATGGGTTTCCAACGCCACGATATTCGCCGCGGGAGGCAAACAAAACAACAAGAACATCACCCAGATAAACGGCCGCAACGCTGCAAATGCCAGATAGGTAACGCCACACAATACAGCACCACAGAGCAGCTTCATCCCGGCCACCTGACTGCTGTGCAGAACATCGTCCCAAGCGACCTTGGTGTGCCTGAGCCACATCCCCAACACGCACATTCCGGCAAAACTCATCCCCCATTTGCAGAACAGATATACCCACTGCAACAGATGCGGATCCTGCACATGTTGCAACCCAGATAGGCGTGCCAGCCCAGCCACAGCAAGGGCAATGATTGGCGGAGATCGCAGCACTTTGACTGCAATCGCCGTCCAGGGTTGAGGGGTAGAGCGGACTGCAGTGACCGCCCAGATATTGCCGAAAATGGAGCCCCCGATATAAAGAGCAACCATGGCGGCACTAATTTCTGGTCCGAACAGTGCAATTGCAAATGGAAATCCCAGCCAGGCAAGATTGACATAACTAAAGCACAAGGCTCTGAGGCGATCATGACTAAAATAGAAAAACAGTGCATAGAGCATGAGTGCCGAGCCAAAACTGAATAGCATCAGCCCCAGACTGCCCGGTTGATAAAACACCATATTGTAAATAATGACCACAGGGATCAAACAGCGTGCCAACAGGCTCGCCAGTATCGGCTTGAGCTTGTTACTCCAGTCCTGTGCAGCCAGCAACCAGCCACAACAAAAAGCCACCAGGGCAACTAGCATCGCCACAATTTTGTCCCCCTCATTTCTCTGCGGCTATGCTACCACTTTCTTGGCAAGCGATTGCTTCTCTTGAGCTGTCTTGAAATTGCAACCGGAATGTCACTGATCTGTCATTTCAGCCTGTTCAGATAGCAGCTAAAACTTCGGGAGAAAGCGTGATGGCAGGCTTGTCGATTTGGCATGTACTGATTTTTGCCATTGTGGTGATTTTATTGTTTGGCACGTCAAAATTAAAAAACTTAGGTAAAGATGTGGGTGGTGCAGTAAAAGATTTCAAAAAATCCATCCGTGAAGAGGAAGACCGTTCGAACACAACAGCTGAACCGTCCTCTGTCGCGACTACTACTAAAGCCTCTGAAAATTCAGTGAAAGGTTAATAGGCTACAACACATGTTGAATGTGGGAATGACTGAAATTTTCTGTTTTGCTGTGATTGCCTTGGTGATTTTAGGCCCAGAACAATTGCCTGAGGCAGTGCGTTTTATTGCCAAATGGTATGGCAAATTCAAACGAGCCATCACCACGATCCAGCAGGAAATTGATCAGGAACTTAAGCTGTCTGAGTTCCGTGAAGAAATCCAGCAAGAAATCCAACGCTTAACGGAACTAGAACGACGTCTGCAACAGCAACTGGATGAACAGCATTTGTTTGGGGAAACAAGTTGCAGGGAGCCACAAAGCCGACAAACAAGGCCACACGCCGCGCTATATCTCTACACAGCAAAACGACATATACCACCTTTCTTAAAGCCTTGTGCGGGCAGCATGATTGCTTGCCCTCCTGACAACATCTCCCCTCACTTCAAGATTGCCGTATGAGCCCAATATCCCCATCTTCATCGTCTTCAGACGCTGAAACGCTGACCCAAATGCCAGTGATGCAGCATTTGATAGTGCTCCGACAACATCTGATCAAAATGTTGGGGCTCACCCTGCTGTTGTTTTTCTGCCTATTGCCTTTTCGCAATGCGATTTATCAGGGACTCTCGGCACCCTTACGTCTGCAGTTGCCGCAAAGCTCCTCGATGATTGCCACCGATGTCACCGCAACCTTTATGGCACCGTTCAAACTCAACCTGTTTGTGGCCGTAGTACTGGCCATGCCGTTTATCCTGTATCAGTTGTGGTGTTTTATCCGCCCCGCCCTATACCAAAAAGAACGCCGTCTGGCATTGCCTTTGCTAGGTGCCAGCATCCTGCTGTTCTATGCCGGGATTGCATTTGCCTATTTCATTACCTTGCCGGCCATTCTGCATTTTTTTGTCAGTGTTTCTCCGGAAACCGTAGCGCCAATGACTGACATCAACAGCTATCTGAGTTTTTGCCTGAAGCTGTTCCTGCTGTTTGGGCTGACCTTCGAAATTCCACTGGTCACGTTGCTACTGATTCTGATGGGTATTGTCAGCACGCAAAGTCTGGTCGAAAAACGCCGTTTTATTATCGTGGGCTGTTTTTTTATTGCCATGTTTGTGACGCCACCGGATGCATTGTCGATGATTATGCTGGCGGTTCCGATGTGTCTGCTGTTTGAACTCGGCTTATGGCTAGGCAAATTGTTGGAAGCCTCACGTTCGGGTCAATATGAATCCAGACATTAGGGATGAGAAGAACTGATCAAGGTGGCAACCCACGACTCCCCAAGTGACAAATCAAGCAAAAAAAACATGGACTGCCAAAAGAATGATCACGGCCCATCCCGATAACAAACAACAATTTGAATGGATCTGAAAATGACAATGACTTCTCCCTCTGCTAGCCGCCGCGATGTGTTGAAATGGTTGATTGGTCTGCCTTTCTTGCCTTTAGGTGCGATGACAAGCGGCTGTGCACACAATCCTGCACTCACCACTGCACAGATCTCTGGAATGCGACTCAAACAGGCCACCTTCAGCGCGATGCAGGCTCCAGTCCATATTGCCGAGATGGCCAAAACACAGGTGAACTCGCGTCTGAAAATTACCTGGGAAGACAATAGCAGCGACGACTATCAGCTCGGCTATCATGAATTTCTGCGCACAGGCACCCTGGTCGAGCATTTAGATGGCGGAAAAATTGTGGCGGGAGGGTATTTTGATGCAAACGGCAAGCCTATTCTGGATAATACGCGCCAGTATTTCTCGGATTGTCCGGATGGTTCTTCGCTGATTGCGCTGGAAAATGCGCAAGTCCCGGGCGTCAAACATCCGGTCTTTTTTGTGGTGCAGTTTGAGTACACGTCAAAAAGCCTGAATGGTGAAGATCCCTACGGCATTTTGCCCTCTCCGATTGCTATTTTGACACTGGATCAAGACCCGCAGACTGGCAAGCTCGAATTCAAGAAATACTTCAATGTCGATACGGCTCCGGTACATGGCTTATGGATTACCTGTGGTGCTAGTCTGTCCCCTTGGAATACGCATCTTTCAAGCGAGGAATATGAACCGGATGCCTTTGATCAGGGCTTGGGCCAGTCCTTGAAAACTCTACTGGGATTTGGCCAGAAGTTCTTTGCCGACGCCCACAAAGCCAAGGCCTATAACTATGGTCATTTGCCAGAAGTGGTTGTTCATCCCGATGGCCATGCCAGCATTCAAAAACATTTCTGTCTGGGCCGCATTTCCCATGAACTGGTACAGGTCATGCCGGATCAGCGTACGGTACTGATGGGGGATGACTATACTAATGGCGGGCTGTTTATGTTTATTGCCGACCGGGAACGAGACCTGTCTGCCGGTACGCTGTATGTGGCGAAATACACCCAAGTGTTGAATGAACACTCGACGGCTCGCCTGCGCTGGATTGAACTGGGTCATACCCGCAGCCGTGACATTGAAACGCTGGTGAATCAGGACAATATTCAGCCTTGGGACATCATGGAAAGTTATCTGGATACGGATCCGGGCAAACCGGCCGATCTGACAAGTTATACACCGATTGTGCTCAACAAGAAAAAGGCCTGGGTCAAACTCAAACCGGGGCAAGAAAAAGCCGCAGCCTTTCTGGAAACCCACCGCTATGCCGCGATGCGTGGAGGCAGTTTGGGCTTTACCAAAATGGAAGGCACGACGGTCAACATCCGGGATAAAGTCGCTTACTCGGCACTCGCCAACATTCAGGACTGTATGGTGCAAGGCGACCCTTGCTGGCAGGAAGAGCTGAACATTTCATTTAGCCGTCCGATCAAGGCGGGAGGCATTCTGGCGCATGATCTGGCAGGAGGACAACGGACTACGGATAATCAACCGATTCACAGTGAATGGGTGCCCTACCAGTCCAAAGTCCTGCTGTTAGGTGAAGACATCGGCAAAGATAAACTGGGCAACACTACCCATCCGGATAAGATCGCCAGTCCTGACAACCTGAAATTTTCGGAAACACTGCGCACCCTGTTTATTGGTGAAGACAGTGGCCAGCACACCAACAATTTTCTCTGGGCTTATCAGGTCGATACCGGTTCCCTAACACGCATCCTCTCAACCCCGGCAGGTGCGGAATCGACCGGTTTACACGCGGTTGATTCCATCCATGGCTGGACCTACATCATGAGCAATTTCCAGCACCCGGGTGACAATGACAAACTGCCTGCGGAGTTAAAAGCCCAAGTATTGGACAACTATAATCAAGGCTATAGTGCCAGTGTCGGCTATTTGACAGCAGACCGGATCATGCCTTCAGTTGAAAAGAAAAACTAACCTTTTCCAGGCAAATGCCGGTGTCCGCATCGGCATGGTGCTATTTACTGCAAAGTAATCTGTTGCTGCCGGATCATGCCATGCTGCTCGCCCTGTTGAGCCTTTTCCAGCCAAACCCATTGCTGCGGCGTCATCCGTAAAAAGTTGGAACAGCGCGTACCATAATCTGCACTCTGGATAAACGTGGAAGACAGCAACTGTTCTTTTTCAGGACTCAAACCGGTATGGGGTAATTGTTGTAAGGAGACTTTGCGTTCATCTTCCAGCAGATCCCAAACTGCAGCCTGCAGTTCGCTTTCCGCCAACTGAGGTAACTGCAACATCGGTAAAAACTCCTGGGTAAAGCGTTTACGCAAATGTTGGGTTTTCATCCAAGGTTCCTGCAGCAAACCATTGCAAAGGACATATACCCCATTGGCCAGAACCTGCGGTGCTTCACCACGGTTGCTCATATACACGGCCTGTTGCCGGTCACCCACGATCAGGTTAAAGCCGGCGTAATTTCGCTGCTGTTGTGCCAGTTGTTGTGCAAAGCGAATCGGAGCTTGCTTTGATGCTAAAAAAGCCTGCACCAGATGGCCGCGTGAGGTGGGATACTGTTGCTGATCTGTGCCATCACGGAAATTGGTAATCACCGCCCAGCGCCCTGTTGCCGTCACGCCCATCCACGTGCCACCAGACTGCAAATCCTGACCCGCCACAATCGGACTGTCCGGCCAAGGATGTAAGGGAGCTGTGGGACGTTGATAGAATTCATCACGATTGGAAATCAGGCATAACGGAACCTGCTCTAATACCTGCCAGGCCAGTGCGACAATACACATAAAGCACTCTCTTGATCTTTACACATTGAATGTACAACATTTTTCATGGCATTCCGCTAAAATCTGTACAAAACATATGACGAGGAGCAGGAATGCTGACCTATCCCCACATCGACCCTGTCGCGATCTCACTCGGTCCGTTAAACGTGCACTGGTACGGGCTGATGTATTTACTGGCGTTCCTTTTTGCCTGGGGACTCGCCACCTACCGTGCCAAGCAGCGCACCGGGTGGAATGCCGACATGGTCTCTGATCTGATCTTTTATGGTGCTTTAGGCGTAGTCGTGGGTGGCCGGGTCGGCTACGTTTTTTTCTACGGTTTCGAGCAATTCCTGGCTAATCCACTCTGGCTGTTTCAGGTTTGGACCGGTGGCATGAGTTTCCACGGCGGTTTCATCGGGGTCATGCTGGCGATGCTGCTGTGGTGCCGTAAATATCAGAAAACCTGGTTCCAGACGCTGGACTTTATTGCCCCGTGTGTACCCACCGGTCTGATGTTTGGCCGCATTGGCAATTTTATTGGTGGTGAATTATGGGGCCGTCCGGTGACCAATCCGGATTATCCTTTTGCCATGGTCTTTCCGCATGTCGACAATCTGGCACGTCATCCGTCACAGCTCTATCAGGCACTCGGCGAAGGGCTGATCCTGTTTATCGTACTCTGGTGGTTCAGCTCCAAGCCACGTCCACGTATGGCGGTTTCAGCACTGTTCCTGATCGGTTACGGGATTGCCCGTTTTGTGGTGGAATTCTTCCGCGAACCGGACAATGGTCAGCTGTTTATTGCCTGGATGAGTAAGGGGCAGTTCCTGACTTTGCCAATGATTCTGATTGGCATCTGGATGATGTGGTACGCTTACCAGAAGAAAGTTTATGATTGGGGACCAGCGGTATCCCGTTAATTTGAAGAGGAGCCTCGGCTCCTCTTTTTTATGCTAAAGTCTTTCTATTCTTGGCCATCAGACCGACCTCCCATGCTCGAATTTTGGTTTTCGCCCCAAATCTCAACATTCAAAAAGCTGTTGATTGCCACTGGCATTTTACTGCTGAGTATCGTGCTGTATCTGCGCTTTCCCATCGCACCGGTCACAGTCCTGATGTTTTTGGCCACCGGCCTGCTTTTTGTCATCTGCCGCTTTATCAAAGTGCAATTTACCCAACATCAACCGTTGGGACTACTGGCACGTGTACTCACCTGGATTCCACTGGCGGCGCTATTTGCCGTGATTTTTAGCCAGCAGCAACAACGCGACCTGCTGCTTTTTGGCATTCAGGGTGTCGGCTTTATGGCACTGGGTATTTTTCTGTTTTCTCCCCAATATCTGTTTCTGCCAGCGAGAGACTCCTCCTCCGATTCTGAATCGAAGTAACGGTTATGCTGCATTTTTGGTATTCAGAACGCTGTACACGACCAATTAAGCTGTTGATCTGTATTATCACTGTTGCGGTGACCTTATATTTTTCAGAAATGACCAAACTTTCAACCAGTTTGACCTTGCTGAGTCTTGCATTAGGCGTGGCGATTCACGGTCTTTATTCATTTTTACTTAAGCTGCAACACCGTGAACTCGCCTGGTCACAACGATTACACTACCTTCCCAGCCTGACCTTGTTGATGGGTTGGACAGTGCTATTGCTACAGTTACCGACTGAACAGCAACTGGCTCAAGGTGTACAAATTATCGGATTTAGTTTGGTCGGTTTTTATCTGGCCTCCATTTACGCCAATCGAACACCACGTTACCCAATGCACTAAGCTCAATACCCCCTTACACTACGATTTCCATTCCGCAGACACGACGAAACGGGTATGATACAAGGCAATTTAAAGATTTAAATACAGCGCTCACCCAGGAACTTTTTCAGCCCCCTTCAGGCGAAAAAAACCAATGAGCGCTCAGGATTGTTATGCGCGCATATTTAGATTTACTCCAGCACATCCTCGACAATGGCGGTGACAAAGGCGATCGTACCGGGACTGGAACCCGTTCTGTTTTTGGTCATCAAATGCGTTTTGACCTGTCCAAAGGCTTTCCGTTACTCACCACCAAAAAAGTTCATTTCCGTTCCATTGTGATTGAACTGCTCTGGTTCCTGAAAGGTGATACCAACGTTCAGTATTTGCAGGACCATAAAGTCACGATTTGGGATGAATGGTCGACAGCAGAACAGACCGCCCGTTTTGGCCGTCCTGAAGGCGAATTGGGCCCAGTTTACGGTCATCAGTGGCGTAACTTTGGCGCTACAAAAAATAGCGATGGTTCTTATAATCAGGATGGCTTCGACCAAATTAAATGGTTAGTCAACGAGATTAAAACCAATCCCAACTCGCGCCGCCTGATCGTATCCGGCTGGAATCCGAATGAAGCGGGCCAAGTCGCACTGCCGCCTTGTCATACCCTTTTCCAGTTTTTTGTACAAAATGGCAAGTTGTCCTGCCAACTGTATCAGCGCAGTGCCGATGTTTTTTTGGGTGTGCCGTTCAATATCGCCAGCTATGCTCTGCTTACGCATATGATTGCACAAGTCTGTGATCTGGACGTTGGGGATTTTATCTGGACCGGGGGCGACACTCACTTATATGCAAACCATTTTGCACAGGCCAAAGAGCAGTTGTCACGTGAGCCTTTGCCGCTCTGTCAGCTCAAACTCAATCCTGCAGTAAAAGACCTGTTTGAATTTAAATTTGAAGATATCGAAATCGTGGATTATCAGTCCCATCCCGCAATCAAGGCACCGGTGGCCGTATGAGTTATCAAGATTTAGAAGTCGTGCATGTCGTTGCACTCGATCAGCAGCGCTGCATTGGCAAAGGCAATGATTTACCTTGGCACATTTCAGCCGATTTAAAACATTTTAAAGCGATTACCCAAGGTGGTGTGGTTGTGATGGGCCGCAAAACGCTGGAATCGATGGGGCGTGCTTTGCCGAACCGGGTGAACTGGGTCATTACCCGTGATCAAAACTGGTCTTTCCCGGGTGTTAAGGTGGCATATAGTATTGAAGCAGCTTTGCAACAAGCCGTTGCAGATGTCCAAGCCAGCGAAAAGCCAGAAACCCTGTTTATTATCGGCGGCGGTGAAATTTTCAAGCAAACATTGGAGATTGCAGACCGTCTAGAATTGACCCATGTGGAACTGGATGTTCAAGGGGATGCCTACTATCCGGAAATCCCGGCTGAGTTTGAGCAAGTAAGCAGTGAAAAACATGTAGACGAAAATAACGGCATTCATTTTGAATTCGCCCGTTATGAGAAACGGACTTCGGACTAAAAAATACCTTCTCTGAAGAGCAGCCCCATCAGGTATGCTCTTCGCCGATTTAGCGCTCGAAAGCATCGTTATCAAATCGCAAATCACCGATGGCGGGTCGGACTCTCCCGCTATCGTTATGTCATTTATATTAAGACAAACAAATTCCTACGATTGGCACTAGAGCCCCGCGCCATTTTCTGTTTTGATAACTGCCATACTGATGATTACGGGAAGTTCACATGTTCAAGCCGATCTTTAGTGCAGCCATGCTCTCGGCTAGCCTGCTCTTGACTGCCTGTCACACCACAACGATCAACACCCATCCGCTACAAAGTCTCCAATTACAGACCCAGCGCTGGACACTGACCCATTTAGGGACGAATGTGCTGCCTGCCAACTTACAGGTTCAGCCCTATTTACAGTTTAATGCAGCAAGCAAACAGATCCGTGGGTCAGATGGCTGTAACCGAATTATGGCAAGCTATCAACTGAGCCAAAATCAGCTGCACTTCAGCCAACTGTCCAGCACCAAAATGATGTGTCGGGATGCCAACATGCTGCTTGCCTCACAATTCAGCGAGGCTTTGCAGCAAGTGACCTCTTACAGAATTGAAGCACACACCTTGCAACTCCTGGATCGAAAGGGACAGGTACTGATGCAGCTGAATAATCGCCAGATAGCCGATTAAACCTAGCGATAGGTTCCGCAAAATAGATCAGTTTTAGGTTCCAGATGTAGCGAGACTACACTGAAATATTTTAAGATTTCACCAAGTAGAAAACAGGATATCACGATGCAACAGGCTTTATTTGGGGGTGGATGCTTCTGGTGTGTTGAAGCGGTCTTTTTACAGATTCAGGGTGTAACCCAGGTGGTGAGCGGCTACGCGGGTGGCCATACCCTCAACCCGACCTATGAACAAATTTGTCGGGGTGACACGCAACACGCAGAAGTCATTCTGATCGACTTTGATGAAAGCCAGATCAGCTATGCACAGCTGCTTGAGGTGTTTTTTGCGACTCATGACCCAACCACTCTGAACCGTCAAGGCAATGATGTCGGAACGCAGTACCGTTCGGTGATTTATTATTTTAATGAAGAACAGCAACAGCAAGCCCAGCACATGATCGAACAGTTGAAGGCCGAAGGTCTAGGCATTGTCACAGAGTTGAGTCCTGCACCGACTTTCTACCCAGCTGAAGAGTATCATCAGAATTTTTATGCACGTAATCCTCATCAAGGCTACTGCAACTTTGTGATTCCACCCAAGTTAATGAAACTACAAAGTAAATTCCAAAATTTACTCAAATCATCCTGAGTCCCCTATCCATAAAAAAAGCAACCTGATGGTTGCTTTTTTTATGGGGAGAGATGAAATCAGTTATCACTGACAAAGGCAATATCGCTGAGCCCGGCTTCGCTCGCGCGTGACATCACCTGTGCAACGCTGTCATAACGTGATTCTTTATCTGCCCGCAGTTGTACCGTTGGTTTACGCTCTGCTTGACCCGCTTCCTGGAAGCGTCGTTCCAGCTCCTGCATACTGATCATTTCTGTATCCCAGGCAATCTCACCCTTGGCATTAATGCTAACAGTAATTGCTTTAGGCGGCGGATCAATAATCTCTGCTGTAGTCTTTGGCAAGGTTAATGGAATTGATGGGTTGGCAACGGTTGCGGTCACCAGAAAGATGATCATCAAAACCAGCATAATATCGATGAGCGGAATGAGATTCATCTCATTCATGCCAGCATCGTTGTCTTCACCCAATTGAAAAGCCATTAAGCTTGACCTCCAACAAAGTTTTGTTGTGCTGCTTTCACATCGGCAGTTTTTTCACTGCTATCTTGCTGCAACATGGTATCAATCAACAAACGATGCGCTTGATCCTGCAATTCGTGCGACAGGGTACGATTGGCACGCACACAGATGTTATAGGCCAATACTGCAGGAATCGCGACAGCCAGACCCAAACCAGTCATGATCAAAGCCTCGCCCACTGGGGTAGCGACCTGAGCCAAGCCCGCCTGACCACTTTTACCGACCGCGACCAAGGCGTGGAAAATCCCCCATACCGTACCAAACAGACCCACGAAGGGTGCGATCGATGCGATCGTACCGAGAACCGATACACCTTTTTCTGCATTGGCTTTTTCAACAGAAATCTGGCGTAACAAGGCTTGTTCAGCCACTGATTTACGCTGCTCCAGACTTAAAGGCGCTAGTTTTGACTTGAGCTGTGCCAAGGACTGGTTCAGTTGAGCATAAGCTTGCTGTTTGAGTTGGCGTGTCCCCATGACACGTAAAATAAACAGGGTCCAAGTTGCGATCGACATCGCCAGCAGGATGAAATACAAGGTCTTGCTGACCGCATCGGCATGTTGCCAATAAACTGAAAAGTTCATACTCGAACTCCTAAAATGTTAGCCGTTAGGATTCAACGTTAATTCAAATGGCTGTTCGGCACGAATCGGATAGGCCACACCATTTTCCTTATACGGTTTGAATTTTGCATTGCGCACTGCGCGTAAAATCTTTTCATCTAGAGCTGCAAGGCCGCTGCTACGGGTAATCCGGGCATTGGTAATGTTGCCTTGTTCATTGGCTTCAATCAGCACGACCACGCGGCGACTTTCACCTTGCAGATCTTTATTGCTATAACTTGGGCGGGGTGTACGACTCCACTGCACGCCAGAACCACCGATCGAAACACTTTTTGGCCCAGCAGGTACAGGAGGTGCAACGGGTTTTGCTGCAGGTGGTGGAACTGGCGCTGGTTTCACCACTTTAGTTTCGGTTACCACCGGAGCCACTGGTGTCACGGCTGGTTTTGCTGGCGTTTGTACCGGTTTCACGACGGGCTTAGCCGTTTCGGCCTGTTTCACCTGCTGGATCTTTTCCACTTTTTTCGGTGGGGTGACCACAGGTTTTTCAACCACTTTAACTTCTTTCACCGGTTTCGGTGGCTCAGCCTTTTTCGGTTCAGGTTGTGGCTCAGGTTCGGCAGGTTTAGGCTGCTGCTGAATTTTCACAAAACGAACCTGTAAGGGCTGTTTTTCAATTTTTTTGAGTTCAGCAGTTTTAATCTGGCTCACTGCCCAAAGCACACCGAGGTGGCCCACCACAACGGAAACGAGTGCAGCAATGATTTTTTTCTTCATTGGATGAGGAGGCTGCGGGCTGAGAGCGGAAGATGAACTCATTGGAATCGGTTACCTAAGGCCAAGCTTGATCACCTGCTAATCACTTCAGCAGATCAAGCCAATCGGCGTGTGTCATAAACTCACGCAATAATAAATGAGAAGTGTTTTCATTTGCAACTACTTTTCAAACTCAATCGCGCTGAAAAAGCCGTTGCACACGCCATCTTTCATCGATTTTTTCATAGAGAAAGATAATGACTTTCTCAAGACTAAAATCAACTTCTATACGTTATACTATAACAACAATACCTACCAAGACAAAAAAAGCATGTGTAACCACATGCTTTTTTTCTGCTTAAAAGCAATTTATTGAAATACCACTGTTTTATTACCATCAACAATAATACGGTCTTGTAAATGCCATTTCACTGCACGTGCTAGCACATTACGCTCCACATCTTCACCCAGTTCGCGTAGCTGTTCGACATTGTAGTCATGACTAACACGCTCCACATCTTGCTCAATGATCGGGCCCTGATCCAGATCAGCGGTCACATAATGGGCCGTGGCACCAATCAGTTTGACTCCCTTGTCATACGCCTGTTTATAAGGGTTGGCCCCGACAAAGGCCGGCAAGAATGAATGGTGAATATTGATAATTTTCATCGGCCATTTGGCAACAAAATCTTCACTCAGAATCTGCATGTAACGCGCCAGGACCAGCAAATCATTGCCTTGCATCAACTCGTCAATTTTAGCGTAAGCTTCAGCTTTGTTATCTTTGCTCACCGGAACCACTTCAAAGGGAATGCCAAAATTTTCCACTGCTTCACGCAGGGTTTCATGGTTGGAAACGACTTTGGTAATTTCACATGGCAAACCACCACGGGCATGACGCCATAAAAGCTCTAACAAAGCATGATCGACCTTAGACACCAGAATCCCCACTTTCTTAACATCGCTCACCAGCGTTAAACGCCATTGCATGTTATAGCGCTCGGCGACATTGCTGGCAAAGGTGTGCAACAAGGTTTCTTTACGGGTTTTCAGCTGCTCCAGTTCAAACTCGACACGCATGAAATAACGCCCGCCCTGAGCCTCTGTGGCGTATTGATCAAGTGCGGTAATATTGGCACCCTGATGATACAAAAAGCTCGATACAGCCTGCACAATACCCGGCTTATCTTCACAAGTAATCAATAAACGTGCTGTATTCGCGGTGGTCATATTCATTTTATTATCACTAATGGGTTAAATTTAAAAATAAGCCGACTATTCTAGCGTTTTTTCACTGCGGACTAAATACTGCACTACGGCGTGATTTTTCCAGTGGATGGATTGGAAAATAACTCGGAAGGTCCAAAGCTTTCCAGCAGGCGTTCATAAGTCTCACGGCTTTCTCCCACCAAGTACGGCCCTTCCAAAAACACCATTTGTCTTAGGGCTTGCCCAATCCATTTTTCTTCCAGACAATTATTGTCACTGACATGTCCGGACATATAGAGGAAATTGGTCCAGTTAGTCAGCACAATCCAGACATTGACGATTAAGGCCTCAATTTCTGTAGGAGTCATTTTCATCAGTCCAGCTTCAACAAAAGCCTGATAAATTTTTTGCCCCTGCTGCATGACCTGACCAGCAAAATGGGCATAGGTCTGACGAAAATCGCTGTTGCTTTCAATCAGCTGATAAACGTCACGGTGCAAAAAACGATACGTCCAGAGCTGATTGCTCAAAATCTGAAAATAATGAATTTTATCATTGGCATTTAAAGGACGATCTTTCGGCACGGCCAACATATCCAGCGTTTGCTGCTGATAATCCTGCATCAATTCCTTGATAATGTCCTGCTTGTTACGAAAGTGGTAATACAGGTTGCCTGGACTAATTCCCAATTCTGCCGCAATATGATTGGTGGTGACAAAACGTTCGCCACGTTCGTTAAACAATTGCAGGCTAATATAGAGGATGCGGTCTCTGGTTTTCATTGTTTTAGGATCAGACATGCAAGACACCCGTTGATTCAATCACTTACTAGACTAACACATTCACCCCTTGACTCATTAGAGCTTTTACTCTAAAAATCAAGTCTGATCGATCAAAAAATGGCAGCCGGTCATGAATCATGATTCAACCCCAAGCATTGTGCAAGACAGCTCAGCCGAGGTTCAGCGCTTGCATCATCTTTTAGCCTTGCAGAAGGCCGCGTATCAACGTGAGCCCATGCCGAGTGCCAAAGTCCGCATGGAGAGACTGGACCGTTTAAAACGCGTACTGATCAAATATCAGGATCAGTTTGCGGCCGCCATCAATCAGGATTATGGCAATCGTTCAGTGGGTGAAACCAAAATTGGCGAATTGCTCACCTGCCTAGAGCACATTCAATATTATAGCAAGCATTTACGTGGCTGGATGCGACCCTCCAAACGTCATATCAGCTTGCTGCATCAACCTGCCAAGGGTTGGGTACAATATCAGCCACTTGGGGTGATTGGCATCATGGCACCGTGGAATTATCCGCTGCTGCTCTCGATCGGTCCGTTAATCTGTGCCTTGGCTGCAGGCAACCATGCCATGCTGAAGATTTCCAGTGCTTCAGCACAGTTTGGTCAGGTACTGGCACAAGCCTTGGCCGAGGCCTTTTCTGAACATGAAGTTGCAGTCGTCAATGGCGGGGGCATTATTTCCGATACATTCTGCCGTCTGGCTTTTGACAAAATCGTCTTTACCGGCTCAACCACGGTGGGCAAAACCGTGATGGCCGCCGCCGCAGAAAATCTGGTGCCAGTGATTTTGGAACTGGGGGGTAAGTCTCCGGTCATCGTCCATCCTTCGATGCCGATTCAAGACGTGGCACAACGTATTGCGGTAGGTAAGCTATGGAATGCCGGGCAAACTTGTGTAGCACCGGATTACATCTTTCTGCCCCGCGGTAAAACTGATGAATTCATCGCAACATTTAAAGCATTTGCCCTAGAGATGTACCCGCAACTCGCTGAAAATCAAGACTACACCTCAATTGTGAATGACAAACAGTATCAGCGTCTGCAAGGTTATCTGGAGGATGCCCGCCAGCAAGGTGCACAGATCCTGAGCATTAACCCGCACGAGGAAGACCTGATCGCGGTACGCAAGATTGCTCCAACCCTGGTCACCCAGGTGCTTCCACAGATGGCACTGATGCAGAACGAGATTTTCGGCCCAATTTTGCCGATCATGGAATATGATCAAATTGACGAGGTGATTGAGTTTATTAATCAACGTCCACGTCCACTTGCGTTATACTATTTCGATTACGATGCAACGCGTGCCGACTATGTCGCCCAGCGTACACATTCGGGGCATTTTGGCCAGAATTCGGTATTGACCCACGTCGCACAAGATGACCTGCCTTTTGGCGGTGTTGGTGCCTCTGGAATGGGTAAATATCATGGCCCGGAAGGTTTTTTCAGTTTGTCACATGAACGTTCAATGATGTCGAAGCCTAAACTGTATAGTTTAAAATTTATTCTTCCACCATTTAACAAACCCTTGCACAAATTGATTTCAAAATGGCTTCTCCAGTAAATGATCAAGGCATGATCTGTTACACCAGTTCCTGTCGGGTTTTAGCCAAATTCGCTTGTCTTTTAATCGTATTTTTGGTATAAAACGCCCCTTGAATGAATTCATCCGTTTATTTTATGACTGGCCACACATTTGCTGCTGGCTAAATCAATGGAGTTCCACCATGTCTAAGGTTTGCCAAGTTACCGGCAAGCGTCCAGTCGTTGGTAACAACGTCTCACACGCCAACAACAAAACCAAGCGCCGGTTCGAGCCGAACCTGCATCACCACCGTTTCTGGTTGGAAAGCGAAAAACGTTTCGTTCGTCTTCGCCTTACAACTAAAGGTATGCGTATCATCGACAAATTGGGCATTGAAAAGGTTGTAGCTGATCTTCGTGCTCAAGGCCAAAAGATCTAAGGAGTCATAGCAATGCGTGACAAAATTCGCCTAGTTTCGACTGCTGGTACTGGTTATTTCTACACCACGACCAAAAACAAACGTACAATGCCTGAAAAAATGGAAATCAAAAAGTTTGACCCAAAAATTCGTCAACACGTGATTTTCAAAGAAGCTAAAATCAAATAATTTTAGCCGTTCAGGAAAAAACGATCTCGTTCGAGGTCGTTTTTTTTTGCCTTTTTTTTCCTCAGCTTGTTAAAATTTTTCCTGTCTCACTTGTTGGCATTATTTATGCTTGCAGTTCCCTAACCTTAACCCCCACTTAAGGAGCATAGGTATCTACACATCTTTAGGTACCTAATGCAATTGTTGCGATTTCATTCAGTTCATCTATTGAATATTCTGAGAGCAGTTGAAGAGTGTTCAGTAAAATTGAAAGTCCTGCCAATATTGCAG
>JACCEE010195060.1_pt1 | contig 21559 bp, 21 predicted proteins | sample 7449931 | NCBI WGS metagenome assembly JACCEE01 (sample SAMN15323457, study PRJNA562643) | freshwater metagenome | isolation source: river surface water | place: USA:Blue River Watershed | collected 2017-08-19 | reverse complement strand
GCGGAGTTCGCGCTCGAGGTGCGGCCGGAGGACAACGTGCTGTGCCTCGTCTTCGAGGGTTCGGGCTCGTTCGAGAAGGGAGGCAAGGCGCTCAAGCCCGGCCAGCTGGCCGTGCTGCGCAACGGGGGCCACGTCAGCTGCGCCGCCGGGGCCAGGGGGATGCGCTTTATGCTGATGGCGGGCCGGCCGCTGGGCGAGCCGGTGGCCTGGCGCGGGCCCATTGTGATGAACACCGAAGAGGAACTGGTGACGGCTTTCAGGGAGTACCGCGACGGCACCTTCATAAAGAAGTGAGAACTCTCTCGTTCAGGCTTTTCCTCGCCGGGCGCACCTGCTCCGGCGTGATGTACCAGATGCTCTCGGTGGCCGTGGGCTGGCAGATCTACGCCATCACCGGCGACGTCTTCTACCTGGGCCTCGTCGGGCTGGCGCAGTTCCTGCCGATGTTCCTGCTGACGCTGGTAGTCGGCCACACGGCGGACCGCTACAACCGCAGGCTGATAGTGGCCTGCTGCCAGCTGGCCGAATGCGCCGGGCTGGCCCTGCTGGCCGCGGGCAGTTTCGGCGGCTGGCTGACCAAGGAGGCGCTGCTGGTTACGGTGAGCTGCCTCGGCGCCGCGCGCGCCTTCGAGATGCCCACGATGAACGCTCTGCTGCCGGCGCTGGTGAGCGAGGCCGAGTTCCCGCGCGCCGCCGCCGTTACCGCCTCCGCCACGCAGACCGCCTTCATCATAGGTCCGGCGGCCGGCGGCCTGCTTTACGCCTTCGGGCCCGGCGTGGTCTACGCCGCGGCCTGCGCGCTGGCGCTGGCCGCCTCGGCTTCCTTCTTCCTCGTGCGCTACGAGCACGCGGCCCCGCGCCGCGAGCCCGCTACCCTCGCCTCGCTGTTCGCCGGCATAGCCTTCATAAGGAACAAGCCCGAGGTGCTGGGCGCCATCTCGCTCGACCTGTTCGCGGTGCTGCTGGGCGGGGCCACGGCGCTGCTGCCGGCCTACGCCAAGGACATACTGCATACCGGCCCCTGGGGCCTCGGCCTGCTCAGGAGCTCGCCGGCCATAGGCGCGCTGTTCATGTCCCTGTACCTTTCGGTGCGGCCGCTCGAACGCGGCGTGGGGCGCCGCATGTTCGCGGCCGTCGGCGTGTTCGGCGCGGTCACCATGGTGTTCGCGCTCTCGAGGAGTTTCGCGCTGTCGATGGCGGCGCTGGTGGCGCTGGGCGCGGCCGACGTGGTGAGCGTGGTGGTGCGCTCGGCGCTGGTGCAGCTCAAGACCCCCGACGCCATGCGCGGGCGCGTCAGCGCGGTGAGCTCGCTCTTCATCGGCACGTCCAACCAGCTGGGCGAGTTCGAGAGCGGCGTGACGGCCGCTTTCTTCGGCCTGGTGCCGGCCGCCGTTATAGGCGGCGCCGGCACGCTGGTGGTGGTGGCGCTGTGGATGAAGTTCTTCCCCGAACTGCTCAACGCCGAGCGCATAGAGCGCTAGCCGCTTTTGTAGAATATACACGATGAAACACAAGCTCAACGGGGTCTGCTCCAAGGAAGTGAAGTTCAGCGTGGTGAACGGCCGGCTGAAGGACGTGGAGTTCTTCAGCGGCTGTCCCGGCAACCTGAAGGCGCTGGCCATACTGCTGGAAGGCATGACGCCCGCCGAGGCCGCCGCCAAGCTGAAGGGCATAACCTGCGGCGACAAGCCCACCTCCTGCTCCGACCAGCTGGCCCGCATACTGGAAAACCTCGACAAGGCCGGCTGACGACGTGCCGGAAATCATCCTCGCCACTTTCAACGCGCGCTACGAGCATCCCTCGCTCGGGCTGAGGTGCCTTATGGCCAACCTCGGCCCGCTGGCCGGCCGCGCCGCCATGCGGGAGTTCACGCTGGAGACCCGCGCCGCCGAAGCGGCCGAGGTCCTGCTGGACTTGTCGCCCCGTATCGTCGGGCTGGGCGTTTACGTGTGGAACGCGCGCGAGAGCGCTGCCCTCGCCGCGGAGCTGAAGGCCATAAAGCCGGAGCTCGTGATAGTGATGGGCGGGCCCGAGGCGGGGCGCGGCGGCCGCGCCGCCCGGCACGCCGATTACGTGATATGCGGCGAGGGGGAAAAGGCCTTCCCGGAACTTTGCTCGCGGCTGCTGGCCGGCGAAAGGCCGGCGGAAAAGTTTATCACCGCTGAACCTCCGGACCCCTCCGGCCTGGAACTGCCGTATGGGCTTTATTCCGACGACGATATAGCCAACCGCGTCACTTACGCGGAGGCTTCGCGCGGCTGCCCTTTCGGCTGCGAGTTCTGCCTTTCCTCGCTGGACAAGGCCGTGCGGTATTTCCCGGAGGAGAAGCTCTTCGCCGCCTGGGAGGCGCTGCTGGCCCGCGGCGCGCGGCGCTTCAAGTTCACCGACCGCAGCTTCAACCTGGACCCGGCACGCGCCGCCGCCGTGCTGGAGTTCTTCCTCGCCCGGCTGAAACCCGGACTTTTCCTGCATTTCGAGATGGTGCCGGACCGTTTCCCCGAAGAACTCTTCGTACTTCTTAAGAAATTCCCGGCCGGCTCGCTGCAGCTGGAGATAGGCCTGCAGACCTTCGACGAAGGGACCGCCGCGCGCATAGGCCGCCGGCAGGACTGCGCCGCGGCCGAGCGCAACATAGCCAGGCTGCGCGCGGAGACGGCGGCTTATATACATTCCGACCTGATAGCCGGCCTGCCCGGCGAGGGACTTGCCTCTTTCGCCGCCGGCTTCGACCGGCTTTACGCCCTGCGCCCGCACGAGATACAGCTGGGCATACTGAAGCGCCTGCCGGGCGCGCCCATAGCCAGGCACGACGGTGAGTACGGCATGGTGTACAGTCCCGAGCCGCCTTACGAGGTGCGCGCCACGTCGCTGATAAGCTTCCCGGAGATGCAGGGGTTGCGCCGCTTCGCCCGCTACTGGGACCTGGTGGCCAACAGCGGTCTTTTCCCCGAGACGGCCGCGCGGCTGTGCGCCGGGCCTTCGCCTTTCGCCGCTTTCGCGGCTTTCAGCCGCTGGCTGTACGGCCGCACCGGGCAGACCCACGCCATTTCCCGCAGCCGCCTGAGGGAACTCTGCTCGCAGTACCTGGCGGAACGCCTCGGAGTGCCGGCGTCGGAATGCGCAGGCATGCTGGAGCGCGACGCCCGCCAGGCCAGCCTGGCCGGCCGGGCCGGCTCGGCCCGGCAGGACCGCCGCCGGGCCTAGGGGCCCTTGCGCTTCGCGCCGGCGCACCGTATACTAAATACATGAGGAACTTGCGGACCGTTATAATGCTGCTGCTGGGCTTCGCCGCCGCGGCGGCCGCCCTGGAGCCGCCGCCGCGTACGGGTACGTCCCGCGGCGCGAGCGCTTCGCTGCCGGATATCGATCCCTCGCTCGGCATTGGCAATACCTCCGTCTCGCCGGACCTGGTACGCAACCTGTCCGCAGCGCTTTCCCCCGGCAGGGGCTCGCGCGCCCTGCCTTCGGCCCGGGCCAACGGCCTGCCTTCCACCGGCAGCCCGCGCATACTGGTGCTGCTGGTGGATTTTGACGACTACCCGGCCAGGCCCGCCGACACCCCGGCCGCGGTGAAGGAACGTATCTTCGCCGCCGGCGGGGCCTTCCCGTACGAGAGCCTTTCCGCCTATTACCGCCGTTCCTCGCTGGGCAAACTGAACATACAGGGCGACGTGCTGGGCTGGTACCGCGCCGGCAAGCGCGCCGAAGTGCCGCAGACGCTGGAGGGCCGCGAGGCGCTGATAAAGAAGGCCCTGCTAAGTTTCGACGTGGATTTCTCCAGGTACGACAACAACAATGACGGGGTGATAGACTATTTCGCCGTCATCTGGACCGGCCCGCCCGGACCCGGGGCCAGTTTCTGGTGGGGCTGCGCGCCGCGGTTCTACGACAAGTCCTTCACCGTTGGCGGCAAGACCCTCAACGCCTATTCCTGGCAGTGGCTGGCCTATAAGTGGGAAGATCCGGCCGACGGGTTCAAGGCCAACACACTGATACACGAGACCGGCCACGCGATGGGCCTGCCGGACTACTACGATTACAAGCCCGGCGTCGGTCCCGACGGCGGCGTCGGCGATTTCGACATGATGGACTCGGCCAGTTACGACCACAACTGTTTCAGCAAGATGCTGCTGGGCTGGGTGGAGCCCCGGCGGATAAGCTTCATAAGCCAGATAAAGCTGCGCCCGGCCGAGGACAACGGCGACTGCGCCATGCTGCTGCCGGCTGGCCGCTCTCCGGGGCAGTCCGGCGAGTTCTTCCTGGTGGAGAACAGGCGCCGCTCCGGCAACGACGCCAAGGCGCCTTTCCTCGGCGGCCTGGTGGTGTGGCACGTGGACGCCGCGCTGGACGCCGACGGGAGGAATTTCCTCTACAACAACCAGACGGCCTCCCATAAACTGCTCAAGTTCGTGGAGGCCGACGGGCTGGAGGAACTGGAGAAAGGCCTGCGCAAGAGCGTGAACGTCTACGATCTCTTCTCCGCCGGGACCTTGCTGGGGCCGGACACGACCCCTTCCTCCAGGCTTTACGACGGCTCGGAGAGCGGTTTCCTGCTGCGCTCCGCCGGCGGCGACGACGTGGCTTCTTTCTCCATGTCCCCCGCGGCCGGCAAGGCCAAGCCCGCCGCCCAGGCGGCGCAGCGCCCCCGCCGCTGACCGGCGCCGGTGGCGCGGCGCCCCAATCCCGCCGGCTTTTTATATAATTAATCCATGCACAACCGCATAAAGCGCCTTGAGGAGCTGGTCAACGGCGCTTCTGAGCTCATAGCCCGGCTTAAAGAGGAGAACGACGTGCTGCACAGGCAGGTGGAACTGCTGAACGCGGCGCGCGCCAAGGCCTCGTCCAATTCCGCCGCCGCCCGCGAGCTCGCCGATTTCAAGGCCAGGATGAAGCGCCGCCTGGAGCGCATCTGCGCCAAGATAGAGAAGGCCAACGACCACCAGCCCACGCTTTTCGAGGACGAAGATGGCGAATAACGATTACGAGGTCAAGGTCCGCGGCCGCTTTATAAAGTTGCCGGCCGTGGACGGGCTGTCGGAGCTCGAGATGGGCACGATAGTCTCACAGATCACCGACGAGATGACGAAGATAGAGGAAGAGCTCGGCATCGTCGATACCTCCAAGGTCGCGATCATAGCCGCCTACAGTTTCGCCGCGCGGCTCTACAACCTGCAGCAGAAGTCCGAGACCAACCGCGAGGCCGACACCAAGCGCCTCGACGTGATGCTGACCCGGCTGGAGAAGGCCGTGGACGGCGGGCAGACCGAGTAGAACATGAGCGGATCGCTTTTTGACGAAGAGAACGAAGCCCCCGGGACGCCTCCCGGGGCGGAGCGCGGACCGGTCTACGAGCCGCTGGCAGCGCGCCTGGCGCCGAAGGAACTCTCCGAGTTCTCCGGCCAGGACGACGTGCTGGGCGAGGGCAAGCTGCTGCGCCGCGCCATAGAGGCCGACAATCTCAAGTCCGCCGTGTTCTACGGCCCTCCGGGCTGCGGCAAGACCGCGCTCGCCCGCTACATAGCCTCGCGCGCCAACGCCAAGACCTTCGAACTGAACGCGGTGCTGGCCGGCGTGCCGGACCTCCGCAAGATCATAGAGTACGCCCGCGGCCTCGGCGGCGGGATAGCGCAGGGCCAGCGCGTGCTGCTGGTCCTCGACGAGATACACCATTTCAACCGCACGCAGCAGGACGTGCTGCTGCCCAGCGTGGAGAAGGGCGAGATCATACTCGTCGGCATGACCACCGAGAACCCCTTCTTCTACATCAACCAGGCGCTGCTCAGCCGCTTCATCGTCGTCGAGTTCAAGCCGCTCAGCGCCGCCCACCTCGCCGGCATATTCGACCGCGCCGTCACGCACCCCGAAGGCCTGGCGGGGCTCAAGCCCGAGTTCACGCCCGAGGCCAAGAAGTACCTGATAGACAACTGTTCCGGCGACGCCCGCCGGCTCCTGAACGCCCTCGAGCTGGCGGCGGTGACCACCAAGCCCGGCGCCGACGGCGTGCGCCGCATAGACGGCGCCGTGGCCCGCGAGAGCATACAGCGCAGGAGCCTGCGCTACGACCGCAGCTCCGACGAGCATTACGACCATATCTCCGCCTTCATAAAATCCATGCGCGGCTCCGACCCGGACGCCGCCGTGTACTGGCTGGCCAAGATGCTGGAGGCCGGCGAGGACCCGCGGTTCGTCGCTCGCCGCATCCTGATCTGCGCGTCGGAGGACGTGGGCAACGCCAACCCGATGGCGCTGGTGCTGGCGCAGACCGCTTTCAATTCGGCCGAGGTGCTGGGCATGCCGGAGGCCCGCATAATACTCGCCCAGGCGGCCATCTACGTGGCCTGCTCGCCCAAGTCCAACGCTTCGTACATGGCGGTGAACTCCGCGCAGCAGGAAGTTAAGAACGGCGCGGAGCGCGAGGTGCCCATGCACCTGCGCGACGCGTCCAAGGACGGCGACGCGCTGGGCCACGGCAAGGGCTACAAGTACCCGCACGACTACGACGGGCATTACGTGCGTCAGCAGTACATGCCGGACCCGGTGCGCTTCTATGAGCCGTCCGACCAGGGCTTCGAGATAGAGATCTCCAAGCGCCTCAAGCGGCTGCGGGGGGAGAAGTGACCGGCCCCAGGATCTATACCGTCGCCGAGCTGAGCCAGGGGATAAAGTACCTGCTGGAGACCAATTTCCGCGAACTGTGGGTGGAGGGCGAGATCTCGGGGCTCAAGGTCTCGTCGCTCGGCCATACCTATTTCGACCTGAAGGACGCGACCTCCAATATCTCCGGCGTGATGTTCCGCGGTTTCGCCCAGGGCCTCAAGTTCGAACTGCAGAACGGCCTGCTGGTGCGGGTGCGCGGCAATATCACCACTTACGACCGTCAGAGCAAGTACCAGCTGATGGCCAAGGAGATACAGCCGGCCGGCATAGGCCCGCTGCAGCTGGCCTTCGAGCAGTTGAAGAAGAAACTGGCCGCCGAGGGCCTGTTCGACCCGGCGAGGAAACGCCCCATACCGGCGCTGCCGCAGAAGATAGGCGTGGTCACCTCCCCCACTGGCGCCGCGATACGCGACATCCTTTCCATCCTGAAGCGCCGCTACGCCAACATGCACATCATCATAGCCCCGGTGAAGGTGCAGGGCGCGGGCTCGAAGGAAGAGATAGCCCAGGCCATAAACGACCTGAACGAGGGTTTCCCGGACATAGACGTGCTGCTCGTCGGGCGCGGCGGCGGCTCCATGGAAGACCTGTGGGCCTTCAACGAGGAAGCGGTAGCGCGGGCCATAGCCGGTTCCAAGATACCGGTGATCTCCTGCGTGGGCCACGAGACCGATTTCACCATAGCCGATTTCGTCGCCGATCTGCGCGCGCCCACGCCCAGCGCGGCGGCCGAGCTCGTCGTGAAGAGCAAGGTGGAGCTGGCGGCGCAGATAGCGGGCCTCGAGAAGCGCCTGCTGCAGAGCCTGCGCATATACTACGAGAACCTTTACGGCAAGCTGCGCCGCCTGACGTCGAGCCGCGTGCTGTCCAACCCGATGGCGCTCCTCGAACGGCCGGTGCAGCGGCTGGACCAGGCGGTGGAGGCCATGTTCGACGCCTCCGGCGAGCGGCTGCGCCGCGCCGGCGAGCGGCTGAACCTGCAGGCCGCCAAGCTGAACGCGCTGAGCCCGCTTTTCCCGCTCAAAAAAGGCTACGCGATCGTGAAGAACGCGCAGGGGCGGGCCGTGAAGGACGCGGCCACCCTGGTGCCCGGCGACAGGCTGGCGCTGCAGTTCGAGAAGGGCCGCGCCGACGCCGAGGTGATAGGGACCGGGGGCGCGCCGCAGAAGCCGGCCGCGCCCGGCCCGGCCAAAAAGAGCGGCCAGGGGCCGGCCCAGCAGCAGGGGACCTTATGGTAAAAACTCTTTTCTGCGCAGCGCTGCTGGTCGCGGCCGTACCCGCCTGCGAGGCTGCGCCGCTGGAACTTTCGCGCGGCAAGCTCGTCGTGAAGGCCAATATCAACACCGAGGTCTTCTACACGATAATGAACCTGTCCGCCTACTCGGCGGCGCTGCGCACCACCGACTATATGCCGGTGTACGCGGACATGGCCGCGCGCTTCGCGCCGTACAAGGAGCACCCGGCCGTGAAGGAACTGGAGGCCGGAGGGGTCCTGAACTGGGAGAACGGTTTCTCGTACAACGTGCCGGCGCAGTTCCCGCTCTATTTTACCGACCTGCCGGAAGGCCGCCGGAAGGCGGAATACTCCAAAGAGTTCCTGGACCGCCTGAACATACCCGGCGCCGGCCCGGGGGACCTCGCGAAGAAGGCCGCCTACATGGACGCCTACTGGGAGAAGGTGAAGGATTTCTACAAGGTCTCCTCTTTCGGCGCCTATTGGGAGAAGGAAAACCCCAGGTACGCGGGCTTCGTCTCCGAACTGTACGCGGTAATGCCGGCCACCGACGTGGTGAGGCTGCACGAGGACTACCACGCCAACCGCTCTTTCTCCAGCTTCACCGTGGTGGCCTCGCCGCTGACGCTGCCCTCCGGCGGCAACTACGGCCTCAGCGTAAAGAGCTTCGGCGGCGATACGGCCATATACAATATCATGAGCGCTTCGCGGCGGGGCGGCTTCGGCAGCGCCGAGAACGCCGAAATGCTGTCCCTGCACGAGTTCGGCCATTCCTTCTGCAACCCGGTAGTGGCGAAGTATTACGGCGAGGCGGCTAAGTACGCCTTCCTGCGGCGCGGCCTGAGCGGCCGCATCGACCCGGCCTACGGGGACTGGCGCTCGGTGATGAACGAGCTGCTGGTGCGCGCCGTGCACGCCAGGCTGGTGCTTAAGCTGAAGGGCGAGGCCGCGGCCCGGGACTTCCTTTGGACCGAGCGCGAGCACGAGGGTTTCGCTTTCATAGACGACTGGTACGGCCTGCTGGCCGGTTACGAGGCCGACCGGACCAAATACCGCACTTTATACGATATCTACCCCGGCCTGCTGGCCTCTCTGGAAGGCTGGGGCGTTTACGACGTACAGGAGCCGCGCCAGGCCGGGACCAGGATGTTCCGTTCCGTGCCGGGCGGGGTAAAGCTCGTGAACCCGGCCCAGGACGGCGCGGTTTACGCGGCCGGCCTGAGGAACGGCGACGTCGTGACCGCCGTGGACGGCGCGGCGCTGCCGGACGCCGCGGCTTTCCGTCTTAAAGTCCGGGAGTTCGATTCGCTGCCCGCCGGCGGGCACATGACCTTTACCGTGCTGCGCCCCGGCGGCGCCGCCGACGTGAAAGCCGAGCGCGCCATGGCCGTTTTCACCCGCGCGGTGCGCCTCGGCAAGGAGTACCGCAACGTCACCCGCCGGGCTCCCGGGCCGCTTGGCCTCTGGTGGGCGGGCTTCGGCCCCGGCGGCATGACCGTGGGCTTCGCCGCCCCCGGCGCCCCGGCCTACGCGGCCGGCATAAGGAAGGGCGACGTCGTCGTCAGCGCCGGCGGCATACTGCTGGACAGCCGCGAGGCCTACGATAAGGCCTGCGCCGAATGGGCGAAGCTGCCCGAAGGCGCCGTTATGGAATTCAAGGTGCTGCGCGGCGGCGCCACGACCGCTTTAAGCGTGAAGAGCGCATGGGAAGACGTGACCGAGACTGTGAAGATACAAGGTTAATATGGCTAAAAAGAACGGCGGTTTCGAGGAAAAGCTGCAGAAGCTCGAGGAGATCGTGGGCAAGCTCGAGGACGAGGGCACGCCCATAGAGGAATCCCTGACCCTTTTCGAGGAGGGCGTGGCCATCTCAAGGGAACTCTCCGAGAAGCTGGAGGAAGTGAAGCGCAAGATAGAGGTCCTGAAGAAGGACGCCGCCGGCAAGCTGAAGCTCGAGGAGTTCGAGGACGAGGACAGGGAAAAATAAATTCCCTGTTGACATATCCGGGCGATTTTGTAAGATGGGGTGGGGGGACAGCAATGTCCCAAATAAACTATTGTAAGGCACCTGGTACCGCGCCATACGGCGCGGCGGCCTCGTCGCCTATATTGGGGGAAAAATGAACAAGAACATGAAGGTCAGTACCGTCGCCAGGCACGCCTATACGCAGCCCTACGCGGATTACCTGCGCAGCGGGAATCTCGATGAGGCCACGCGGCAGGTGGCGCACCAGATATACCTGAACCGCGGCAACAGGCCGGGGACGCAGCAGAGCGACTGGGAGGAGGCCGAACGCATCACGCGCGAATGGCCCGATACCATAACCGAGGCCTCGCAGGCGCACCTCTTCGACAAGGCGCTGTCCAAGACCAGGGAATGGCTGAAAGAGGTGGAGCAGGAGCTGGGCTACACCAACCCGAACGACGCCTACCGCGCGCTGCGCGCCGTGCTGCACGCCCTGCGCGACCGCCTGCCGGTGAACGAGTGCGCGGAGTTCGCCTCGCAGCTGCCCATCATGATAATGGGCATGTACTATTCCGGCTGGACCCCGGCCAATAAGCCGGAGAAGGTCCGCAACCTCGACGAGTTCCTGGACCACGTGGCGGAGCAGCTGCCGCAGGGCATGGACCCGCTGCGCATAACCCGCGGCGTGATACGGGTGCTCAACGCCCGCATCTCGGCCGGCGAGATGAAGGACGTGCGCCGCAACTTCCCCGAGAAGCTGCGCGACCTCTGGACCGAGACGGCCAACGGCCGCCGCTAGGCGCAGGCCGCGGCGGAGGAGGGGGCTTTATGGGGGCCCCCTCCTTATTTTGTACTATATCCACATGAAAACCCGCCTGGACGTGGCCTGCGTCGAGAACGGACTCTTCGAGAGCCGCGAGAAGGCGCTGCGCGCCATCATGGCGGGGCTGGTGACGGTCAACGGCAAGCCCGCGGACAAGGCCGGCCAGCCGGTGAGGGAGACGGACATCGTCGAGCTGGCGGCGCCCGGCTGCCCTTACGTGTCGCGCGGCGGGCTTAAGCTCAAGGGCGCGCTGGACAATTTCGGCATAAAGGCCGCCGGCCGCGTATGCCTGGACATAGGCGTGGCCACCGGCGGTTTTACCGACTGTTTCCTGCAGGAGGGCGCGGCGCGCGTCTACGCGGTGGACGTCGGGGACGGCCAGCTGCACGAGCGCATGAAGGCCCACCCGCTGGTGGTCTTCATGCCGCAGACCAACGCGCGCTTCCTGAAGCCGGAGATGTTCCCGGAGAAGCCTTCTCTCTGCGCGATAGACGTTTCTTTCATCTCGCTGAAGCTGATACTCGGCCCCGTGCTCTCGGTGATGGCCCCGGGCGGCGAGATAGTGGCGCTGGTGAAGCCGCAGTTCGAACTGCAGGCGAAGGACCTGAGGAAGGGGATAGTCAAGGACGAACCGACCAGGCTCGGTGTGATGGATTCCATGCGGGCTTTCCTCAAGGAAAGCCTGCCCGGGGCCGCCGAGCTGGGGCTGATGGATTCGACGATAAAGGGCGCGAAGGGCAACCTGGAATTCCTGTGGCGCCTGAGGAAAGGGGACTGACATGGCTACTTCGGCGGCGTCCGCATCCGGCGTAAAGGTTTCCGGAGGTACCGGCGGGAAATACGGTTTCGCGCTCGGCGCGCTCACCTCGCTTTTCTTCATGTGGGGCTTCCTCACCTGCCTCAACGACATACTGATACCGCACCTGAAGGCCGTGTTCACGCTGAACTACGCGCAGTCGATGCTGATCCAGTTCTGTTTCTTCGCGGCGTACTTCATCATGTCGCTGCCGTCGGGCGCCATCATAGAGAAGATCGGCTACAAGCGCGGCATCTGCGCCGGCCTCGTCACCGCCGGCCTGGGCTGCCTCTTGTTCTACCCCGCGGCCGCGCTGCGCTCCTACCCGTTCTTCCTCGGCGCCTTCTTCGTGCTCGCCAGCGGCATCACGCTGCTGCAGGTGGCGGCCAACCCCTATGTCACCATACTCGGCACGCCGCAGACCGCGTCGAGCCGGCTGAACCTGACGCAGGCCTTCAATTCCCTGGGCACCACGGTGGCTCCTTACCTCGGCTCCATCTTCATACTGGCCGTTTCGGTGAAGTCCGCGGCCGAGATAGCGGCCATGCCCGCCGGGGAGCTGGCCGTCTACCAGGCAGCCGAGGCCTCGTCGGTGCAGGTGCCCTACATAGGCCTGGCCGCCGCGCTTTTCCTGATAGCGGCCGTCTTCGCCGTGATAAAGCTGCCGCAGCTGGAAGCCGGCAGCGCCGACCCCGAGACCGGCAAAGAGGAGTACGACCCGGGCGGGGCCTGGGGCTACAGGCACCTGAAGCTGGGCGTTCTGGGTATCTTCCTCTACGTCGGGGCGGAGGTCTCGATAGGCAGTTTCCTCGTGAACTACCTGGGCCAGCCTTTCGTGGCCGGCCTGCCGGAGGCCGAGGCCGCGAGGTACGTCTCCTTTTACTGGGGCGGGGCGATGGTGGGCCGTTTCCTGGGCTCCGGCCTGCAGCGCCGGATCAATCCCGCCAAACTCCTGGCCTTCAACGCCTTCGCCGCCGCCGCGCTGACCGCCGTGACCATGTCCGCCGGCGGGGCCGCGGCCATGTGGTCCATACTGGCGATAGGATTGTTCAATTCCATCATGTTCCCGACGATATTCTCGCTCGGCATAGCGGGCCTCGGCAAGCATACAGGCAAGGGTTCGGGCCTGCTCTGCATGGGCATAGTGGGCGGCGCCATAGTGCCGGTGCTGCAGGGCTTCCTCGCCGACAGCATAGGCATACACCACGCCTTCATACTGCCGCTCCTGTGCTACCTCTATATAGCCTACTACGGCCTCTCCGGCCATAAACCGCGCCTCGCGGAGGAAGTGAAATAATGACGGATTACCGCCCCGCCTGCGTGGTCTGGGAACTGACGCTCGCCTGCAACCTGAAGTGCCTGCACTGCGGCTCGACGGCCGGCGGGCGGCGCGCGGCGGAACTGACACCGGAAGAAGCGCTGAAGCTTTGCGCCGACATGGCGCGCGCCGGCACTCGCGGCGTGGCCCTTATGGGCGGCGAGCCTTTCCTCAGGAAGGACTTCTTCGCCATAGCCTCGAAGGTGCGCGAACTCGGCATGGAGCTTTCCGTCATCACCAACGGCACGATATTCTCCGACGAGATCTTCGCCGGGCTGAAAGAACTTTCCCCGCGCGCGGTGGCCGTGAGCCTGGACGCCGCGGACCCGGCGCTGCACGACCGCATACGCGGCGTGCCCGGCAGCTTCGAAAAGTCCGGCAGGTTCATAAACCGCTGCCTCGCCGAGGGCCTGCCTGTCAGCGTGATAACGACGGTGCACAAGCTCAATATAAAGGAACTGCCGAAACTGCGCGACGCGCTGAAGGGCCGCGGCATAGCCTGGCAGGTGCAGACCGCCGGCGCCGAGGGCGGGCGGTTCAAGAAGGAATTCCTGCTTACGCCGGAGGAGTTCTATTCCGTCGGGCTCTTCGTCGAGGCCTGCCGGCGCGAGTTCTCGCCGGAGGAACTCCCCGTCATAGGCGCGCACGACCTCGGCTACCATTCCCTGCTTTTAAAGAACGTCTCGCTGTACGAGACCTGGGACGGCTGCCAGGCCGGCAAGGCCGTGGCCGGCGTGCGCAGCGACGGCGGGGTGCTGGGCTGCCTCGCTATCAACGACGACAGGTTCCTCGAGGGGAACGTCCGCGAGAGGAGCTTTTACGATATCTGGAACGACCCGGCCGGTTTCGCCTACACCCGCGGTTATAAAAAGGAACAGGCGGGGGCCAACTGCGCGGGCTGCGAGCACGCCGATACCTGCGGCGGCGGCTGCAACGAGATGTCGCTGATGAAGACGGGGGAACTTCACAACGACCCCTATTGTTTCCACAGGCTCGAAAAAGAACTTTTTAAGGACGAGCTCGCCAACCCGCTGAAGCGGGCGGCGCTGAAGCTCAGGGGGGCCGCGCCGGCCGCGCTGTTCAGGCGGCTGGGGCGGATGTTCTACGGGGGGAGGGGAAATGAAGATAAACATAGGATGCGGCTATAACAGGCTGGACGGCTGGCTGAACCTGGACGCGAGCCCCGATTCGGCGGCGGACCGCCTGATGGCGGCGCATGACCTGCAACTGTCCGCCAACAGCGCTTCCGAGATAAAGGCGCTGCAGCTGGTGGAGCACCTCGGCTTCTTCAGGTCCAAGTATTTCCTGTCGGAGTGCTGGCGGGTGCTGCGCCCCGGCGGCCTGCTGCTGCTGGAACTGCCCGACGTGGAGGGGACGTTCCGCGCCTTCCTCGACGGGGACCACGCCGCGCGCGAGGCCGCGCTGGGCTGGGTCTACGGCGCCGAGACGCCGGGCATGGGCCATGTCTACTGTCCGCCGGCCGAGCTGCTGCGGGAACTGCTGGGCGAGGCCGGCTTCGAGGTGCGGGCGGTATCCCGCTTCCTGTTCCAGCCGCACAGGCCGGCGCTGCGGGTGGAGGCCGTCAAGGAGGAGTCCGACTCGGCCGCGCTGAACGCCGCGCTGCGGCGGCGCCTGCTGGACAAAGGCCTGACCGGCCTGCCGTGCGAGGAGGAGAAGGCCGGGCTCGAGCTGGCGGTGCGCCGGCTGGTGTCGGCCGAAGGCGACCATGCCCGCGCGCTGGAGCAGGCGCTGATCTGCGCCCCGGCCGTGCTGGAATATTTTTCGCTGGAGGAGGAGAACGAGCCGCAGCCCTCGCGCGAGGCCGCGGCCTGCGCGAGGCTGGCCGATTGGGGACTGCAGGGCCGCATGGCGGCGGAGTACCGCTCGGCCGCCGAAAGGGGCCTCGCTCCCGAGTCCGCCTTCGCCGCGGCGCTCGCGCGCGGGCGGTCCCTGGCCGCTGCGGCGCTGGCCGGTCGCCAGCCGGACGGGCTTCCTCCTGCCGAAGCGGCGCCTGCCGTGTTCACCGCGGCCTCGGCCGCCGGCTGGCTGTACAGGCTCAAGGCCGTTGCGGGCGTCAAAAAAGCGCAAACCGTATAGATTTGCGAAGGATGGCCAAAATATTATAATCTTTTAGACATGGGGGCGGACTAGTATGGTCCGCCTCTGTCATAAGATCTGCAAATTGTACCCGCAGGGCGCTTAAGCCCGCGGGAATTCACAGGAGAAAATGAAATGAAAAAGACCGTACTGTTCGCGCTGCCCCTGGTTGCGCTGATGCTGGCCGTTGCCTGCAAGAAGCAGGAAGCTGCCCAGCCCGAGACCGCCCCTGCCGCCACCGAGCAGGTCGCCGGCACCGCCACTGAGGCTGCTGCCCCGGCCGCCGCTCCGGCTGCCACCCCGGCCCCGGCCGCTACCCCGGCTCCGGCCCCTGAGAAGAAAGGCAAATAAGCCCTTACTTTCAGACAGACACCCGGCGCCCGCCTTAAAACGGGCGCCGGTTTTATTTTGCTCTGGCAAAGCCCGCGGAAATTGATTAGAATTTAGAGATATTTACCAAGGGGTGGAAAATATGAAGAAACTCCGTGAACTGGGCGAACTTACCGGCCTGCGCCCGGCCGAGGTGAACCGTATCGCCAAGTGCGGCCTGCTGGGCCTGATGGCCGTGGGCATGGCCGCCCTGGTGGGCTGCTTCAAGGCGCAGAAGACCGAGGTCCCCGCGCAGGTGCAGAAGCCCGAGACCCTGCAGGACATGGCCAACTCGGTGAACACCAGCACCCCCACCGCCAAGCCCGAGGGCCAGTGCGGCCCCTACCCGGGCTACCCGTGCGGCACCCGCTACTACACCGTCAGCCCTTCCGACGTGCGGCGCCTCGCCTGATGCGGGCGCTGCTGCTCGCGGCGGCGCTGCTGCTGCCTCTTTCCGCGTATTCTTTCGAATGCCCCGCTTCCTCCGCCGAGAAGGCGGAGGACTGCCCGTGGGCCGGCGCGGCGCGCCTGCTCGGCGACAAGGCCGCCCGCGGCGAGACGCTCGAGCCGGTGTTCTCCTCCTACGTCCCCGGCCTGCTCCGGCAGCTGGACGCCGACCGCGGCGTCCCGGCCCTGCTTAAGCTCTGGGGCGAGAGCATAAATTACGACGAGCTGGCCGAAGGGCAGATAGTGGAGCCCGGCGTGCTGGCTTTCCTGCTTTCCCGCGCCGGCGCGCCTCAGGCCCGCGGCCGCGTGGCCCACGCCGGCGTGGAGCATACCTACGGCTACCTTTTCAGCCTGCTGCCCACCAAGTTCGGCTTCAAGCGCGCCCGCTGGGTGCGTCCCGACATCGAGGACGGCCTCGGCCTGCCGCGCGGCGCCGCCGGCCCCGCCCCGGCCGAAGGCACGCTGCTGGCCAACGTCACCTGCGTCGCCGGCGCCGTGGCGCTCGGGGACGACCCCGCCGCCTCGTCGCTGCTGTCCTCCGTGAGGCCGCATTGCGCCGCGGCGCTGCGTTCGTACGCCCCGCCTTCCCGCGCGCGCCTCACCGAGACCGTGCGCCTGAACGGCGGCCGTACCGTCTCGCTGCGCACCGACTTCGTGCCGTTCTCCGCCGAGCGCGGCGGCAATTCTTACCTGCTGGTCTATTCCGTGCTGGACAGCGCCGCGCGCCAGGCCAGGCTGGTCACCGCCTTCCCGGTGAACTCGGGTTTCGTCAAGAGCGCGCTTTCGCCCGTCGGGCTGGGTTCCGGCAAGCCGGTGCAGACCCGCTACAACGCCTATGTCGAGGGCCTTACCGGCTCCGGCAAGTTCAAGGGCGAGCGCTCGGTCGCCCGGTTCTGATCCTCCGGACATGAAAAAGCCGCGGCCCTCACGGACCGCGGCTTTTCTTTTTTCCCGGCTTCAGGCCCTTTCGAAGACCATCAGCGTCTCGGCGTGCGGGGTGTTGGGGTAGAAGTCGAAACCGGCCGAGCGGACCAGCTTGTACTTCTCCAGGAAGAAAGCCGCGTCGCGGCCCTGCGTTATCGGGTTGCAGGACAGGTAGATGATGCGCTTCGGCAGTATCTCCATGATGCGCTTGATGACCTTGTTGTGCAGGCCGGCGCGGGGCGGGTCCAGCACCAGTATGTCGGTGCCGTCGAAAAGGTCTTCCTTCGTCTTCTCCGAGAGCGAGCAGACCATCTCGAAGTTCTTCGCGCCAAGTTCCTTGGCGTTGAGCGCAGCGTACTTCGACGAGCTCTCCGAGGCCTCCACGGCCAGCACCTTGCCGGCGAGGTCGCGCAGGTGCAGGCCTATCACGCCGACGCCCGAGTAAAGGTCCACCAGCTTGCCGCACTTGAAAGCGGCGCCGCGTATCTCCTTCAGGGCCTCGGCGAACAGCTCCATGTTGTTCTGGAAGAAGCAGTCGAAGCCGTAATAGAACCTGTCGCCGAGTATCTCCTCGGTGACGAACTCGCGGCCCCAGGTCTTCAGCACGCCGTCCACCTGGCTGACGGAGCTGACAGGGTTCGAGTAGATGGCCAGGAAGCCGTCCAGTCCGTCGAGTTTCATGTCGGGGAACTCTATGTCCTTGCGTTTCAGGAACAGCGCCGCCACGCGGGAGCCGGGGGTCTTCGCGTCGCGGATTATCAGCGTCTTCACGTCGTCGGTGGAGAGCTTCAGCGAATTCACGACGCCGAGTATCTTCACGGCCAGCTCGTTGGCCTTCGGGCCGATCAGCGCGCAGCCCTGCGGCAGCAGGTACTTCTCGCGGTAGTTGCCGCGCTTGTGGAAGGCGAAAGAGAGAGCGCCCGGCTCGCCGGTGAAGCTGTACTCTATCTTCGTGCGGTAGCCGAAGATGTCCTTCGCGCCGTAGAACTTGTCCAGGCGGATGGTGTCCTTCGTCGTCTGGAACAGCAGGTCCTCTATCAGGGCTTTCTTCGTCTCGCACTGGAAGGCGTAGTCCATGACCTGCCACGGCGAGCAGCTGAGGTAATGGTCCTCGCGCGGCTCCACGCGCTTGGGCGAGGGCTTGACGATCTCTATGAGCTCGGCCTCGGCGAAGTTCTTCTTCTCGAAGGTGGTGCGCACGCGGGCGGTCTCGCCGGGCAGCACGCCGTAGCAGAATATGACCTTTCCCTCGCTGCGGCCGAGGGCCTTGCCCTCGCCCACTATCTTCTGGAATTCGAGCGTTATCTCTCTGGGTTCTTTCATAAATAATCCTTAAATCCGGCGACTTATTTTATATACTAACTTTAATCGGGGACGCCTAACAATGCCGGAACTCGCAAAAGCCGCAGCGAAGCTGAGCAGCCAGACGTTCTTCCGCCGCCTGTTGGCGGCGGCGGCCTGCCTTTCGCTGGTCCTGAACATAGCCGCCTGCTGGCAGACCTACCACCGCCGTCCGCTGCGCGAGGCGGCTTCCCGCTCGCTGATGGCCGAGCGCTCCTCCTTCTTCTACGATTCAGGGTTCGCCGAGCCCGTGCCGGTGGCCGCGCTGAAGCTGGCCATGGCGGCCGGCGCCGAGCCCGACGCCGCGGTGCGCGCCGGGGGTATAGCCGTCTACGTTCTGCTATTCATCGTCACCCTTGTCGTGTTCTGGAACCGCTACAACTGGGCCTGCGCGCCGCTCTCCGCCCTTTTCGTCGCCTGCAACATGTTCTTCGGCTATTACGCCATGGAAGGCTCGGCGCACCTCTATTCCCTGCTGTTCCTGGTGCTGTTCTGGCATTTCTTCCAGGGCGCGGGCCGCGCCTCGGGACTGCTGGCCGGCCTCTTCGCCGCGCTGGCCTGCCTGAGCAGGCTGGACTCCGCTCTCGTCGTGCTCGCGGTGGCCGGGCTGACCTGGGCGGTGCGCCGCGGCGGCTTCGACCTGAAGCGGGCCGGCCTGGCTCTGGGCCTCGCGCTGGCGCTGACCGCGCCCTACCTGGCCTGGCAGAAGGCCGCCTACGGCAACGCGCTGTACGCCCAGGAACTTGGGCTGCGCCGCTTCGCCAATACGGCCCTGCTGCGCGCCGACCCGCGGGCGCAGGTCCTGCCCGGTCCTGTCGGGCCTTTCTCTTTCCTGCTGCGCGACGGCGCCGCCGGCGCCGTCAGCGGGACCTTCGCCGGGCTTGGCCGCGCGATAGCCTACGAAGTGCCGCGCGCGGTGCACTACAAGTTCATGTTCGTGCTGATATTCCTCGGCGTCTACGCCGCCTTCACCCTTAAGAAGGACCCGCTGCTGTTTTTCGCCGCCGGGGCACTGCTGCCGGCGCTCCCGCTCGCGGCCGTGCCCGCCGGCGGTCTGGAGATAAAGTATTACCTCTGCCTGCTCTGGGCGCTGTGCGCGCTGGCCGGCCTCGGCCTCAGCGAGACCGTGGCCTGGATAGAAAAAGTGGCCCCGCGCGCGGCGGCCGGGGGGAACAAGGAAGGACGGAACAAATGACCTCAAAGAACAAGTACCTGTTCATATCCGCGGTGGCCGGGCTTTTCCTGGTCCCGTTCCTGATATTGTCCCGCCACTTCGTATACGGCGAGGGGGAACTGCGCAAGAAGGACACGCTGCGCTACATGGAACTGCGCACCTCCGCCGGCGCCGGCATTGTTTCCGACGTGCTGAACCTGGACTACAGCCTTTCGCGCGCCGTGCAGTCGGCCTCCGGCGACGCCGCCGTCAAGGCCGCCCTTTCCCGCCGCGTCCGGGAGAACCCCTTCATCTGCTCCGAGCTGGCGCTGCTGTCACCCGCCGGCCGCGAACTCGCCCGCTACTCGGCCGAGAGCGCCGTGAAGACCCGGCTGGATTATTCCTCCACGCAGGCGTTCGAGGGCGCGCGCCGCACGCTGGGCCCGGCCGGCGCCGTGGAGTACGGCGAGTACACCCCGCCCGCTCTGGTCATAGCCGAGCCGCTGATGCGCGGCGGCAAGCCCGCCTACTTCGTGGCCGGCCGCCTCAGCCTCGCCTACCTCGGCGAGGTGGTGCGGCTGATGGGCCGCAACTCGTACGGGAATTTCGGCCTCGTCGACCCGGGCGGCCAGATCATCGCCGACTCGATGAGCATGTCCATAGTGAAGCCGGGGCTCAAGGCCCCGCCCGAGGTCATCAAGATGGTGCAGCTGGCGATGGAGCGGGAGGTGCCTTCTTTCTCCGCCGAGGCCTTCCTGAAGGGCCGCGGCCGCCTGGTCTCGGTCTCCAACGTGAACGGCTCGCGCTGGTGGGTGTACGAGATAGTTAACCCCGCCGATGCCCCGGCCCGCCGGCCGCAGGCCTGGGCCTGGCGCGTGGTTGCCAGCGGCGTAGCGCTGGTCCTTGTCTTCGCGGTGTTCTCATACCTTCTGGCTGTGCGCCTGCTGAAGGACGGGGAGCCGGGCCCGCAGGCATAACGGGGCTTGCCGCGCGGCGCGGCGCGCTGTATACTATATGCGTGGCCGCAGGCCTCGGGCCGGTTTGCTATAATTGACGAGGGGAGTTTTCCGTTAACGCCGTTTTTTTGAGAGGGACCGTGCTTCGTTCAAATCCGCATTTGATTGAGATAAACGCCCGCCTGTGGCTCAAGCAGCTGCGGGCCAAGTACTCGCTGCCCGAGATGACGCTTTCCGCCGTGCCGGACGACGAGTGGCTGGAACTGCGCCACCTGGGCTTCGACGTGGTCTGGCTGGTGGGCGTCTGGCAGCCCAGCCCGGAGTCGGAGCGCATAGCGCGGCAGGACCGCCCGCTGCTGGAAGAGGTGCGCAAGATACCTCCCGGCTTCGGCCCCGAGGCCATTGGCTCCTCGCCTTATTCCGTTTTCTGGTACCGGCTCAACCCCGACCTCGGTTTCGAATGGGAGCTGAAAGCCCTCAAGGAGAAGCTGAACTCGATGGGCATGAAGCTCATGGTCGACCTGGTGTCGAACCATACCGCCAAGGACAACCCTTTCATCGCCCAGTGCCCCGACTGCTTCGTCAACGGCTCCGAGGAGGACTTCAAGGCGCATCCCGACTGGTTCTTCGAGCTGCCCGACGGTGACCGCAAGCGCTATATCGCCTACGGCAGGGACCCCAACTTCCCGGCGTGGACCGACAGCGCGCAGCTGAACTATTTCAACCCCACCACCCGCGAGCAGATGCTGTCCGTGCTGATGCGCATAGCCGACATGGCCGACGGCGTGCGCTGCGACATGGTGATGCTGACCCTGAACGAGATACACGAGAACACCTGGGGCTGGCTGCTGGGCCGCGGCGGCTACAAGCGCCCGTCAGACGAGTTCTGGGAGAAGGCCATACGCTCGGTGAAGGAGAAGCACCCCGAGTTCGTTTTCCTGGCCGAGGTGTACTGGGGCCTGGAGTGGCGCGTGCAGGAGATGGGCTTCGACTACACCTACGATAAGGGCACCTACGACCGCCTGCGCTTCCAGGGACCGCAGGAGGTGCGCGGCCACCTGCGCGCCGAGAAGCTCTACCAGAAGCGCTCCGCGCGCTTCATAGACAACCACGACGAGCAGCCCTCGCTGGCCGCTTTCGGTCGGCAGAAGGCGCTGGCCGCCGGCGTGGTGATCTCCACGATCAAGGGACTGCGCTTCTACAACGACAACCAGATGGAGGGCGTCAGGATAAAGCCCCCGCTGCAGCTCAAGGAACTCTACGACCGCGCGCCGGACCTGGAGGTGAAGAAGTTCTACGCCAAGCTCCTGAAGATCACCGACCACCCGGCCTTCCACGGCGGGGAATGGGCGCTCCTGGACGTGAAGCAGTCAGACAAGGAGAACAGGAGCAACGCCAATATCCTGGCCTGGTCCTGGGCGCAGCGCCGCACCCTCAAGATCGTGGCCGTCAACTATTCCTCCGACGTCTCTTCGGG
>JACCEE012493425.1_pt1 | contig 21569 bp, 14 predicted proteins | sample 7449931 | NCBI WGS metagenome assembly JACCEE01 (sample SAMN15323457, study PRJNA562643) | freshwater metagenome | isolation source: river surface water | place: USA:Blue River Watershed | collected 2017-08-19 | reverse complement strand
TGGGCAAAAAGAAAAGGCGTTAATTCATGGCAATTCCCACAAGGTGGCATTGATTGTGATGAAGACCCCGAAACCGCGATGTATCGAGAATTGTGGGAGGAAACAGGTTTACAGGCAGAACACGTTGAAATTTTGGGACGCACCCGCTATTGGCTGCGCTATAAATTACCCGAACGCTATATCCGCCGCAACTCGCTTCCTTTGTGCATAGGACAAAAACAAATTTGGTTTATTTTAAGATTAGTCACTTCGGAAGCCAATGTGCGCTTTGATTGTGGCGTAAAGCCGGAGTTTGACGGCTGGCGCTGGGTGGAATATTGGCATCCTTTAACCGATGTCGTGCATTTTAAACGCAAGGTTTATCAAAAAGCGATGGCAGAACTGGGGGCGATTTTAATTCCTGAACATGTGCCGGTTAAAGCGGATGGTTATCTGACCAAGGGTAAATTTTATGCCCCGCGCAAAACTTGACCAACACGAACCTGACAGACTGCTTAGAGTGTGTCAGGTTTATTTTTTCTTTCGCCAATGTTCGCACTTGTTTGCCTAGGAACAGTATATGCCATGGTTTAAAAAAAACACCTCTGCTCCAAGCGTACCGCCTGTGCGTGTGCAATTTGACCAAAGCTGCTACACCTTATTACTCAGCCAGGTTAATAATGAACATACCAATGCCGAAGCGTTGTGGCAAAAAAAATTTACTGCCTATCCCAAAATCTGCGAAAAAAATACCCAAAATGAACATTATCGACTGCAAACCGCGTTAGACAAACATACTGCACAAATTTATTGTTATCACGAAAAACTAAAGCGTACCCGCCCAGAATCATTTATATACACGGATGTATTGGTATGGCTACCGCAAACTGTTGTAGATAGAGAATTACGCCAAAATACCGGCGCGTTAGATTCTTTAATCAGTAACCTAACCGTTTTGCATCAAGACCGTTTTCAACCACAATTGCTGCATAAACGCACCCCGCGTTACGCTTTATTGGCTTCAAATTTATTACACCATGATGAAGTCGCTTTCCAATTTGGCTTGGGTATTTATATTGCTACCCCACAAGAACCCGCGTTGTTACACATTGAAGCGATTTATTACGATGAACAAGGCGTTGCCCATGCGTTTAAACCGCAAGTTTCATATCAAACCGATAATAGACTTGGTAGCCATGCAATTTATTCAGAACAGCAAAATGTCATTATCAGCAACCCAAGTGAACATTTATGTTCTCGCTTGCCTTATAAACTGTGGTTTTCTGATCTTTGCAGCCATATTCAGCTACAACGCAGTAAAGAACAATGGCAAGCATTCGCCAGCAGCGATAGTGCCGGCAGTATTAACATTGATAGCCAATTTAGCGAAGGTGAATGGCATTTTACCTGCACCGATAGCACTGTCCTCAGCGACAGTGGTAATATTCCACGCTTGTCGATAATATTAAAGCCGTTAACACCGGCACGTCCAAATTTACAGGCGCAACGTGTTAATGATATATCTGCCACCGCTACAACAGCCGCCTTTACCGCCACCAGCAATCAGCCTATCAATCAACATCAAGCGTGGGGTGCAACCGTTATCCCAAACCTCAATCAAGCACAAAACTACCGAACGCTGATTCCCGGCAGTCAAACCGACCCCTTGTTGATTGTAGAAGGATTGGCATTACCGCGAATTGATAATGCGCAAGGACGTGTACAGGGTTTAAAACAATGGACAATTTGGTTTGATGCCGCCGGTAATATTGTAGATGCCGACAACCCTATCGACCGCCAGCAATGTGCCGCAGTCAGTGCTAATCAGCAGCAAAACCTCGCTTATTTTAAAGCCCCCGGACAAGCTTTTGCTCCATTAACCTTCGATAGCCTCTTAATATTAGGCTCTCAACCTGCGTTAGTATTACCACCCCCGCTGCCGGAACGTTTCCACGCCCTCATAAAATTACCCCATCCGATCCAGTTTGTATTGCAGACGATGTTAGACTATACCATCGGGCGACAAAGTGCCGATGCGATACCGGAAATCAATTTAACGTTATTAAATGACCCGCATGGCATGATCTGGGACAACGGTAGCCCTCATCTGGGGAGTGTGCTAAGCATGTTGTCACTATCGCGTAATCATCTGTCGTTGCGCTTAGAGCAACAGCAATTACACCTGCGTGTACCGGCAAATAAACAACCTGTGTATGTACTAAATGCTGATTTAAGTTTGAAAGAAACCTTGCATAGCAGCCAATACAACAGTGAATCTGTGTTAATGACCAATCAATATTTGCTCATAGGCTGTTTTTTATTGCGTTTTGCCGCCTAGTTATTTAACTTGCTACACATTATTGCTTTTATCGGTTGATAGGATAACCCATGTTGTATACTAAAAAACCTAAGTTATTTCAATGTGTTGCTTACAGTATACAAGGATGCCGCCAAGCAAATGAAGACAATTATCTCCTGATTCAAAACCACATTGAACAATTACACGCACAGTATTTGCACAAAGGCGAGGCTTATTCAACCGCTTTGTCCAAATGGCGGCTGGATAAATTACGGGTTGCGGTTGCTGACGGTATGGGGGGGCATCTCAATGGTCAGCAAGCCTCAGAAAGCTTGATTCGCTATTTATTACAAGCACCTGCTGCCGATAGCGTCAGTCAACTTGCCGCGCATATCAAAACCATTCACAAAAAATTATTAGAAAATTTTTCCGGTACTGGCAAAAATCGCCCCGGCAGTACCCTTATTATGGCAGATATTGACGTATTATCTGGATTGGCGATAATTGCTAATGTCGGTGATAGTCGTGCTTATTTGCTCCGCGGCGGACGTTTATATCAACTTAGCCATGATCACAGTTATTGTGAATTTGCCTGGCGTGATGGCGACAGTAAAGAGAGTGATTATTTTAGCAATCGACAAAATCCTGACCATCACTTAACCCAAGCCATGGGATTTGGCTCTTACGGTATCGTGCGCAGCGCGGACGGGTCGCGCCCGTATCAATATAATCCGAATTTACGGTTAGATTTTAAAGATGACGGGCAAACTTGGCAGCCTGAATGGGATAACAGCAGGACGCAACATCGGGACGTGTTTTTGCTACAACTGTTAGAAGATGATGTGTTATTACTGGCGAGTGACGGTTTGTGGTCTACTGGTATGAACAGCGCGTGGACACCGGAAATGACCCAGCCGTTAACCGATGTGTCTGCATTGGAAAAACTGGTGCAAACTGCATTGACTCAGGGCAGTCAAGATAATATCACCTTAGTGATGTGTGCCAGAGAAGGCGCGACAGGCGGTTATAATCGACTGGATAGTACAAGTGAGCGTTTTTACCTTGACTCTAAAAATCTACTGGCTAAATTACAACAGCTATTAGTACAACCTATTGTTAATCAAGCTAAAAATATTAACACTGTTGCACTAAAGCCATCATTGTTTTTGGCGGGTCTGGTATTATTCTGGCTAGTGGTGGCGATACGTTTGCTGTATTTACATACCCAAACCAGCATTGTGAATACGCAAGTTTCTCATCATAGCGAAGACCAACAGTTGTTTGAAAAATTACAGCATCGCTTTTTGTTAGAAACCGATGCGCAAAAACGTTTGATTTTAAAAGCACCTGATTATGCTTTAGCGCAACAGACCAACGGTACGCCGTTAGCCGCTCAAGACGCTAAATTACTGAGCGATGTTTATAACAGTATTGCCGGTGATGTGGTACGCCGCCAAATTGAAATTTGGAATCAAACCCGTGAATTTACGGCTTTGCGCGACACGAGCGAAGTTAAATGGCAAGTGCTAGATAGCAATGGCTTAAAACCTGCCAGTGGCGATACTGTACCGGAAGCATTTGGTTTTGTGCATCAAAAACGTTTAAATGCGCATTATAGTTACGGTGCATTACGCACGGAATTTAATGATTGGCAAGTGGCGCAACATGCCGGTATAGCCACTTATCAACGTACCATTGCCAGTGGCGATAAGGTACATAGTCAATATATCGGGCAATTGCAAACCTGTCGAGTCACAATCGCCGGACAACCTGCGCAAGATTGTCAGCATTTTATACAGCCACTGTGCAAACTTGGCTCAGGTTTAACACCCATTGCGACCTGTAATTTAACCACCGCCACCGCCGGCGAAATTATTACGCCGCGTTTCCCCGCGCAAGCCAGCCTTGCCATTAGCATGGCGGCGGTAGCCAACCCCATTGATAAAGTCAACGGCTTAGCAATTTCCTACCCGTGTAAAAAAAATTGTCCGCCTACTGTTGAGTTGCAAAATTTTACTTATCAAGCCGAAAAAACCCTCACCCCTACACACCAAGATGTTGCCGACTCACACTTTACCATTCAAACTGCCGATGGTGTTTGGTTGACCAATGCGTTAGGTACGGTTTCTGAAACAGCAGAAGAACTGGGCTTATTAGGTTTAATTGGTACGGATAAAAATGATGTAGGGCGTTTAAGTTATTTAATGGCAAAAAGCCATTTTGCCGATAACTATCGTTTATATTTAACCTTAGATAGCAGGATACAACGTGTCGCACAGCAGGTATTAAACAATGGAATCAATAATTTAGCCAAAGATGCTTATCAACCTATACGGCGCGGTGCAATTGTTATAGTCGATACTGATAACGGCGATATTTTAGCTTCGGCTTCCTTTCCGCAGCCCCCCAGCGGCGTTGATTGGAGTAAAAAAGTATGGGATAAAGCGGTGTTTTCTAGCCGTTATGCACAACTTGACCCGTTTTTAAATCGCGCTTGGCAAGGCGGTGATGCGAATCAAGCACCGGGTTCAACTTTTAAAGTCCTCATGGCATTAGCAGCCGCACAACGAATTAAGGAATTAGCGCAAGACCCCGCCGTGCAAATTTTACACCGCTACGTTACCGGTCTAAGTCCCGCGCAATTTACGCAAACAACGGGATTAAATTTAAGCACTTATCAATTGCCAGTGTTTGATAACGCTTATTTAAACAAAGGCATGGCGCAATTTTTTATCAATAACTTTCGTACCGCCGGCGGCACTTATGAAACAATGGCAGATTTTTACAATAAACCGTTAACCGCTCACAATTGCCAAGCCAGTGCCGTGTTTAAAAACCGTTTAAGTGTTGCTGAGGCCTTGCGCGATTCGTCTAATGTCTGGTTTGCGCAATTAGCCAAAATCCTCGATGGTGAAGCGGCGCAATACCATGATTTATATAATCAAAATGGCGAATTGGATTTATATTTAACTCGTTTTTTAAGCCGCTTCGGATTTGCTGACAATTTCAGTTTATTGTCAGCAGGCGACAGCTTAAGTGCTAAACAACAAGCTTTGTGGGCGAATGCTGCGTTACTGAAAACGCCGGTGAAAAATAAATATAATTTGCCGCCTTTATTGATAAGCAAAACCGACGCGCTGATGAATTTAACGCAAACCGCAATTGGACAAAGTTTATATGTTACCCCGTTAGACATGGCGCAAGTTGCCACTTTAGCGGCAACCGGATTGTGGCTAAAGCCAACTTTAATTAAACAATGGCAAGACAATGACCGTGTTGTACCGATAGATAAACTAGAATTAGACAATGAAATCAAACGCTTAATTTATGCCGGGCTTGCAGCAGTGGTGCAAGTTGGTACTGCCGAAAAAGCCTTTGCTCACCATCCTGACCGCTGTCGCGTGTATGGCAAAACTGGCACGGCACAAATCGGTTTACACGGCAAAACTTTAGCCCCTTATAATACCGCGTGGTTTATCGGCTGGCGCGAACCGAAAGCAGCGGCAAAAAATACAGCCGCCAACCCTGAGAAAAAACTGGCTTTTGCTTGCATGGTAACGCACACTGCGAAAACCGAAACCGGCGGCAGTATTTGCGCGCCGTTAATAGCAAATTTTTTTAGCGGTTTAAATAGCGCAACGATACAACCCGTTAAAGGCAAACCCTAAACGTATTTACTCGTGCTTAAATAACGCATATTGCGTTTGTATAATAGTTTTTTCAATTGCCAGTGCTAAATCAATAGTCACATTTAATCCTAATTCTGAGCGGGCTTTGTCGATATTAGGCACATAACGTGCTGGCAATTCATGTTCAATCGCAGGTTGTAAAATAGTGATAGCCGATGCTGGAAAATAACGCTGTACAAGCTGCGCAATTTCAACAATAGAATAACTCATATCGGAGCCAACATTATACGCTTGGCTGTTTTTACCTTGCGTTAATATTGTCAATAACCAAATCATTAATTCGGCAGCATATAAATAACTGCGTTTTGGCGTTCCATCACCTTTTATAATAATAGGTTGTTTATTTAAACCATTATAAATAAAATTGCCTATTGCAAAATGCGTGGTTAAAGGTAAATATAAGCCCACAAATGCAAAACACCGCGCATTAACCAATTCAATTTTGCTTTGTTGCGCATGAATAACCCCTAATAATTCTGCTACTCTTTTGCCTTCTGCATATGCACTGGTGGAATTTTGAATAGTCGGCGCACCTAAATAATTTTCACACATCTGAGACATAGCCGGTGGTTGCACACCATAAACCGCGCCCGAACTGGTATGCAAAATTCGCTTTGCGCCACAATAATCCGCAAACTGTAAAATCCGTTGCATTCCTGCAATAATCGTATTAAGCATGATAGCCGGTGCTTGATCATTTAATTGCGCAGAAGCCTCCGTAGCCGCATGAATAATATAATCATATTGCTGTTTAGGAAAAGCAAAATCAGTAATATCGCCTTGTATAAAAGTAATTTGCTGCGCTAATGATGGATAAGCTTGTACAAATGCGTGTGGATTTCGGGATAACGCGGTAATTTTCAGTTGATAATTACCTTGATGATTAGCCCATTGCAAGGTTGCCAATAGCCATTTACCAAAAAAACCCGTTGCACCAGTAATGAAAATAGAACTTTGTTTTAATTTTATTAATGAAGGGCTAATATTCATTAAAATAAAATCTAAATCTTTTTTAAATTCACTATTCATTTTACCGGTTAATATTCGCCATCAGGATTTAATATTTTCCAACGCGAATCTAAGCGTTCAATGCGTTTATTATCTTCGCGCTCAATATGACTATAATGATCACGCTTATTTTGTAACCATAATAATTCAAAATGTACCGCATCTAATAAGCCTTGTGCTATATTTTTAGAAAAAAGTGCCTCACTTGAAAAAATCACCTTGCGCGTTTCAAAGCGGGTTAAAAAAACTTCTTTAATTCGCTTTAGGGTAGAAATTGAATCCATAGACACCCCGCCGCCAACCACTAATTCTATACCGTATTGTTTAGCAGACTGCGCAACAGTCAGTACATAATCGGTCACTTTATCTTCATTAATATCATCACGGCTCCAACCGTGTGAAAGCGAAAAATCGGTGCGCCCAAAAACCACCCCCGCCACGCCATTCTCACGCGCCGCCATTTCCATAAGTTCATCAACACGTTTAAAAGCATCGAGTGTTTCTAAATTAAATAAAAACTGCGTATTTTCTTGTTCTTCGTGAGAATAAGTTTTATTTTTTGAATCAATAAATTTAGATAACGCATAGGGGGATTCAATCATTGGCGCAATAATATATTCAACACCTAATTGTTTACAATCTAATAAATCCTTCATTGCCTCACAACCACCAATTTTAATCCCCACATCAACATCGGCTTTTCGCGCTATTTCCAACAATCGAAACAACTCCTCCATTCGTGTTCCTTCCGCCTCAAATTCTGCTTTAACACCTAAACAACCATATTCTTGTTTAGCTTTACGAAGAATATCCAGCATTTTTTTTTCACGATGATTCATTCTTTATTCCTCAATAGGTTGTATTAGCATATTTTGTAAAAATTCATCTCTGGGTAAAAAAGGAAATAAATCTTCTAAAGGTTTTGAAATCATCGAACCGTCTGGTTTTTTATAAGATGCAACCTTAGGCTCAATTTTTTCTATTGGATTTAACATCACCTCACAAAATACAGCACCTTCTTCATTTAAAATAGCAGCCATGTTTTCTTTAACTTCGGTATTATTATGCAAGCAATAAACCTTAAAACCGTATATTTTAGCTAAGTTTTTCATATCCGGAATTGATACACCGCTAGCACTGCCTTCACCAACAAAATGGCTATCAAAATAACTGGTTTGCGTAATTCTAATTGATAAATAGCCCTGATTATTATACATGAATATTTTTATAGGCAATTGATTATGTATAATGGTTTGAAGTTCTTGCAAATTCATTTGAATACTACCATCTCCGGTAATACAAATAACATCCTGTTTATTATGCGCAATACATGCACCAATTGCAGCGGGTAAATCATACCCCATCGCTGCACATCCAACATTTGCAAATAATCGCTGCTGTTTTTTAATAGGATACACTTGATAAGTTGATGTATAAGCAATACCATTTCCGGTCACAATCACAGCCTGTTGTTTTAAGTTTTCAGACAATATAATGGGAAAATAATAAGAGCTAACATATTCTTTTTCCTGTTGTTTTGCTATATCAAATCGTGGATAAGCCTCTTTAATACGCCGGCAATAATTAAGCCAGTTTTTTATATTAAGTTGTAGATGACTTTTATTGGTGTTTAATGCCTGTAAAAAACCATATACATCCGCATTTATTTTTATGTCAGGAATAAAAGTGTTTTTGTTTAATTCATGCGCATCAATATCAACCATAATTTTTACCGCAGCACGCGCAAAATATTCCCAATTAAAACTGATGATTCTTAAATTTAGGCGTGTTCCTAATATTAAAACTAAATCACTGTTTTGCACAATAAAGTTTGCCGCTCTTTCCCCCAAAATACCCGGTCTTCCAAAAAACAGCGGGTGTGTTGATTCAATTAAATCAACTCCAGAAATTGCTGTCAGTATTGGGATATTTAATTCGGGTATGATTTGATTAAATAATGACACTGCATCCGCTAATCGAATACCATTACCGGCAATAATGACTGGACGTTGCGCATTATTTAACGCCTTGATAACCTGCGGTATTTGATTATCATAATCCGGCGGCCGCGCGGGAATAAAATCGTCTAAATCTGTTGGGTTAATATAGGCTCCTTGAATATCTAATGGTATATCGAGCCACACAGGACCTGGGCGACCTGACTTGGCTAAATATAAAGCTTTTTGTAAATGGTACTTTATTTTATTTTTATCCGTGACCATTTGTGCGTATTTCGTAATCGGTTTGACAATATCGACAATATTGATTTCCTGATCGCCTAATTGCCGTAATGGTATATCGGGGTGGGCAGCGATGGTGGTAATAAATTTTACTTGCCCTGAAATAATGCAAATCGGAATGGAATCTGTCCACGCGCCTAATACGCCGGTAATTGCATTTGTACCGCCAGGCCCTGTGGTAACAATAGCTATACCTATGTTGTTGCTAATTCGCGCATAGCCTTCAGCGGCAATCGCGCAGGCTTGCTCGTGATGATTGCAGATATAATTTAAACGTTTTTCTTTGCCAATGGAGTCGATAATGTGCATATTGCCACCGCCGGAGACTAAAAAAATAGTTTTGGCGGTTTGCTGATGTTCGGCTAAATAGTGGGCAATAAAATCGCTAACTTTTATCACGGCATGTCCTGTAGGGTTAACAAAATATAATCTTGTGCAAGGGTGGGGCGCATGTTAACTAACCATCTGTTGTTTAAGAAAAATTACTCCGCGGTTACTGCCGGCGTGATAGGCTTGGTTTTTTGTCTAGCAGTCCACTCGAGGATTTTGTCATGAATGGGACGCGCTTTGTATTTAACTGCCGGGTCATTGTGTAAAATCGCTACAATAAAAATTTCACCGTCCGCGCCTGTTATATACCCTGCCAATGCTTTGGCATTGTTTAACGTGCCGGTTTTTAAATGCCCTTGACCTGCTAAAGCTGTACCACGCAGGCGATTTTTTAATGTTCCGTCCACACCTAAAATCGGTAAAGAGTCAATAAAAACATCACGTTGCGGATGATTATACGCATCCAACAGTAATTCACCGACATGTCTGGCACTGATTTGACCATTCCGACTTAAGCCGGAGCCGTTTTCCATGCGTAGTTCAGGAAAATCTAAGCCACGGCTTCTGAACCATTCTTGAATAGCTTGGTAGGCTTTTTCGCTAGTATCACCGGTTCCTGCCTGTTTTGCACCGATGCTCAAAAATAATTGCTGTGCCATCACGTTATTACTTTTTTTGTTAATCATCGGTAAAACGTCACTGACCGGTTCCGCTTCAATTTTCACTAATAATTTTGCGGTGGCGGGGGTGGACATAACCGCAAAATCGCCGCCTTCAATGCTGCCGCCCAAGTCTTCAAGCCACATTTTCGATAAGGTACTGTGCAACATATTTTCCGGGTCAGTAATCACAAACGCATAACGCCGTTCTGGGCAGCGGCTGGAATAAACACCATCAAACGTAATGCGGGTATAATCTTTTTCCGGGTGAATACCGGTTTTTAGACGTGAAAAACGCCCACTACAGGCTACTTCTTTAAAAATCAGATTATTTTCAATTTTGATATTGCGGGCGGGATTCGGTGAAAATACTTCACGGCCACGCACGACAAAATAACTGACCCCTTCTGCGTACAATAACGCATCGGATTGCGCATTATAAGCGGCGTAACGTTTACCATCGAATTCGCCGGTATCGTGTTTTACAATGGAAAAATAAGTGTTGTCGATGATGATTTTGCCGACAATTTTCTTTACCCCCAAAGCGCGTAACTCATCCAGTAAATGCCGCAAATCGCCACTTTTAAAATTTGGATCACCATAGCCTTTTAAAATTAAATCACCGTTTAAGGTATCGCCGACAATGTCGCCGGTAGTATAAAGCTCAATCGGCCAGCGATAATCCGCCCCTAGCGTGCCTAATGACGCATAAGTCGTGACAACTTTCATCACTGACGCAGGATTGCGCGGCACATCGGCATTAAATGTTAATAGCGGGGCTGGGTTGTTAAGTGCTTGAATATAGACACTTAATCCGTCTGGATTTAAACCACTGGCTTTCAGTAAATTCGCAACTTCAGTCGGTAACTCTGCAAATAATGGCGGCAGTTGCGGTTTTTTTGCCACAGGCGGTGTGACCGTTTTCTGTTTAACCTGCGGCTTAACCACCACTGGCGTTTCGGTACAAGCATTAGGAAACAGGGCAAGACAAGCGATAATCCAAACATTTTTTAGCGACATTGGCGTAAAACAACCTTAAAAAGTGAATCCGGTGAAATTAACGCGATTATAGACTGTCTAAATTTTTCCTCAACACAATTGCTTAAAGCAAAGAACATAAAAATGTAGCAGCCGCCAAGTTTTGGTTAAAATAAGCGTCACATCTGACTCTCAAATGACTTGACCTTATGATATATGACATTATGTTTTGTGATGGGCAACATTGCCCACTCAAAGAATCCTGCTTACGCTATACAGCAACCGCATACGGGCGGCGCAGTTTTTTTGGTCACCCACCGTACACAGAAAATAGCAACAGTTGCGCCCATTATTGGGATGACACACCAAGCGAAGAAAAAATTCGTCATCGCGCATATCAGCTTTGGCAGCACAGCGGTTGTCCTTTGGGGCAGGATGTGGAACATTGGCTGCTGGCACGGCAGCAGTTAATAAACGAGTTACGCCATTAAAAAAACGCCCGGTAAAGCATTGCATGGCGCATCTAGGATTTATCAGTTATTTACACTATTTCGCATTGCAACATGGTAAGTGATTTTACTCAGCATCCGGCAAAAATTTTTTTCATTACAAAGCTGTGCAAGTGAATACGGACATTCTTCGGGAAAACGCATCTTGGGTAACTGCGTTTCAATAGCGGATAACGTCTTGCATCACCATAATAATTCGCTACTCTTTGATTTAATTGATATTTTGGTAGTCGATAAATGCGAGTGATAAAAAATAGTATAATTTGTCATTTTTAATGGAGAAGTTAATGAAATGCCCTTATTGTAATGAAGAATGGATGGTTAAAAACGGTAGTAATTCAGTTGGGACACCAATATATGTTTCAATACCTCGCTAAATAAATGTGATTGAAAAAACAACTATCAACTTAATAATTGAATGTGATGAAATTTGGTCATTTGTTAAAAAGCGGTTATGCCAACGGTGGAAAACTGACCACCACTTGCAATCCCCCCTGTGCATTCACACGAGTTAAATGGATTTTCGCTTGATGCAAATCCGCAATTTCTTTGATAATCGCCAATCCCAAACCACAGCCGTTACCCGGACTATTCGCAGGACGATAAAAACGTTCAAAAACTTTATCTAACTCCGCTTCCGCAATTCCCATTCCATCATCCTCAACAATCAACGTCGCAGACGGTTGCGCCAACACTGTCACCGTAATTGCACCATGTTCGTAGCCATAACTAATTGCGTTGTCCAACAAATTAGCTAACAATTCTTTAAGCAAAATCGCATCTGCTTTAATACATAATGTTGCATTGGCGGTTTCAAAACTGACTGTCATTTTCCGCTGCAAGGCTTTGGGAATCCAATCCATGCACACCTGTTTAGCTAATTCTGACAAATTCACTGCTTGCATCCGGTGCATTCCTTCTACCGGTTCGGATTTTGCCAACACCAGCAATTGGGTAATTAAATGCGCGGCGCGATCCGCACTGTTTTGAATTTGTAGCAACGCAGGTCGCATCATGGCTAAATCATCCTCACGCATCGCCCGTTCCGCTTGCAATTTTAACCCGGCTAACGGCGTGCGTAATTGATGCGCGGCGTTGGCAATAAAGCGTTGCTGCGCGGCGATTGCAATCGCTAACCGTGCGAGTAAATCATTAATCGTGTCAGTTAGACTGCGCACTTCGGGGAAAATATAGGTTTCGGCAATTGGGCTTAAATCGCGCGGTGAGCGTTGCGCAATTTCATCCGCCAGTTTATGCAGCGGTTTTAAGCCACGCTTGACTCCGGTGATTAAATAATAACCGGTAAACAACACTAAAATGCTTTGCGGCACTAAGTCAGCCAATAAAATATCGCGCATCATGGCACGGCGTTTATTCAATGTTTCTGCTACATGCACAAATACTTTTTCGTTCACGTCGTTACGTTGTACCAGCATTGATACCACGCGCACCGATTCATTATAAATCGTGTCATTAAAATAAATCGGTTGCGACCAATCGGCTTTGGGGTCAAATGATTCGGGTACAAACACATCGCCAGCAATAACTCCTTGTTTTTCTGAAATAATTTTAAAATAAGTTTTATCTAAATCGTCCCATTTAAACATTTCCAACGCTGTGGCGGGTAATTCAACTTGAACTTTATGGTCTTTGAGTTTAATTTCCTGCATCAACGACCGCGCCGAATCCAGCAACCAACGGTCATAAGCGGCATCGACATAATGCCAAGTGATAAGGTATGACAAACCGGCTTCTACGGTCATAAAAAACAACAGTGGAATAATCAATCGTAAAATAAATCCGGACTTTAAACTGTTGTCTTTCGCTTTCATGTTGAATCCCCATTCAATACTGTTCGGTTGTTGCTTAAAAAAATGATGTATACAGTTTAAACGCGCTGAAAAGTTGTTGAAAGTTTACGTTTTACGGCATGATGCGGTTGTATTTTTTAACAACAAAGCATTGTGCTGGCATTTAAGAGGTTGTTTTTATGCGTTTCATGGTTGCAAAAATGCAGTTATTCATTAGTCTGTTATGTGTTGCTTTTAGCTCGCTAACGCAAGCACGCAACCAAGCTCAAGCTATAGAGCCGATAATGGAACTGGAGGAAATCCAAGTGCAGGGAAGGGCGACAAATTTAACTGCGGTTACTGCTTCGGCATCGCAAGGTGTTGTTGGTCAATCGGAGTTTAGTTATCGCCCATTAGCGCGAGTTGGGGAATTAGTGGAAGTAATTCCGGGAGCATTGGCAACGCAACACAGTGGTTCGGGCAAGGCTAATCAATATTTTTTACGCGGTTTTAATTTAGATCACGGTACGGATTTTTCTGTGACTGTTGACGGGATTCCAATGAACATGCCCGGCCACGCGCACGGTCAAGGGTATTTAGATTTAAATAGCGTGATTCCCGAACTGGTCAATCAAATTGATTATGGTAAGGGTGCGTATTATACAGAAACTGGTGATTTTTCTTCCGCAGGTTATGCCAGAATGCACAGTTTTAAGTCACTACCGCAAGGTTTGTTAAAGTTTACCGGTGGTGAATATGATTATTACCGCCTGGTATTGGCTAATTCGCATAAAATCAGCGCGGGCGATTTACTTTATGCGGGGGAGTTTCAGACTTATAACGGCGTTTGGCAACGCCCAGAAGAATTGCGCAAATATAATGGGTTGTTCAGTTATCACCGTGGCAATGAGCAAGGGGGATTTGGTGTTTATGCTAAGGCATACCATGCACGCTGGAACGCTAGCAATCAGATTCCTCAACGTGCGATTGATAATGGTTGGCTTAGTTTATATGGCAGCATGGATAATTCTGACGGCGGTGTGAGTAGCCGCTACAGCGTTTCCGCTGATGTTTGGCATCGCGATGACCACTACAAAAACCAAGCCAATCTTTACGCGGTTTATTCCGATTTGAATCTGTATTCCAATTTCACCGGCTATTTGGACAATCCGGCGCAAGGCGACCAAATTCACCAATCCGAGCGGCGAGTACAAATCGGCGCAAATGCTGAACACACTTGGTTTACGCACTGGCTTAATGTGGAACAGGAAAATAGTTTCGGCATTCAAATTCGCCATGATGAGGTGATGGGCTTGGCATTAAATCGCACGCACCAACGCGACTGGCTGCGTAGCGTGCGCAATGATGATATTAGCCAAACCAGTGTCGGTTTATATCTGAAAAATCAAACCCATTGGCTGAAAAAATTTCGCAGCATCGCAGGTTTACGCGCGGATTTTTACGATTTTAATGTCAAAAGTCACACCTTATCGGCAAATTCTGGCTCACAAAGCGCGGCATTGTTAAGCCCCAAATTAAGTTTAATTTTTGGCCCTTGGTTAAATAGCGAATTGTTTATTAACCTAGGTTATGGACATCATTCTAATGATGCGCGTGGCACGACATTAAAAGTTGATCCGGTCAGCAATACACTTGCTTCAACGGTGACTCCGCTGGTGTGGTCGCGGGGTGGCGAGGTAGGAATGCGTAGTCAGATGATTGATGGTTTAACGTCTACTTTTGCGTTGTGGTGGTTGCAAATGAATTCTGAACTTGTGTTTGTCGGCGATGCAGGTAGTACCGAACCCAGTGGACGCAGTGAGCGTTATGGCTTGGAATGGAGTAATTATTATCAGATGAATGATTGGCTGACGTTGGATGCAGATTTGGCTTTAACTCGTGCGCACTATACGCATGTGCCGTCAGAACAACGACATATTCCTAATTCGGTCGGGCGCGTGGTAAGTGCTGGTGCGGTAGTGAAATTGCCATCTCACTTTTTCACCACCATTCGATTACGGCATTTCGGACAGATGCCGTTGAATGAAGCAGGCAGTTTTTATGCGGGTGATACCACTCTGCTAAATTGGAGTGTTGGCTATCAGCACAAAGCTTTAAAACTGGAGCTGGATTTGTTTAATTTATTAAATTCACACCACAACGATATTGCTTATGCGTATGAATCACGCTTGCAACATGAAGCCCTAGGGGTAGACGGGGTGTTAAAACATCCGGTTGAGCCGCGCATGTTAAGGTTATCCGCAACGTTACGCTTTTAATCGGCATCTGGAATTTCTAATAAATACCCCAACCCCCGCAGAGTCAGAATCACAACGCCGTAAGGCTCAATGCGTTTGCGTACCCGATGGATATAGACTTCAATAGCATTGTCGGCGAGCGCGTCGCTGGCATCTACAGTTAAACGCTGCGCAATGCGGTCTTTACTAACCACCTTTCCTGCCAACATTAATAAAATTTCCAATACGCCATATTCGCGTGCTGATAACATCATCGACACACCATCAGCGCAAACTTGATGATTTTCCGTGTCTAAAGTTAAACGCCCTACCGTAATTGTGTTGCTAAAACCACCGTAGCAGCGGCGGATTAAAGCTTTTATCCGCGCTTCTAATTCACGCAGCTCAAATGGCTTGGTTAAGTAATCATCTGCACCTTGCTCTATACCATTGATGCGGTCATTAATACCGTCGCGAGCAGTAAGAATCAAAATCGGCAACGCAATTTTACGGCTGCGTAAACGGCGTAACAAACTTAAGCCATCCATATCCGGCAAGCCTAAATCCAGCAAAATTAAATCAAAATTTTGCACTTGTACAAGCTGTTCGGCATACATCCCGTTGCTCGCGCAGGTCACGTTATACCCGCTGTTGCTTAAGGTGTATAACAGCCCATCGGCTAAAACAAGGTCATCTTCGACAACTAAAATATTCATCAGTCCATCCGCGTGTTGAAAGGTTATTGAAAGCTTTTGTTTTTAGACTAACAACAAATAATGCAGTGAGTATGTCAATTTAAGTTTTCCAGTTATTTTATCAAAGTCAAATACCATGATTCATAAACACTTAGCCTATTACGGTCAGCATTTAAAACAAGATATTCCCGCCGGTTTAGTCGTGTTTTTAGTTGCGCTACCATTGTGCTTAGGCGTAGCTTTAGCCTCCGGTGCACCATTATTTTCCGGTTTAATTGCTGGATTACTCGGCGGCTTATTGGTGTCTTGGTTAAGCGGTTCACAGCTAAGCGTTTCAGGGCCGGCGGCGGGTTTAACCGTCATCGTTTTTAATGGCATTGAACAATTAGGCAGTTTTAGAGCCTTTTTATTAAGCTTAGTTATCGCCGGACTGTTACAAATGCTATTGGGGTATTTAAAAGCGGGCATTATCGGTGCATTTTTTCCTTCTTCAGTCATTAAAGGCATGTTAGCGGCAATTGGTTTAATCTTAATTATCAAACAATTACCGCATGCGATTGGTTATCACGCCGGTTTTGAAGGTGATGAAAGTTATATGGATGAAACCGCTGAACAAAGTTTTGAAGAAGTTTTGGAGTTATTTCAAGCGATTTCCCCCGGTCCTGCGGCGATTACTGCCGGATCATTATTGATTTTAATTGTCTGGGAAAGCGCGTGGATAAAAAAAATAAATCTGCTGCGCATGATTCCCGGTCCATTACTGGCGGTCAGTTGGGGAGTCTTGTATAACCTTCTTGCAACACAATTTTTTCCGGCGTGGGCAGTTTCAGGTGAACAGTTAGTATCTTTTCCAGTCACTACCAGCCCACAACAGTTTTTTGATCTGTTTTCGTTTCCTGATTGGACAGCTTTTACCAATCTTAAAGTTTATAATGTGGCGTTTACCTTAGCGATTATTGCCAGTTTGGAAACCTTATTAAGTTTAGAGGCGGTAGATAAATTAGACCCGCTTAAACGCACCGCGCCTACTAATCGTGAATTAAAAGCGCAAGGGTTTGCCAATTTTATCAGTGGGCTTATCGGCGGCATTCCGATTACCGCAGTGATTGTGCGCAGTGCCGCAAATATCAATGCCGGCGGACAAACACGGATTGGCTCGTTTGTGCATGGTATATTTTTATTGTTAAGTGCGGTGTTTTTCGCTAATCAACTAAATTTAATTCCATTGGCATGTTTAGCGGCCATTTTGTTACAAACCGGCTATAAACTCGCTAAACCTCAATATTTTATAGACTTTTACAAACAAGGCTGGAATCAGTTTATCCCCTTTGTCGTATCGGTGGTCGCCATTTTACTCACCGATCTATTAGAAGGGATTATGATTGGCATGGCGGTGGGGCTGTTTTTTGTGATACGCGCTAATTATCATGCCTCTATTACTTTAAACAAAGCAAATAATCATTACACCTTGTCATTAAATAAAGACGTTTCGTTTTTGAACAAAGCCTTATTACGTCAGTGTTTAGATGAAATTACTGAAAACAGCAGCGTGACCATTGACGCAACCAAAGCAACTTTTATAGACCACGATATTGTTGAAGCATTAGAGGACTTTTTACACGCCGCAGCCGATAGTAATATTAGCGTGGAAGTCATTGATGTCAAAGGTAAACAGACCCTTAAAAAACAAAAGCCCCTCATCGCGGTTTAACGCATTCAAAAGTTATTAATACGGGTTTGGAGTAGTGAACATGGGGTTAAATATTCATCAAAAAATCATGTTTGGGTTTGTGTTAACCGTTTTTATGCTCTCAATGTATGATGTGTTGCTACATTTATTTTTAGCAACATTGCATATTCTCTTTGAAAGTGCTGAATTTATACTTGACCATCTTATTGAGGGAGTGTTTGAAATAGGAAATCGTGAAACTGAAATTGTGGTTTTTTATATTCTGATTTCACTCATTGGCAGTGCTGTGTATAAATTTTACTGCGCATTACCACGTTGGAAAGATAAATTTAAACAAAGCTTAGCGCAGCAAAAAACTGAAGTATTTATGCAATGGCAAGAAATGTCAGTTTTGGCAAAAATAGCGTGGTGGAGTTTCTTTATTACCAGCCTTAATTGTTGGCTGTTTTTAACCTAAAAATTACCTTAACCTGTTTCGCCTAAAACACCCTATTGTCTAAACTGTCCAGATTATTCACCCCCCCCTCATGCTCAATAATAAGCCGTTATCTAACATTTTATTTGCCAACTTAAAATATGACTTGCCCGCAGGTATTGTCGTTTTTTTAGTTTCTATCCCGATGTCGCTGGGAATTGCTTTAGCCTGTGGCGCGCCTTTATTTTCTGGATTAATTTCTGGCATTATCGGCGGGCTAATTGCCGCGCCTTTAAGCGGTTCACAATTGGCAATCAGTGCCGCCTCGGCGGGGGTATCAGTATTAGTCGTTAGTGCGATTAAAGGATTAGGCTTTCAAAGCTTTTTATTAGCTGTGATGTTAGCGGGCGTGTTACAAATTCTATTCGGTATGCTTCGAGCCGGGATGATAGCCCATTATTTTCCTTCCTCAGTTATTAATGGTATGTTAACCGGAATTGGTATCATCTTGTTTTTAAAACAAATTCCACATGCGTTAGGTTATGACCGGGATTACGAAGGCGATTTAAGTTTTACCCAAGCCGATCATTATTCTTCCTTTTCTGAATTACTCAACGCATTTCACTTTATTTCGCCAACCGCAACAGTTATCGCAGTACTATCCTTATTAGTGCTAATTGCTTGGGAACGCCCCTTAATAAACTCATTTAAATACAGCCATTCCTATCAAAGCATTTTATTGGCCTTAGCATTAGGCGTTATAATTAATCAGGCATTACTGCATTTTTCACCACAATATGCTTTAAAAAACAATCACTTAGTTTCAATCCCGGTCTTTAACGACATGGGGGATTTTCTGGCGCAATTTCAATTGCCCGACTTCTCGCAAATCCACCGCGCTAAAATTTATTTAACTGCACTCACATTAGCTTTAGTGACCAGTATGGAAACGTTAATGAGTTTAGAAGCGGTGGATAAATTAGACCCTTACCGCCGTTTAACTTCTACCAGCCGTGAGCTTAAAGCGCAGGGGGTGGCAAATATTGCCTGTGGTTTAGTTGGTGGCTTACCGATAACCCAAGTGATTGTGCGCAGTTCGGTGAATATTCAAGCCGGTGCAAAAACTAAAACTGCGGCGATAATTCAGGCGGTGTTAATGCTGTTGGCTATTCAATTGATTCCGCAGTGGCTAAATAAAATTCCCTTGGCAACTCTGGCGAGTGTGCTGCTGGTGGTGAGTTATAAACTGATGAGTCCGCGCATTTTTAAAACTATGTATCAGGCGGGCATTTATCATTTTATTCCGTTTTGTGCCACTGTATTGGGCTTAGTCTTAACCAATCTGCTTATCGGTATTGCCATCGGTTTAATTACCGCCCTGTTTGCGATTTTGTTAGAAAACTATAAAAGTGCCTCGTATTTTCGCGAAGCGGTAATTGGTAATAAAACTATTTTCCGCTTGTCTGAACATGTGTCTTTTTTAAATAAAGCAAATATTAAATATACTCTTGATCATTTGGCTAAAAATAGTGAAGTGGTGATTGATGCAACCCGTTGTAAGTATATTGATTACGATGTGTATGAAGTGATTGAAAATTTTAAAAAAGAAGCGGTGCTAAAAAATATTACTTTAACTTTGGAAAATATGCGTGGATTTGGGGTGTTAAAGCCGATTGAAAAAGCGCGCAGCCAAACTTATGAGACGCAACAATCCTTAACTGCGGCACGGGTGTTAGAGATTTTACAAAGCGGTAATGCCAGATTTGTGAATAATTTGGAAGCAAACCGCAATTTGCTCGAACAAGTTAACGACACGCAACAAGGGCAGTTTCCACTGGCGATTATTTTAAGCTGTATGGATTCGCGTACGTCAGTTGAGTTAATTTTTGACTTAGGATTAGGTGATGTGTTCAGTGCGCGTGTGGCGGGTAATGTGGTAAATGATGATATTTTAGGCAGTATGGAATATGCGTGTAAAATTGCCGGCTCTAAATTAATTTTAGTCCTAGGGCATTCGCATTGTGGCGCGATTAAAGGCGCGTGTGAGCATGTTGAATTAGCCCATTTAAGCGGATTATTGGCGAAAATTCAACCAGCGGTTACGGCGGTTAGTTGTCAGGCTGGTTTATCTAAAGCGGATATGGTTGAACAAGTGGCGGAAAAAAATGTGCAGTTAACCGTTGCGCAAATTAGAACGCAAAGTCCGGTATTAGAAGCTATGATTCAAGCTGGCGATTGCGGCATTATCGGCGGCATGTATGACATAGAAACCGGACATGTGCGGTTTTTTAGCCCCAGTTGGTAACTTTAGCGTTTATTTAAGTATTTTAAGCTGTGCTAATGCGCCAGTTACGCTACAATACGCGCTTTTTTTAAATAAGCCTGCACCTAGATTATTTAAAATTTAAAAACAGCACGGTTTTGATTTTGGAGAGATGAAGATGACTATCGGTATTCACCATAAATTCATTTTGTTATCTACAATATTACTTCTTACACTGTTTAATTATGACAGTGTGTTACATTGGTTAGCCGTATTGTTGCATTGTTTATTTGAATCGGTTGAATATGTGCTGGACGGGTGTGTTGAGCATGTATTTGATACCGGAACCCACGATACCCAAATCATTGTTTTTTATCTATTAATGTCATTAATAGGCTATGGAATTTATCGTTTTTACTGTGTTTTACCCGGTTATTACCAACGAGCGAAAATACATTTAGCCCACGATAAAGCCGAAATGCTCAATTACTGGCAATTTCTCCCGCTGTTTAAAAAACTTCAATACAGCAGCACATTAGCCGTTTTGGTCAGTGGTTGGCTGTATTTTGGTTTTTAAAAATTTTCGGTTTTTGCGATAGACCTCACGTTAGAAAGACAATTCTGTCATCAAACTGTAACGAAACCGTCACCTCATTGTCATTTTTGTTCTCTACCCTTGCACTAAATTTTAAAAACTTTTAAGAGCAAGGCATGAAATTATCTAAACTTACCGTTGCGGTGGTTGCCGCATTGGGTGCAAGCGTCACCTCATCTGCGTTTGCGATTGA
>JACCEE010162672.1_pt1 | contig 21583 bp, 45 predicted proteins | sample 7449931 | NCBI WGS metagenome assembly JACCEE01 (sample SAMN15323457, study PRJNA562643) | freshwater metagenome | isolation source: river surface water | place: USA:Blue River Watershed | collected 2017-08-19 | reverse complement strand
ATGTGTCTACTGATTAGTCTCATACATTGTTCCTTCCTATGCGGCTGTAGCCTAACTTTGATTTAATCTCTTTACGGCCCGTTTTCTTTTCTGGTTTCCATGCCCTGGGATCTACAGTTTCTCCAGTTAACTCATAACGAAAGTCTGGGTCGTAGACCATATATCCCAACTTGTTCCATTTGATTACTCCCTTATCAAACAGGAAGATACAACCGCGGCACATACAAAAACTGGCGCCATTATCGCTCATCACATTACCATTTACCGTGCCAATGTATTTGACTACATTGCCCTGATGCATTTGTTTTACGGCTTCGTGGTAGTCAATCATTCTTTACCCCCAATAATTCTTTGATTAGGGTCTTTTTATCTTCCGTAGACATACCAACTCCGAAATGTCGTTGGATCTTTTCAGCGACCGCTTTACGATCCTGTTCGCTCAACCAATACAATTCAACCTCAACACATTCCCTGACAATCAACTCGGCGAACTTTTCAATATTACCCTCGCCATAACCCATGCCATCATAGTAACATCCAGCCTGTTTACTAAGTTCTTTAATTCGTTCGTTCATTTTTTAACCTACTAATTTCTTTGTTGATGATACGCAGAGCTTCTGCTTTACGCTGGTTTGCAAACTCCCAACTTGGCCCCCAGTTAAATGTTTCAACATCGGCTGTAAGTTCGCGCAAACTTTCTTTAACTTTAATGGCTTCTTCGAGGGTCATCGCCAACTCCGAAATATTTGTAGACAGCATCTTCCATACCATCACCAAATTCAATGCCGGCACGAGCAACATCGAGAGTTTCTTTGATGACCAGTTCAGCAAATCGCTCTTTACTAAAAATTAATTCGCCTTTGTATTCAACAAGGCTCTGTGCGGCGAACTTTTCTAAGATGGAATTACTATTCATTCTTGCTCTCCAAAATGTTTTTCAATTCTACTAACAATAGTAGAGCCCACACCATCATATTCATTGGCAATAGAACAACATTCTTGAATAACTAACTTGACAAGTTTTTGAGCACGTTGGGCAATTTCGGGCGCAGGATAGTCTGCCTGCACCATTAGCCGTCTTAGATTTTCGTTCATCACTTGCTCCTGATGCAACGATAGTTTTCAGACTTTAAGCCAAGTTCTTGTGCGGCTCGCTCACACATTTGCTTGGCATCATATTTTCGTTCCCAATTATCTTGATGGAACTCGCCAAGTGGTCGCCAATCCATTTTAGTAGCAGTACTATGGCTCGTGCCCGCAAAACCAACTACAGTCCAGATCATTAGAATGTAAGTCATTTTGACAACTCCTTGATCATTTCTTGATGCTTTTGGTCAATGTAAAAACTTGCAACCCTGATCATAAACTCTGCGTGTTCAATGCTTACAGGTAGCACTACCTTTTCGCCGCGTTCAAGTTCTTCAAGAAGTATAAGACGTTCAGTTGGTGTATGCGGAATCATTGGCTTTCCTTACTACAAGTAATCTTGTCCGGACTGTACATCATTACGAAGTTGCCAACACCAAATGCTCCTAACAATCCCAGGAACACGGTAAAGGCACCAATGCAAGCTAATACTGTTTTCACAGTTTTTCCCCTGCTTCAAATCCACGGAAGCGAAGGAAGCGCGGGAAACGCAAACTGTAAGAGCCGTCTTGATTTTGCGTAATAGCATCTGCACGTACTTCTGCAACCATGCCTACACAATCTTCTTTAGACTTCCAAAACTCAATCCTTTGATCGTCAGTAAGGCCCGAACCTACGTTGGTGCGAATGGTCTTGCCATCATCAACACCTTCGACAATAAAGGCACCAAGTCGTCCTACATTCTTACCAGTGCCTTCTTCGACGCCAACTACAGTTAAGCTAACTTCAATAAAAGGCTTGAGCTTGAGCCATGCTACAGAGCGTTTGCACTCATACCCAGCATCAGGATCTTTAAGCATAATGCCTTCGTATCCACCGGCAATCGCCTGTGCATTGATTTCCCGGTAACGTTTTTGACCTTCGTGAGTATCAAGATCAACAAGTACGTTGCCTACAACATGAATGTTAGGCGTTTCATCTGACCACAAGTCTTTCCAAGCCAGCAACTTAGCTGAACGTTCTATTTGTGTGCGCTTGCTCTTGCCTGCCTCAAATTCCTTAAGGCTTAAGATGTCAAACACATTAAGAACTGCATCTTGTGCTTGGGCATCGCTTTTACGATGGATTTGCTTCATCAAGTCTTGGAAGGAGCCGCTCATAATCTCGCCGTCAAAAACAACAGGCTCGGTAACTCCTGTAACAGTTCGTGCAAACTGCTCTTTCACATGTGGAAAGTTAACAAGCTCTTTACCGTTACGGCTATACTGATCAACACGCCCATCTGGATACACAATAGTGATAACACGGACGCCGTCGAGCTTAACTTCGATAAGTTTCTTTCCAGATACTTTCGATTCATGATTAGCACTATCGTGAGCAAGCTGACAAGAAAAAATAGGAATACTATATTTTGCATACTTCTTACTTACAACTTTGTTGATGGTGTTTTCGCCAAAGCCAGCACGTAGATCCTTTTGCAGGATACGCATGTACCAGTCATTCCACTCGCTTTGCTTGGCAGTCTTGAGGCAAAGCTCAATAGCATCACGTGCGGCATCACCTGTCAGCTTACGTTGTGCAAGGTTGTCTGCAAGAACACGGAAGGCGGCCCAGGGCAGACCTTGACCATCGGGACCAGAGTGTTTGGGAATCTTCTTAACGCCAAATGTAACCATTGGGTCAAGTGCAAGGCGCACACCTTCAAAGAACACATCGTTCCCTGCTTTGGCTTCAGCTTCAATAATAGCTTCTTTCTCCAGTCGGCTAGGGTGTGTTTCTAGTGCATGAATAACGAAGGTGGTTTGAGCTGACATGTGCATCCTTTAGAAATTTATTGGGGGCCTTAGCCTGCCCCCGGTAGGCGTCACGCTTAGGCGGCTTTGGAAACGGGACCAGTCTTGACGAGGTCCGCAACTTTGCGCTTGGTGCGCTTTGCCAGTTCTTCGGCAATCGCCATGCCGGCGGTGCCAGGGATGTTCTTGGCGTGCAAGAACTCAAGTGCTTCAATCTTAGAAGCAGGCTTAGGGAGGTCGTACAACTGAATATCAGTGTGACCAGTTTTGACAAGCGTCTTAATGCGAGTCATGTCGGTTGCAAAACGTGCCTTAGTTTTGCCATCCTTAGTAGAATAGCCGGCAACGGTAAAGAGTTTATCAGACATATTATCTCCTGTGAGTGTGTCTAAAATTAGCAAGAACCGCTTGCTGTCGGATATGAGCTCTTGCCCATATTCTTATTATACCAGAAAGTGCTCGTGTGGTCAACCACTTTTTGGCAGAATTTTAAAATTTTGTTTGGCCCAATTTAGCAATCATAAATTGGCCCTTCCAATCTACGGGCAGTAGGTCCAATACTTCTGGGCCAACTTCTTGATTGTGATTGCTAACCAACTTGTATCCCTTGCGGCGCTTTTTATCGGCTTGGTCCTCTGCGTCCCAAACGCTGTCGTAGTGTTTAAATGACAATGAGCCTCGGGTCCTGCCCCAAAAACTTATAGCACCATCAGTAGTCTTAGTCCAGCCCCAAATCTTATCCGAGCCTTCCTTTTTAAAGTGATATAGTACAATCATTCTTGCACCGGCGACAGTAAGGTTTGGTCGTAAATTTCTAACAGGTCCACATCGGGAAGATCGGGCAGTTCTTCTTCGCTTACTGTAAACTTTTGCATCAGTTCCTCTTCAGTAAAAGCAAACAAGATATATTCAATCATTAGTTCACGAAGCGACATCATACCAACTCCTCTGTGGGTTTGCCAGACAAAATAAGAATCATTTCTTCTTCTTCGGTATAGATTAAATGGTGTTCTTCTAATACCTTGCGGCGTTCTTCTGCTGTTAGCTCTAACCAATGTTCGACAGTAGCATAGGTACCAAATGCTTGCTTTGGCATAGTGTCCAAGATCCAACCGCTAAGGTTTTTAAATGCTGTAATAGTATTAGCAGGGTGGCTACGCTGGACAGCTCTAAAAAAGTCGTTAGCTAGTACGCTGGTAAAACAACTTCCCGGAGAAAAACCAAACACCAAGTAGTTGTAAATTGGGTCAGCAAAGTCTGAGTCAACTGACCAGTGCTTAAATGTTTGGCGAATTCTTGCTTGGCTATGTTCGGAAAGTTTCATACCAACTCACTTATATGTTTACATGCGCCTCTGTAAGTAAAGCCCGGGCAAGAACAAGTTTTAGCTTCAGTATCAACCCAATAGCTGTTACCTTTGCTTCCTTTAACTTCAACAAGGCTAGACTCTACTTCTTTCCAAATTTGTGCAAACGGGCTGTCATCAACTTTTACAAACTTGCGGCCACGCTTGTCAAAACCTTTAATCCCGTTCTTAAACTTAAACGGCTGGGTGTCGCCTGCTTTAATGTAAGCAACCAAGGTAGTACCATCCAACAGATAAGTGTGGGCAGGAAACTGGCCTCCGGTAACTTCCTTGTATGCTTGCATTATCGGCTCAACTGTTCAATTTGAAGAATTTGTGCAAGGCTGGTTGCCAGTTCTTCGTCGGGTGTAATAATATGAAGCTTGTTAATGTGCCGATCGTTGCGCTCGTCGTAACCACGAACTTGTACAATGCGACCGCCTGCCGCCGGGATTACAGTAAAATGAAGTGCTTGGTCTTCGCGGAAGTTCAGCTCATCAGGGTCGCTCTTTGAGAGGACTGGAACATCAGAATCATCGTTGAAAAGCCAATTGCGAAGACGCGATTTAATACTCATACTCTTTTTCCTTGATTGTTTTGCCTCCGCCATTGGCAAGGGCCTATTAGATGGCAGGGTCGCTTTGATAGATAGCCCGCGCCCACTCGCCATATTCCTTTTGGAACTGAATCCACCGCTCATAATCAATCCTTACATCAACAGAATAATATTCCAAATTATCACCAACCTGTTGTATAAGACTAGAATTCATTTTAGTCAGAGCGTACAGAGCTGGAAATTCCGATTGGTAAGACATTAGTTGTTCTTAACAAGAAAATAAATGCCTACTAGTGCCATTGAAGCCCAAAAAATTGTATCAAGCCAAAGCCAATGACACCAATTATACAACCAACTCTTAAACTTGTCAAACATACAAACTCCTTAATCTAGGCGACTGCCAGCGTATGCACGGAAACCAAAACCTGTTAGGATCTTTGCGGCGGCCTCTGCACCTGCTTCTAGTGTGTCTACATTCTGCACACCAAGGCCCGACGGGTTCCACATGCGATAGCACTTATTATAAGAGTCTCGGCGCACGCCGTCAACCTTATCAAGAAGCTTACCAAGTTTAGTGTTGCCTTTGATGCCATAAATGTCAACCCAAGCAAAGCCACAAGCATACTGATCCTTGCCACCAAGACGGTCATGAAAGAACTTACGAGCGGCTTCGGTTGCGGCCTGCTCGGCCTCGGAAAAGATTGCGTCCAGTTGTTCTTTAGTGTAAGCGATTGCAGTCATGATAACTCCTGATTAGTAGTTGAAACGAGCTTCGGCTTCCATCATTGCGTCCTCGGCCGCTTGGTCCATTTGTGCGGCAACTTCGGACACCCAAGAAATCGGCACCTCTAGTCGGCAAGCGATTTCTTCAAAGTAAAGGCCCTCAATAATCATGTTTTCAATGTCGAGGTGCAAATTAGACATAACGCTCATACCATCTCCTTCTTGAAGTAGTTGTAAGGCAACCCGTTAAGGTAGCAAAAATATTCCCAGTCGCCATCTGCGGTGCTGGCATCCATGATCCAACGCAGGGCTGTTTCGCGATCACGTGCGCCCATGCAGATGGTGTTGATTACATGCTGTTCAAATTTCTTGACAGCTTCGGCCTGCTCAGCCTGCTCCTGCTCAAAGTTGGCATTGATTGTCTTTTGCAGGTACTCAAATTCTTCTTCAAACTGTTCAAGGGTCCAAGCACTGGTGTCAATACCACGGGGACGAACACCATGAGCATCTTTATACATGTCCCAAAAAATGCATTGGGCTTGCTCCAATTGGCTCATTTCTTCCCAAGATTTGAACTGTTCCATTGCTTGCTCCTTATTACCTAACATACTTCGTATTATAGGCTCATTAGCCCGTTTGGTCAACCGTTTTTTGCTACTTTTTTGAAGAATTTTTGTTGTATTTTAGCAACAAATTCTGCTTAATTTTTCAGCATAAATGCAGATATTAACCCTACAATTCCAATGGCTATTGACACAATGTTAACTGCCATTTGTGGCTTATTTCCCACACGAACTGCCCACATTAAAAACGCCAAAGTCCCTAGTGCAAATACCACAATGTTGTAAGGATACATTGTAGGTCCAATGGCATTCAACGAGTGACCGGCAATAATCAATATAGCACCGGTCCACTGTAGCACTTCATCAAAGTCAAACGTCATTGTGCAAGAGCGTCCACAATACGTTGTTGAATCATATCCATCTCATCTTGCTCAACATAAAAGTCGGTAGTAGGATCGTAGTACAGACCTTCCTTGTTGTCATAATACAACACTCGACCATTGAAGTTAAACGGGCCTTCAAGTCCAGGTCGGGCACCGTATTTCTCACGCATACGATCCACGGAATTCAAAACCTTATAGCCCATGTCAACTCCTGTTTTTGCTGTCTATGTGAGTATTATACAAGATTCTGGGCCTAAGGTCAACCAAAATAGTGTTGTATTTTTACAACGCAAGCCAGCTATTCTTTGCTTTGTTGTAAAAGATGTGGCGCCCAATTTGCGTCACTTTATGTTCATGATCGGCCCAGTGCGGATCCTTGATATAGTCTGCATGATAGAACAGACTTTTAGCCAGACTCTTGACTTGGTATCCATGAATAACGTCCCAGGCAATACTTTGTGCTTCGGCCCAACCAGCAGGATCAGGTTTAGGAAGCTTCTTCAGTCGTGTCCATGAAAACTGGTCCTTAGCATAAACAACTTGACAAACGGTCTTGCCCCAATAGCCCGTATCAAGTCGGTTCATGGTGATATGACCCACTGCATACTTGCCTAACTTACTTTCAACGCCCGCTTCATAATAAATGTTCTTCGCCATGCAATCAACATCATGCGTGGTATATTGTACATGACGATCTGATTTGACAATATGATTAAGGTCCTCAACTTGACTTTGAATTACATCCAATCGATCCTCAATTCTAAACATAAAAAGAAGGACCACACCAATACACAAACCTATGAGCCACTTGTTCATTTTTACCTCGAGTAAATTGATAAGCCGCTAGTATAACACAAGAAGATAAAATGGTCAAAGGAAAAGGACCCGGAGGTCCTTTTCTGTTGTTTATAAGCAACTTAGAACCAAAGGAACAATCCGTTTAGGCTCAATAAGATACCAATGCCTGCTACTGCAAAACTGCCCCAGAACATTGCCATGCTAACTGCTAAAATAGAAGCGGACAGAACTACAATCGCTAACTGATACGCTGTACTTGCATAGCCAATCCATGGGCTAGACTTTTTAGCTTCTTCACGTGCGGCTTCCATTGCTCTTGCTTTTTCAGCAATTTCTTTCTTGTCAGCATCCATACGCTCTTTCTCAGCCATGAACTCTGCTTTAAGTTTTGGATCTGCTGTAGTCTTGGCGGCAATTTCGTAGCTAACGCCACGGCCTGCTTTAGCCTGATACTGTGCCCATGTATTGTTAGCACCTAGTGTATTGTTTAATACTGTGCTACCTAGCTTGCCGCCGTACCATGCGTTAACTGCTAGCAATAAAGCAAAAACAGAAATAACCATACCTGCTTTGTCTTTTAGCTTTGCTTCGCGCTCGCTACGTGAACCTACCGGTGCCTTTGGTGCATCCGGATCTTTAGGTTGTTTGTTAATTAAATTTAATACTGATTCTACTAGACTGGCCATTTTACTTTCCTTATTTCTTATGCTTGCCGCCACAAATTGGGCATTCTTCTTGGGTTAGGTACATGATAGTGTCCTCCTTCCCAATATTTATAGAAAAAGGGCCCAGAGGCCCTTTTAATAGCACTTTAACTTATGCTCGTTTAGACATTACTTTATCAGCAAGTCCCCATGCAACTGCTTCTTCGGCACCTAAGAATGTATCAAACTTCATGGTTTCAAACAGTTCTTCGTATGTTTTGCCTGCTGTATTGTGTCGTACATACAATTCAGTTAGACGTTTGTTGATACGCACAGATTCTTCAAAACTGCGCTTGGCATCTTCGAACTGTAAATCTTGTACGTGAACACTACCGCTTGTACCACGTGTACCAGAAGAGACCCGGTGAATCATTGTACGGCTTTCGGGCAGTACAAACCGCTTGCCGGGTGCACCTGCTTGCGCTAGGAATGAACCCATGCTTGCGGCTTGACCCATTACATAAGTGCAAACATCGGGGCGAATGAATTGCATAGTATCATACATAGCAAGTCCGGCAGTTACGCTTCCGCCAGGGCTGTTAATAAACAGACTAATATCTTTTTCAGGATTTTCTGCTTCTAAGTAAAGCAACTGTGCTACAACCAAGTTGGCTTGTTGGTCGTTAACTACTCCTTCAAGCATAATAATACGCTCTTTGAGCAATCGACTATAGATATCGTAAGCTCGCTCGCCTGTTCCGGTCTTTTCAACGACCATTGGTACTAAACTCATTCTGTTCCTTTTCTTTCAGTAAAATGCCAAATAAAACACTCGTCTTCATCAGACCATCCGATATCTTCTGCATACAATGGAATGTCCCAGTGATTCAGAACGGCATTGGCCATCATCAACAAGCTATGTGGGTATTCTTTGTAAGCGTCTAGACCTTGGTACCAGACATCACAAAAAGTATCCCAATACTTTTGATCAACATACGCTAGTAGCTGATCGATTTCGCGGAGTTCGTTTACTTGCATAGTTCAATTATAGCTGAACTATTTTTTAATTGCAACGAACTTCTTCCCTAATTGTTTGTCCATATTGATCTTGGAAAACATAACGAGTACATTGTTGTTGGACAACTTGTGGAGGTGGCACATTTACAGGTGGTTGTTCAACAATAACCGGAGCAGGTCGTGTTGCACCATATACAACGGCGCCGCCAATTACTGCTGGAACTACCCAGGTCCAACCACCATGGCCTCTGTGCCAGTAACCATGCCTATGGTGGTGGTGGTGATGTTGAGCCATGGCTGTTGTGGCAGTCAGAGCTAACAATAAAATTGCAACTAACTTTTTCATAATAGGTCTCCTTTAGACTCTAAAACTCTCACCGCAACCACAACGATCTCGCTCGTTGGGATTAATAAACTCAAATCCCTCCTGTAGACCTTTGCGGACATAATCTACAGTGAGTCCTTGCAAATACACACAACTCTTTGGATCAACAAAGATCTGGCAACCAGCACATTCAAATGACTCGTCTCCGGACTGTGGTGCGTCAACATATTCTAGCACATAAGCAAGTCCAGAGCAACCAGTGGTCCTGACACCCAGGCGGATGCCAAGTCCCGATCCACGACGCTTTAGCATACTTTGGATCTTCTTTGCGGCTTGCTCTGTTACTTGAATCATTAGAATTGATCTGCTTCTGTTGAATGAGTATTAGCAACTGTTGACTTGGCGCCGACTGCTGTGCTAATTGCATCAAAATAACTAACACCAACTTCACGTTGATGTTTAACTGTTGTAAAGCCTCGGGATTCTGCGGCAAATTCTAATTGTTGTAGATCAGAATAAGCAGCCATTCCTCGTTCTTTATACTGTTCAGCTAAACTAAATGTAGCAAGGTTAACCGAATGGAAGCCTGCTAATGTAATGAACTGGAACTTGTAGCCTAGTTCACCTAGTTCACGTTGGAATGTTTCACATTCTTCTTTGCTTAAGAACTTGCGCCAATTAAAACTAGGACTGCAATTATAAGCAAGCATTTGGTCAGGATATTGAGCATGAATAGCGTCTGCAAACTTTTTGGCTTGCTTAATGTCTGGAGTTGAGGTTTCGAACCATAGTAGGTCAGCATAAGGAGCGTAGGCAAGTCCTCTGTTGATGCAAGCTTCAATACCGTTTTTAAACTTATAGAATCCTTCTTCTGTTCTTTCATTGATAATAAAATCCTTGTCCAGCGGATCATGATCGCTAGTGATTAGTGTAGCACTTTCTGCGTCAGTGCGAGCCATAATAACAGTATCAACGCCAGCAACATCCGCGGCTAATCGTGCGGCATTTAATGTGCGAATCATTTGACTTGTTGGTACAAGAACCTTGCCACCTAAGTGGCCACATTTCTTCTCTGACGCTAATTGATCTTCAAAGTGAACGCCGGCAGCGCCTGCCTCGATCATTGCGGCCATTAGTTCATATGCGTTCAACGCACCACCAAAGCCTGCTTCTGCATCTGCTACGATTGGAAGGAAGTAATCTGTTTGTGGGGTGTCTGCAAGCATTGGGTTATCAAATGTCTCCATTGCTTGAATTTGATCTGCTCGACGGAAAGCATTGTTGATACCTTTTACAACCTTAGGCACCGAGTCAACAGGATACAGACTTTGGTCTGGATAGGTTTGGTTTGCTGTGTTGTTTGCACCAGCAACTTGCCAGCCGCTCAAGTAAATTGCCTTTAAGCCTGCCTTAGCATGTTGAACAGCCATCTGACCGTTGTAAGCACCAAGTGTAGCAACAAATGGTTCGTTGTCTAATAATTCGCGCAACTTATGTGCGCCACGTTTTGCTAATGTGTGTTCAATCTGTACGCTACCTTGTAGTCGTTGAACATCTTCTTGTGTATAGTTTCTTTTTTTCATGTTTAATGTTTTTTGCGGTAGTCTTCTACTGCGGCTTTAATTGCATCCTCTGCTAATATTGAGCAGTGAATTTTAACTGGTGGTAATGCAAGTTCTTCGGCAATGGCGCTGTTCTTAATACTTGCGGCTTCATCGAGAGTTTTGCCTTTAACCCACTCGGTTACAAGACTAGAGCTAGCAATAGCAGAACCACACCCGTATGTTTTAAAACGAGCGTCTGTAATAATTCCATCTTCAACTTTGATTTGTAGTTTCATAACGTCACCGCAAGCTGGTGCACCAACCATGCCAGTACCTACCGATTCGTCGCCCTTGTCAAAGGAACCCACGTTGCGGGGGTTTTCGTAATGATCAACTACTTTATCACTATATGCCATAATATATCCTCCCTATGCTATACTTATCAAGGAAGAAGGGGCATTTAGCCCCTAACTTCCCGGTACTTCATTAAAGCTACTTGCCTGGCTAAGAACAGCCTCCATTTAATATGATCGGGTAATTCTTCGTCGGGTGCATAAAGTTTCTTTTCAGTAACAAGCCCAGGACGTCGATATCCAACATATATGTCCTCGTCCTCAATTACAATATCTGATGGTTCAAGATCAGATAATTTAATGAGCGAAAGACGTAATGGATTACTTCTTAGGAGCTTCGGCTTTCTTATCCGCGGCGGCGCTTTTAGTGGCGTCCACCTTGGCGTCAGCCTTGGGTGCGGCTTTCTTTTCGTCCTTCTTAGCTTCAGCTTTAGCTGGTGCTGGAGCACTTGCGGCTGGGGCTGGTGTTGCAGGAGCCTTAGCTGGTTCTGCGGCGAATGCGCTAGCGGCAAACAAAGAAGCGATTAAAGCGGATACTAGTTTCATGGATATCTCCTTAAGTTAGAAACTTATACACACATTATTGTCTGTATACTATTATAACGCACCACCTGTTATCTTTGTTGACACAGTCCGGACAACTTTAATAAAATTTCTGTTTCTTCTTCTACATCGGCCCAGATGTCAACTGTAATACTGTAAGACAACATAGGCCCATTAGTATAGTACATTTTATCTGTAGTAATGCCAAACTGTTCAACTACCCTCTTACCATCGGGCTGTTGTGTCCAATCCCAAACAGCCGCGGCCGCATATATTTCTACATCGTCGGGGTCGCCTAACCTTAAATTTTTTAATAGCACTCTTTTCAAAATAAATATCCAATGCTAGAACGTGTACCTGATACTGAAAAACAAAGACGGTTAGATATTTGTACCAAGTGCGAATTTTATGTACCGTCTGTTGTTTCTTGTAGCAAGTGTTGGTGTTTTCTTCCTGCTAAGGCAAGCTTTAAGTCAACTAGATGCCCCAAAGGAAAATGGGCGGTTATTGAAAATCATCAACCTTCAGCACCAACTTAGCCATTGCTAAATCTTCTATGCAATCAAAGCCAATAGCAACACAATAAACCCTATCATAATATCTATGATCGAGAAAATTCTCAGAGTATATGTTAGCAATATTAATCTTATGCTCGTTTAGTATTGCTGTTGCTTCTTCCATTGCTTTACGCAACTCTTGCTGTACATAGATATGCTCGCTACCGCTTGCATCTTCCATCATGTGAAATTTTTTAAAGCGGAGCCAATGATCAATCTTTTTATCTTTTAACCATTTACCTTGTGGAAGAGGTGTATTAATTTTTGCCATTAGTTAAATCAAAGACAAACTTTTTAATTTTGTCTTGCATATCAAACGTAGCAGAATCTGATCTACATACTTTGAATCTATTGTAAATGTTTGCGGCGCGACCACACTCGCCGTCTACTGCTGGTGTGTGCGCTCCACGGTTGGCAGTATCAAACCCGTGTGTTGCGTCTGGATAATGTGTCCAACCTGCAGATTGCGTAAAGACTCGAGTAGGGCATCGGTCAGGCGGTGTAGCATCATCTGCTCCGCCTGTAAAAATTAAAACAGGTACAGTATAAGGACCAAGTGCGGGGTCATCTCGATATCCTTTGCTGTTGCAAACTGGATAAACAGAAATGCCGCCTCGATATAGTCCTTTAGTTTGTTCTCGGATCCAAGGTTCGTCGGTGAACGTTCGCATTACAGTCCAGCCACCTTGACTTCCGCCCATTAGAAATATTTTATCTTTATCAACGCCTTGTTGTTGTAGCCACCTGGCCGCGGCAATAGCATCTAGCATACGCATGTTGGCGCCATAGCTGTTGTATGTTTGCCAGTTTTCCTGCCGGCCACGAGACCAATAGCTGTCAAGAACAAGTGTATTGGCACCAAGCTCTTTACGTGCCCACAATGCCGAAGCAAAGTCTAATGTACCAAGGCCATGGCCGCCGTGTACAAACACAAAGGTAGGACGGCCCTTCATGCCTGCAGGGTGTGGGTTCCAACTAGCAAGCAAATTGCCTTTGCCGTTGTATGAAGGAACAATATCCTTCATTGGTGCAAGATCTACCTTGATTGTATTATTGTAAAGGCTATAAGAATTTAGAGGACGCTCTGGTGCAACAGATGTTACAATAGGTGGCTGAAAATATTCAATATCTGTCGCATTGAATGCATTAGTTGAAGCACAACCTGTTAAGGCAAAGCTAAAAACTAGGGCTAACTTACAAAGCATAATACTCTCCTGATTGGTCGAATACTATGATTATAGTGTAAGATGTTCTAAATGTCAACCTATGACTTTTGGGTCGATTTAATTATTGACGCAAGGATCAAACTTAGGACCATAATCCAAAGTCCTTGTAATACCCAAAATGCACCTTGATTGGTGGACCAAAACTCATTGATTAGAAGCAGTTCGAGGCCAAAGAAAATGCTCAGTAGGCCCAAAATAAATGCTAAGCCAACACCAGCAAATAGGCGATTATAAAAACGCCTTTCAAAGTCCAAGTCTCGCATTAGTATTAGGCCCTGTGCTGAACAATATAACTTGCTTTTGGAAATGCCAAACGAAGGGCTTTATCAAGTTTTCGTTCTAGTTCTTCTCTGCGGTTAGCTAAAACTTCGTGCTCGGGGTCGGTGCATTCTTGGCATGTAAAATTTGTATTAGTACAATTTTGGGTTTGCCAGCGACCTACCCATTTGCCGTTTTCTTTTGAAACACCTACATTAATATGTACAATCATAAAATCTCCAGTAGCGTACAGTTTACAATATTTATACCATAAAAGTCAAGCCTCAACAGTGGTAAATATTATTATGAAATTACCTTACTATACTGTTCCGTTTTCTTTCAGTGAGAGTGCGCTAGAGTGGATCGAAAAACATTCAGCTGTAATGATAGAAGACTTTCAAAAGAATTCACAACCGTTTGCAGGACTTGTTCCTATCGACAACGAGCAAGAACTTGTAAAATGGGAAAGTAGTCCAGCATGGGAAGAAATATTAAAGTTTGTAGAAAAATACAATCTTCCTAAACCCGACTTACAGTTTTTCATTTATAAAAAACTTAATGCCCCTCTTGCTGATCCAAGGGGTAATCCGCATATAGATACCACTGTTCCCGAAGGATCTAATAAAGGAGTCGACGGGGCAAAAAGAGATGTTCCTGTTAGATTTAACATACTGGCTAGCGGTGACGAAGATCAAGAAATGGTTTGGTGGGATGTGGACCGTTATCATCCATTAGTCGAAGAAGTTCTATTCATGCGCCCAAATGGTAGGCCGGCCGCAAGACTTCAAGTTAAAGGAAATACGTCGGCTGAACGATGGGATATCCTTAAAGAGCCACCATGGAGATGTAATAATTTAGCCAAGGTAAACAAATATGGTAGTTTTGTTAGAACAGATATACTACATGCACTAAATTGGAATGGTATGCATCCTAGATTTATAATTAGTCTGCGTTTCTTGCTTTCGTGGGACGAAGTTATGGAACGGGTACTAAAATCTCAACAGGATCAATAATTTCAATCTTCTTAATTACCGCGTTGGTTGTAATCCAACTCATGTAATTGTTAAGCTTGTTTGAAACTAAATCGTTTCTAACTTTCTTAGAAGGACTACCAAGGACAATGATATCAAACTCTTGTCCTTGATGTCTGATTAGCATACTAATACACCAACCTGCTGGATTAGTAAATCCAGTCTTTCCTACTTTAATATCATAGTCGCCAGCAAACGCATTAGTATTTCTAATGACTAACTTTTGCCATAAACCTTTTTTGTTTTGTGCCTCCTGGGTAGAGGTCTTACTCATTGCTGTATCTCTAAAGATGCTATATTTAGAAACCGCTGTATTGAGTAAATGTAAATCCCATGCTGTGCTTGTATTTGGAAGTAAACCAGTTGGTTCAATGAAAGTAGTGTCTTTCATTCCCAGGCGTTGCGCCGTGGCATTCATTTCTGCTATAAAAGAATCGTAACCTTGTGGATGAGCAACGGCAAGCATTTTTGCCGCAAGGTTATCGCTGGATATAAGTGATAATTGTATTAACTCATTGCGAGTTACTTGCATGCCTTCTTTAAGATGATTGCTACCTTCGATTTTTTGTCTGCGAATGGTAACTTTCTCATCTAAGCTAGCACGACTTTCTAGAGCAACATACGCCGTCATTAATTTAGTAACGCTAGCAATAGGCATTACTTGGTATATGTTCTTTTCTTCTCTTATTGTGTTTGAAGATTTATCAAAGATTAAAACTGCACGGGCAGGTTCTTTGATTACTTCTGGCTTCTTAGTTTTTGCTTGTGCTGAAATTGACAAGCATAGTGCTAAAATAAGTGGCCCGGCGTGAGGGAATCGAACCCCCATAATGACTTTAGAAGAATCATGTCCTATCCATTGAACGAACGCCAGAGGATTTGATTTAAATGATTTTACCAGTAACTTGGTAAATGAGTTGATCCAAGTCACTCTCATAATCTTTGCCGAGACGGCGCTTTTGGTAAATGGTATTAATAAGTTCAGTTGCTGTGCTTTCGGTAACCTCAGCACCTAAACCTCGACGATCCATTTCATCTAACAGGTCGTCGTCGTCAAAGTCTTCAAGACTTACATCAACTTCCACTTCGGTATAAACTGTTGGCATTGTATTACCTTTGGATGGTGCCCCAGAGGAGACTCGAACTCCTACACCTCTCGATAGTGGCTTCTAAGACCACCGCGTCTACCATTCCGCCACCGGGGCTTTGATTTTACTTACGTGCTTCTTTAGGTTCTCGTTTGATGATAACGTCTCTAGCAAGCTGGGCCTGGATTAACATTCTTTTAAGTTGATTGCGTTCTTCGTTAGTACCACCGCTTAGTGCAATCATTCGCTTTGCTGTCTTGCTTAATTTAAAAGTTTTTCCAGGTTTAATATACATGCTTTTCTTTCTTTGTTGTTTGGCGGAGGGCTAGGGAGTCGAACCCTATCAACGCTATAACACGTTGTACGGATTAGCAATCCGCTGCCTTACCGTCCGGCCCGCCCTCCAATATAACAATTATACGGTAATGTTTTTATTGTGTCAACTGCTAATCAAGTTTACTTAGTCATTTATCTAGGTGCATTTGACCAAAATTATACTGAAGTAGGGCCTACACTAATTAATGATCCAAGGTTGTTGTTTACATTTTAAGTAATTGTATGAAAACTACCTTACAAATTTTTATCAACCAACGCTTCTGGAAAGAAGTAGATACTATGCCCGAAGATTCTGGTTATCTAAGTTTTGAACCTGCGTTCACAGCTATTCGTGATGCTGAAAGCAAAGGCGAATTTAGTGCATTTGCTATTCGCAATCCTAAAGAATTGACTAGCGTAGAGATTCGACCAGTCTACCAAAACGTTTGGCCATATCATCCATAAAGTGGCCGGCCCTGCAGGATTCGAACCCACGACTTCCTGTTTCGAAGACAGGCACTCTATCCAACTGAGTTAAGGACCGATTAAGCTTTAACGTCAATGTTTTTTCCTACCTCTTTTATTTCTTCAACTAGCCCAGCGGCAGAGTAAGAATAGTAAGGAAAAGTTTCAACGGTATGATATTGGTGCCCTTGATTATCGCTCATTGAGCGATGTACTGCAAACTCTCCGCGAGGGCCTGCTCCTATTAATGTGCTTGTAGTATAGACGCTTTCTATCTGCATCTATTATTTACAAAATAAGTGGTCTCGCCACCGGGAATCGAACCCAGATCTGAAACTTAGGAGGTTTCCGTTCTATCCATTGAACTATAGCGAGAAAAAGGGAGCCGGATTAATCCGGACCCCCTACGGGAACATCTCTAAATCCAACTACTCCGCCACGTTCTTTAATTTGCTTTAAAGCATCCTCAAACAATACAGGACCAAAGTCGTGGTTTTCGACGCAAGCATTAAAATAACGCTCGTCAATTACTTCCCCACCATAGCCATTGCTACGCATAACGTGGTTGGCATGTAAGTGTCCGTGAATGTTGCATCCAAAGCGATACAAGTTGCTTTCATGCACAGGAATATGACTTAAGATCAAGCCGTTCATGACATGATAAGCACGAATGTCTCTAAAGTGAGCCGTGTAATCTTCTAACTTAAAGATGTCATGGTTGCCCTTAATCAAAACCTTGTCGCCATTTAAGCGGCGCATAATGTTCAAGGCCTTGCGATTAATTACAACATCGCCTAAGTGATAAACCTTATCTGTGGGCTTAACACGCTCGTTCCAGACTTTAACCATGTGTTCATCCATTTCATCTGGATTGTCAAATGGCCGCAATTTAGTAACCCCGTCTGAACGGAGAAACTTACATACGCCCATATGACCAAAATGGGTATCACTTACCAAAAATACACTTGGCATATTATTCTCCTATTGGGTTATTATACTACAGATTGTTGACTAAGTCAAATTGGCATCCCGCCAGGGACTCGAACCCCGACCAACGGTTTTGGAGACCGACATGCTGCCATTACACCAGCGAGATATATTTGGTGCCGCCACATGGACTCGAACCATGGACCCCCGCCTTATCAAGACGGTGCTCTAACCAACTGAGCTATGGAGGCATTAGGCTAATACTTATGAACTTTTACACCATAAATATCAGCATGAAAAACTGCTACAACTTTAAAAAATCCTATGCAGATGATACTGCACTATGTATTGAATTTTTCAAGGACAAGATTACCGAAATGGTCGATAGACGATTTGTAACTCGTTCTTGGCACTATTGGGACCCTGTTACTTTAGAAATTAAAGAACAACTTGGTACTAAACTTGAACTGCTAAGAGACTTCCAAGAGTGCAATATTGGTATACACCACGTTAATCTCTTTATATGTAGGGAAGGCGTTGTTGGCGGTTTACATATTGACAATGCCAGCGATCCTAGACATTGCAGTATTAATATTCCGCTAACTGGTTGCGAGCTTAGTGAAATCTTTTGGGTTCGAGAAGATCAGTTCCAACTTGGTAACTTTGACTTACGCAACGGCGTTCGTGCAGGATATCCACAAGGAGTAGATATGAACGATCCAGCAGGGTGGGATATTGTTGACACCGCTAGCTTGGCTCGAACAGTTTTAATTAAAACAGATACTTGGCATACTGTCGACAACAGAAAAAATTCAGTGCCGCGAGTTTGTTTAGCATTTAGATTATTAGGTAATCCAAGTTTTTCTAAAATATTCAATGTCCTTACTGAAAAAGGACTGTTAGAAACAGAATGAACCCTTTACTACTCAACACCCTTTACACTCCGCTGGAATGGTATAGCCCACCAGCATTTGATTCTAGCAAACTAGAAACATGGATGACTGAGCACAATATTAAACTCAAGAAAATTAGAGAGTTTATGAATATGGGCTCCAAACTAGGAGAAGGCACATTAGGAGTAAACTATCCATGGGCACCTGTTAGTGCTTTTAACAGAACCTTTGAAGGGTGGCAAGGAGACTTTGATAAACATTTCCCCGGGCTTGCTTCTTACTTTTTAAATCCTTTTGGTATCATATTAGATGACATTGACAGTATATCAATGCTTCCAGTAAAAAGTGATTACACTGGTAGATTTTGGCACCAAGACCCAGATGAGTTTGGTTTAAGAATTAACTTAGAATACGAAGATACTTCAAATAAATTAATTCTTAAAAAAACTAAACAAGCCTATGACGAGCAGGAAGCAATATCTGCTAGATACTTTCAGCCGCCAGCAGTTCCACCCGACATTAACCAATTTTTACAAGACGAAATACATACCTGTCAACATTCACCTACTGGTTGCTATTACATTAACAACGTTAGAGCGGCACATACTGTTGATGTGGTAACTCCTGGCAAGAAATGTATTACTGTAATTGTATATCACAACAAATCAAAGCCAGTAATAGACAAGATCAACGACCTTGTTGCACTTTCTTTAGAAAAATATAAAGACTACGCAATTACATATTAATTGGCACCCCGACTAGGATTTGAACCTAGACCGACACAGTCAAAGTGTGTTGTGCTACCATTACACTATCAGGGAACAGATTTTATTTGGTGCTCCAGAGTAGAATCGAACTACTGATTCATCCTTACCATGGATGCGTTATACCATTTAACTACAAGAGCATGGTACCCCACCTCGGACTCGAACCGAGAGAACTGCTCCTTTTGAGAGAGCCGACTTTACCAATTTGTCCAGCGGGGCATTGAATGGTGCCGATGGCCGGACTCGAACCAGCCACACACGGATTTTCAATCCGTTGCTCTACCTGATGAGCTACATCGGCAAATAGGTTTTTGAGAGCCCAACTATCCTCCTGGGAGGACTCGCTGGATTGTCTCGAATAGTCAAGTTTAACATACCGGCTTCAGTCATACTATAGTGTCAGTACAGTCAACCCCACTGTACCTAGACTGGCAGGGACTCAAAACTACCGTCTATCTCAAAACTTGGGGAGTCGTACGAGAATCGAACTCGTGATAACGGAATCACAACCCGTGGTTTTACCACTAAACTAACAACTCCATATTAAATACAATCATGCTAGAAGATGATAACAGTCGAGTTAAATTGCTGTACGAGCTTGCAAAGGGTTCGTATCAGCCTTCTTCTAGCTGGGTAAGTGTTAAAAAGTTTGTACCTATGTTTGACAAGGCACCTAAGGAAGAATTTATTCCTGCGCCATTGTTAAACGATAGACACAAATTTGTACCCACTGAAATTAAAAATCTTGGTACGGGCACAGGGACTCGAACCCTGGACCAATAGATTAAAAGTCTACTGCTCTACCAACTGAGCTATACCCGCATTACCACTTAGTGAAACACACTCTCGACGTCAGGGGTCTTTTCATCGCGCTGGTTAGGCTGCTTCGTCGTGTAGTCCAGGCTACCAACCTCTCAAGGCTAACGACCAATGATGAATATGTTTCACTAAGTGGTAGGGGCACAGGGACTCGAACCCTGATAGACCGGTTAAAAGCCGGCTATTCTAGCCTTTGAATTATACCCCCATATGGTCCCTCCAGGCGGATTCGAACCGCCACCTCATCGGGTAAGAGCCGAGTATGCTACCATAACACCTCGAAGGGATGGATCGTATTAGATTTGTCTTTTACGTGCCATCCCTGACCATACGGGGTCAAGAATGACACTAACGTTTAGCACGTTTCATGTCGTTCTCCTTTTGAACATTAAAATAAATTTGGTGCCGCCTCTAGGGATCGAACCTAGTTCCACGATGCTTCAAACCGTTGCTATGACCACATCAGCTAAAGCGGCATGTTGGTAGAAGCGGTGGGACTCGAACCCACGATAAACACCGTATGAAGGTGGCGCATTAGCCGCTATGCTACGCTTCTATATTGAATTTGTTAAAGTAGTGCAACCATCGTTATATGCACCATTCACCTGGATTAACTAGCCCGGGCAGGACTCGGTACGTCACTTGGGATACTAGTCCAGTTAGCAACCAATCTGCGCCGATCTTCCGATCAGCCGGGAGTTGAACCCGTCCCCTTCTACTATTTCGGTAGTTCGAACTTACCTAGATAGCGTGACATTCTCTTGCTGACACTTTAACAAAACTTGGTCTCGCATGAAGGACTCGAACCTTCGAAGTCTCCGCCCCAAACGGAGTGGTATAGCCGCTAACCGAATGCGAGAAAAATTGGCTCCGCGTGTGAGGATCGAACTCACCTAACCACTGATTAACAGTCAGGTCCATGCACCTTGCTCGGATTTCGCGGAATAGAAATTGGTAGCCTGTCCAGGTAACGCTCCTGGGTCGCTCGATTATCAGTCGAGTGCTCTACTATTGAGCTAACGGGCTATAATTGGAGTACGGGGTCGGATTCGAACCGACGGTTTTACTGGTTTGCAATCAGTTCCCTTGGGCCGCTCGGGCACCCGTACATAAAAATTGGCACCCCGTGATGGAATCGAACCACCATCCCGACGTTCGTAGCATCGTATCCTATCCATTGAACGAACGGGGCATTATATTGGAGCGTTCTGCTTACGGTCCCTGGTTACACAGTAAGACCAGGGCTTACTGCCAAAACGCTTTAATATAATGGCAGGGGATACAGGATTCGAACCTGTGAATGCCGGAATCAAAACCCGGTGCCTTAGGCCAAACTTGGCGAATCCCCAACATATAACTGGCAGTGAGTTAGGGATTTGAACCCTAGTGCCCTATTTCTAGGACGCACTCCTTAGCAGGGAGGCACAATTAGCCAGACTCTGTCAACTCACTATATTGGTAGATGATACTGGGATCGAACCAGTGACCCTCACAATGTCAATGTGATGCGCTACCACTACGCTAATCATCTATAATTGGTGCCCCAGAGGAGAGTCGAACTCCT
>JACCEE010041208.1_pt1 | contig 21588 bp, 19 predicted proteins | sample 7449931 | NCBI WGS metagenome assembly JACCEE01 (sample SAMN15323457, study PRJNA562643) | freshwater metagenome | isolation source: river surface water | place: USA:Blue River Watershed | collected 2017-08-19 | reverse complement strand
CAGCAGTATTTTCGAACTCTTTAAACTGATCTTTTTTTGCTGAATCTAAAGCATCGTCTACTAATTCTTCTCCAAAGCCTTTAGAGCTACCACCACCAAATGCATCTTGCAATGCTTTGACTTGTGCTGCAGATAAAGCACTTTCAGCAGCTCCAGCAAGACCTACTTCGGCTGCACCAGTAGCCAATGCAGCACCTGCTGCTGGCAATCCTAGCAATGGATTAGCAATTTTGACGAATTTCATAATTAATCTTTTGCAATAATTTTATATGTAGAAGTTGAACAATGTGGGCATTTACCATGCAAAGCATTTCTAGAGCTTTTCATTGTAACAACCTTTGGTCCAGTTACAGTAACCATCGTTCTACACTTTACACAGTACATAGGATGCGTTTTAGTTGCATCTTTAAGTTCGGTATCAGCCATTTTAAATAACTCCTAAAGTTTTATTACTAATTTTTGTACAAATACCCTTGAGGATTAGCTTCAATGCCAAGGTATGAATACTGTTGTAAATGCGATGGTTGTGAAAAAACATTCACAGTCAATATTTCCTTTAATAATTATTCATCAGAAATTCCTTGTCCTTGTGGCGCTGAAAATGGAATTGCAATAAGGGTTTTCAACACATTTGCCGTTCAAGAAGGACTTACAGCAAATGAAAAAAAGTTTGGTACTACTAATAAGCGAAAGCAAATGGCTGAGTTTATGAAAGACCAAAAAACATTGAGAAAAAAATCCTATTCTGCTGACACCAGAGAAGCTAAATCAAATGAAATATGGACAGGAAAAGAAGGGCTTGACGGAATAACATCACTGCCTGTAAGCAAGGACAAATAAAAATGGAAGAACCAGAATCATTCATCATTCAAAATGTCACTATGAATTATCAATATATTAGTGATATTAGGTTGCAACTAGATCCTCTTCAAGTCGAAGATTTGACTTGGTGGGATCCAAAAACAGTAAAGGCTTCGAGAGATCTTAAGGATGCACTACGTCGAGGTGTTCTTAGAAAAATTAGCCAAGAAGATTGGGATAATAAGTTAGAGAGAATCGCAGCTAAAGAAAGAAAAGAATTGTCTTTAAGCAATAAGTCTAATGAGATGAAGACTATTGAGACTGAAGATGGAAAGCAATTTTTAGCAGAATCAATTGATGCAGAAAAACCATATAGCAAGGAAACAGAAGTAAATACAGCTGGTTATGCAAATGATTCGTTATCATATGCTATTGCATTAGAGACTGCTCAAGTACAAGCTGAACTTAACGGTGAAGAACTTTCTGTCGAAGATTTTGCTGAAAAAGTACAAAGAGATCCTAATTTGGTAGCTAGATTGCTCAGACAGCAAACTGGTGCTGTAACATCAGGCACTACAAGACAATCAAGAGCTTTTGTTGCTCAAGCACCAGAGCTAGGTAGTTCAACCACAACTGTTGCTGGTATGAAGATGTCTAATATGCAGCGTGATGGCTATATTGCGGGTGCTGATGTAAATTATGCTCCAAAACCTGGAGATGATTTTGGCTTTGATGATGATCCAGCAATTGCTGAAGAAATTGATCTTGAAGTTGACTCTTTAGGCGATGATGAAAAGGGCTCAATCAGAAGATTATAGAAAAATTGATTAAGACTTAAGCTTAGAAGGCAGTCTATTTAGGCTGTCTTCTTTTTTATGGAGAAATCTTATGCCAGACTTTGATTCAGCATCATTTACACAAAGTGAGTTAGTTTATTACAATAGATCTGCTGGAACTCAAGGAATATACATTGAGTGGGAGAGATATTCTGGTTCTGGTGTCAGTGTTTACAACATTTATAGAAGCGAATATTTTGATGGTAATTATGAGCTTTTAGATGCTGTAATGTTTCCAAAAAATGAATATGTTGATACTACTGGGCAACCTTCTTACTACTATAAAATTGAAGAAGTTGGCGGAACTGGCTACACTGTTTCATATAGTATGAGTCAACCTATATCAGGAGATGAGTTACTTACAAAAAGTAGTCTTAGATTTGAATTAGAACATCTTCTGAACATACCGATTTATGATGAAGAAGTAATATTTAATGCTAATAGAACATCTGCATCTGTAGCTTTTCCTCATTGGAATTACACTCCTAGACCACAAGTTAGAATTACTGGTGCGTCAAATGAGGGCGACAGTGAACCAATGAAGTTTTTATCCGAATATGACCCTATTTACACTACGTTATCAGGTACTGCAGCTTCTTCATATCCTGACGGTTTAAAATATAAATCAGACTACCAAGGAAACATTTATTTCCTTAAGAATGACGGTACCCCACAATCAATTAAAAGCTACGACACAGTAATGATTTCATATAATATAAAATTGTTTACAAGTCAGCATATGAACAGTGCACTCAATATGGCTTTACAAGCTGTTAATTCGCAACCTGGTTCAAATAAATATTCTTCAGTAGCATCAGCACCATTTTTCTATGAACCTGCTTTAGTAATTGGAGCAACGTATTATTTATTGAGAAGCTTATTAGTTTCACTTACTGGTAGACAAAGAAGATTACTACTTGAAGACCCTGATGCGAAGGTCATTGAAGATATCAAGTCAGCTGCCACAATGTATAAAGAAGACTTTGATAAACAACTTGAAAAGCTTCCTATCGCTACCCTCCCTAAGATCAAACCAATTGTGGTTCCAGCATACAACATGCCTGGTGGTAGAAGCAGATTTTTCAGATACATTTGGAACTTGGGTACTGGTGTCTAATGAATTATATATTTATTGAGTATGATAATTTTAAAAACATTCAAAGAATAATCAGTCTGATTGATTGCAAGCGATGTGAAATTGTCATACTCAAAAATAGACAAATTAGATTTATGAAATCTAGTTACAAAGTTCATTATTTAGAACTATCAAAAATTAAATCTTTCCTAAAAACAATAAAGCCTACAGATAAATTGTTATTTTTGGACAATACTGTAGGTTTTATTATGCCTAAAAGCATTGGAAAAATATTTGCTAAACATGATCAAAAGCAAATAAGTTTAGCCTGTCAAACGAATGGCAATAATGAATTATATATTTCTCAAGTTATGGGTTTCATTCCAGACATAGTAACAAAATATTGGTCTGATAATTACATTGATGAAGCGGACCTAAACACAACTGAACTCGAAACTGAACTAGTAAATAATATTATTTTTGAATTAGAAAACGGTAATCTTGACTTTCTCAATTTCGGAAAATATAGAGTTTACAAAATAAATTACAAAGTAAGATTGATGTGTATTTCTGCTAAATATCTTTTGTATTTATTTAAATCAAAAAGACCATATAGTTTAGCAGAGATAATTTACAAATCAATATTGAGTAACAAATCAAAATATTTAATTTCTGGCTGTTGGATATCAGAAAACCAGCAAATGTATAAGTTTGCTAATGAATCTGAAAGATCTGAAGATTGCGATTTCATCATATAAAACATCTTATCAAGTCTGTGCAAGAAAATTAATACACAGTCTTACAGAAACTAACGACTTCAGACATGACCAAATCCTTCTTGTAGTTGGTGGTTATGAGTATTCAGAAAAGTTTAATTTTATGGGTTGTGAGGCGATTAAAGTAAATCACAATTCATTTGACCATACAGCTGTCATTGAAATTATTGAAGGAAATTATTTTTCAAATTACTGGTTTTTAACTCATGACACATGCACTATGGGAGAAAATTTTCAACATTTCTTAAAATCCTTCAAAGTTACCAAAGATTACACTTCAATAACTGATATGGGTTGGTTGAACATGGGTATATGCACTCAAAAGTTTATTGATAATAACAAAAGCTTCATATTATCATTGAAAGATTGTTCAAAGATAAGAGCGATATTGAGTGAAAGAACTTACACAAGATTGGGTGATTATGATTATTTAGTTCCAAATTACAAAAGCATAAGAAACATTGAAGATAAAAATATTTATGATGACAATAAGAAAAGAACTGTGCTTTATTTTCAAGATTTAGACTTATATAAATATCAAAGTTATGAAGCGGTTAATATTATGAAGCCTAATTTCACAGAAAATTACAATGAGGATTTATTTTAATGTTTCTAGATGAAATAAAGCCAAAAAAAGCTATTGCCTCACATGGTTATATAGGAACTAATGGAAAGATGGGGTACACAATTATTCCTTCGATAAGAGGAATTAACTATACCCATTCAATAAGTGCTCATGCTAGTTCGATTATGGAATATGAAATTAATGAAAAATACAAATCATTTCATAGTTACATTGGTTTAAATGATTCGTCCTCAGATGATGCTAAATGCCTATTTCAAGTCATATCGGATTCAAAAATATTATATGAAAGCTCAATTATAAAGAAGCAAGACAAAATAGTACCTGTAGATTTGGACATAACTGGATGCAAAAGTCTAGAATTGAGATGCGTTAATAAAGGTAACAATTTATGTCACTCAATTTGGATTGACCCTGTTTTAAGTGAAAATGCGCCAGCCTATTTTACTGGTGCATTCAATAATTCCATAGCAGATTTGAGATTAGAAAGAAGAAAAACAAAGTATGCAATTATTTTGTTTGCTACCGAAAATGTCTCAAAGTACTTGTATGTTTATCTGAAAACATTTATAGCCAATAGTAACCTTGAAGACTACACATTTTACATAACCTGTCCAGACAATTCCTATGTAATAAAAAAAATTGCTAAACACTTTAATGCAATTTTCGTACCGATTGAAGCAACGCAAAACTATAATTTGACTTCACCTGTCGATATTAAAGACGTAACCTATTCACTACCAAGATTTATAGACTCAGAATACTTTATTATTTCTGATATTGACATGCTAATTATGGGTGATCTAAATGAGTGCTTTGTTGAAGGTATTGGAATATGCAAAGATTTTAATACTGAAAGATTTACATTTGGGCAATTAATTGAGTCAGAGTGGTCAGCTTATAATGGAAACTCAAAAGCATTGGATTTGCTTGATTTGGGAGAAGCATTTCATTCAAAAACAATCATTAATTGTGGATTTATAACAGGGAAAAAACAAGATTTCAACAAGATAGATTGCGAACTTAGAAAGATGCTACCTCAAAGTCAATTCTATTTATTTGAAAGTAATGGTTCCTTTTGCAGAGAACAAGCTTTAATTAATCTAAGCATTATCAGAACAAATAATTACACGATTCTAGACGATACCTACAACTATCAACTCTTACATTCCGAGTGTCAAGAAAAAAAAGTTATTCATCTGAATGGTACTCCAACCAAAGAAAAGTACAAAGATTTAATAAATAAATACTTAGATGAAGATTATCTTGAGTTGAAACAAAGTATTTTTCAAGAGATAACAGAAGGATACTCTTCTATTTTAAATTGGTCAAACATATATATACCTAATGCAATTTTTGTAGAAAAAAACAATTACATTGATGCAAAAAAGTTGCTTAGAAATAAGTATGACATGATTATCGTTGATTTAAATAGAAGTCCAGCAAATATAAAAATTGTAATCGAAATGTGTAAGCAAATAGACTTTATATTTGGAATTGTAGATCAAGAAAAACTGAATATGCTGAAATCTCTTGACATAGAAACAGAAATTATAGGAAATGACAAAGACGTAACAATTGTCAAAATCAAATTATGAAAGAACTAAATGTACAGAAATATTTAAGATCGGGGAAGAGTTTAATACAACTTAACCAGGAACTTAAAATCAACTTTGTTGTGAGCACTAAAGATAATTTAGTAGTTTTAAATTACAGTCCATTGTCACCACTTGAAAATCCAATAGTGAAAGAAAGTAGAGCATTAGTATTGGATCTTGAAAAATGGAACGTAGTAGGCAAATCAATGGATGCGTTTACTGGTGTAACTAGCTTCAAAAACACTGAAATAATCGAAGATTTTGATTGGAATAATGCATTTGCTATTCCCAAGTATGATGGGTGCTTAATGATGCTTTATTTCCATGATAATGAATGGAAAATAGCAACAAGATTTTCAACTGACAGTTCATGCAATGTATATTCTCCAAACTCAGGGGAAACTGAAATAAGCTGGAAAGACGTTTTCATTTCAGCATTAGATGATTATGGCTACAGTTTTGAAGAGTTTTTAAATTATTTAGATCAAGAAAAGTACTACAGTTTTGAATTATGTTCTAGGTTCAATAGAAATATTGTTATTTATGAAGAACAAATTATTAAACTGTTAGCAATAATTAATTCACATGATCTCAAAGAAGAAAACATAGAGTATTTCAAAATACAAGACTTTATTCCAGAAAAAATAAAAGTAAATAGCATTGAGGATGTCAAAGATTTAATTAGGCAAAATGACAATCCTCTAGAGTGTGAAGGTTTTGTAGTTGTAGATTCAGGTTATAGAAGATTAAAAGTTAAGAATGATAAATATTCAGAATTAGGATTTACTAAACAATCTTTGAATGAAGTATCAGCTTTAAAAGATTATGCTGTAACTATTTTAACAGGACCAAGTGCAACAGAATGGTATTGTGTCACTTGTAATCCATTACCAGGCTTTGGCAGTCCTTCAGTAACATGTACTGAGGTAGCAGTAGGTGAAAATCTATTCTTTCCACCAGAATCCAATTGTACTGTGACTGGTCCATATGCAACATCAACAGAATGTTCAAATAACTGCTTGGGTTATACTGAGGGTGGTGGTGGACCAATGAGTATTCAATCTAACAAAATGTGTTCTACTCAATGGAACCCTAAAAAACAATCAACATTTAAATCTTTGGAATTAGTAAACAATTTCATTAATATGCTTGATTGGTTTAGCAATTCATATAATGAGTATTACAAGACTAATAATCTTGGTATCAGAGATTTACTAATTAATATTTGGGAATATGCTTTCTTTCAATTACAAGAAGGAAAGAGTATCAGTGAAATTATTAATTCTTCTTCAGAGGTAGATCAAATCTTAGCTTTAGAGAAATTTGAACTATTAGTAAAATAACTATTAAAGGTAATTCTTTAAATTTTTATATAATCTATTAGTAATAATACTAATTAATACATAAATTAGAATTCCCTTAATTATCGGGTGTAAAAAAACAGAAAAAGTTGGAGCGATTATGAGCAGTAACATTAAATCAGCATTAAACAATATTAAGCCTAAAGTGGCTTCCAAAAAAGGCATTGCACAAAGAGTAGCTCAGATGATAGATGATATGAATCAATTTGACAGCATGGGTGCAGCTGACATAATGGGTGGATTAGATCAGCTTGAAACAAACAATTCGGTTTTGATGAATGAGCCTCAAAATTATGGCAATCCTAATATTGCAAAGTTTGCATTACCAAGGGAAGACGAAAGTGCTGAGCCTGATGCTCACCACACAATCCATACATTTAAAATTGACATCAAAACTCCCAAGGGAGACATGTTTCCTAAATCTGATGTGATGAAAGCTGTTGGCGATGCTGTAGAACAATTGGGTAATATGGAAGTAATGGGCTTTTCATATCAAAAGGCAGATAAGGAAGGCTCAAAAAAATAACAGGAGCCTCAAGTGTCAGACGAAGAAATTAAAAAACAACTCAGACATTCTTTCACCAACCCATTCAGAGAAGATTTGCCAAAGCCAAAAATCAACCAGTTTGGCCATACAATCTTGACCGATAATGATGATTTCAACCCTGCAGATGTAAATGTAGAAGTAGATCAGAATGGCAACATTTCAGCAAATCCTAAAATTAGCATATTTGAGTCAGAGCAGTTCTCAAAACTTGTTCAGGAACATTTGGATAAATCTGAAGTTAACACTGTTGACATCAATTCGCTTGATGTAAAACCGATTGAATCTAACCTCCTGTCAAAACTAATTGCAGAGCTTGATGACATGAAGGAAGATAAAAGTAAACCATTTTTAAAACCAGAATCTTCTAATGTCTTATCAATTGATGAGCCTAGTAATATTGCACAATCAGGGGTAAAAAACTGTCTAAACAAAGATTGCATGTACAACCTAGCGAAAGATGCTAAGTTCTGTTCAAAATGCGGGACTTATCAAATGCCAAAGTTCTGCACTGAATGTGGATATAATTTCCCAGGAATGGAAAAATTTTGTCCTGATTGCGGAACAAAAAGATAGGTTTTTAGTTTAGTTTGAGAGAAAAAGTTAATTATGAAACGAACTTGGTATCAAACAGCAAAACAATGTACAGCTCTTAGAAAAAATACTCTAAGGGTCGATATGTGCGTGTTTATTGATGACGACCAATCGTTCACATCTGAAAACGTTCTCAAATCAACTGTAAAATCAATTCTTACTGCTGCAATTATTAAGGGTTTGGATGTCATAGGAGTTTTGTCTGCTAAAAATCCAAATGTGGGTTGGATTGCTTATCAAATGGCGATTGATCAACAAATGGATATAGCTGTTCTTCCTGGGCAAGTATATAAATGTATCACTGGTGAAATACTTTACATTTATAAAATTAAACAACAAGTAAAGCAAGGATTAGATCTTGCAAAGGCATGTGCGTTTGCTCACAAGTATGGTGGCTATGTTATTGTCACTGGTCTTACAAAAAAGAAAGTCATCGAATTAGATAAGCTTCAAGGTAGTGTTTATGCTCCAGATGGAGTTGAAATCTATAATCAAAAAAATGGTGGTTACAGAGATTTAAACATAGACTTTCCAAAATTCATAACTTCAGCTTCTACATCAGCAAACGAGTTAGAGCAATCAAATGCATTTTCTTTGATTGAAAGAAAAGAAGCTGAAAAGTTAGGAATATTAGCGCCTAATCAAGGAATTGATTTTGAACCAAAATATTTAAAACCTAAAACTGGAGTTCCAAATGCCTAGAGCTTATTGCACTACTTCTGATGTTAAACAATATCTACCACCAAATGTAGTGGCAGAGGGAGATAATCCTACACCCAATTTTAGAAATCCTGCTCCAGAAACAGCCACAAATATTGACTTGGATTTTTTTATAGAACAAGCCTCATCACAGATTGATGCTAATTTATCCATTCAATATGATGTACCTTTAAAACAAATGAACTTAGGTGGAGATTTAGCTTATCCACACCCAATTCCAGTCATTTGTGCAATTTTAGCTGCCCAAATGTATTACTCACAAGCTTTACAAGGTGCTGATAGACAATTCTCTGAAGCTCAAAAAGACAGATTTGAGTGGGCTATGAATGAATTAGTCAGAATTCAAAACGGTGAAATCAGATTGTTTGGTCAAAGAAACACTAGAGGTGATAGATTTGTAAGATCTACCCTAAGGGGCATACCAAATAATCCAAGAAAAGATGGTGTGTCTAAAGGAAAAGGCCAATAAGGTTAAGATATGGTCGAAAGAATATATGACACTCTTAAAGGCATTCTTTACAACGATCTTCCCAAAAATGCTAAAGATCAAGTCGTTGTTTATGACCGTCCAATTCTAGGCTGGTATTTTGGCGATAGAGATGTTAAGCCGTCTAGTTTATCTTTGATATTTTATGGCACTTCAACGCCTGTTAAAGATGTTTCATTGGGTTTGCAAGAATACGAGCATAAAATCACTTTAGGTATAGATGCTGGTGCTGATAACGTAGAATTATCAGAAAGACTTGTTCAAGAGGCTACAAGATTATGTCTGAGCGTTTTAAGAAGACATAGAAGAATGTGGGTTTTAGAACCTTGTCCTATTTGTGGAAAGTTTATGCTTTCTCCAAGGCATTATATCTTAGAGCATAGTGCTATTTTCTCAACTTATGCCACAGCAGCACAGAATAATTTTGACACCTTGTGGGCAGAAACTCACGATGCATCAGTGCCTTCTCCTACATTACCTGATTCAGGTTTAGCAGCAGAGTCTTTCTTAAGGGTTTATGATGCAGTTGGAGCAGGAACTACTGTTTCAGGACTTACTCAAAGTCAAAGAAAAAACATTGTTAGAATGCAAAGTGATTATGTTGATCCAATACGCATTCTTTACGATGTAACTTGTAATGATATCAAACCTTCAGATGACGGAAGGGGACAAGCTTTACTTAAAAATGGCACAATCAATATAACTGCTAAAGAATTGGTAAAACAAACTATATACGGTCCTGATAATGTACCTACCACAGCTTTTTAAAAATGAGCAAAACAACACGAACTGGCATAGAGATCTTAGCAAATACTATTGGAAGATCTAAAAACAAACTTAAAGACTCTTTTGGCAATTTAACTAAAAGAAGAGGCTTTAACCTGAAAGCCGAAAGTACATTTGACAGATTAAAAACTGCTAATTCTTTTCATGATTACGATTTAGCATCCAAGTCAACTGATGGTTACACTGATCCTGAGTTTTTAACTTACGATATCAACGATAAAGTCGGATTTGGTATCCAAGGTGGAGAAATTGCAGTTACGCCAAAACTATCTTCTCCATTTTCAATATATTCTTCTGGTACTTGGAACCCATCTTATGATGGCCCTCCATCTTTAGAAGGATGGGGTGTCTGGTTATACAACGGTTGGGAAAATTATATCCCACCTCATATGTATGACTCTGGTAGAACTGCCAACACTACATTTTATGCTCCATATGGCGGAGAATATATTGGTAAATCTTCATCTGTTAGAAATGCAGTAAGTGCAGCTAGGGCAACATTGGACGGACCTCATAAATACAATGGAAATTACTCCCTTCCTTTGAATATTTCTGACTACGAGGCTGTTGCTAAATTTGAAAATGCTAGATGGATTTCTCTTCGCAATACATATGGCTCTACAATTGATAGAGATGGAGATTTGGCTGATCCTTTAGATGCTGGATCGCTTTCCAAAAATATTAAGGTAAAGATTCATAAAGATGTTTTGACAGGCTTCAAATTAATTGATCCTTTAAATGATTCGCCTCAAGATATTAAATTGATGTATCACAACAATTTGATACAATCTTTCACTACATCATGGCAGTCAGTAACTTTGCCAACTGATTACACATCGCTAACTTTTCTTGATTTCAAAATATATCAATACAACGCATTTATTGAAGATAATTTGGATTTTGACCAAACTGTTTCAAGTGAAGATTATTGGATTTTAGAGATCAACCTGCCTAGTTCTGCAAGTTTTTCATGGACAAATAATTATTTTTGGCATATAGCTATATATTGGAACTCTACTGACAATATTACAGAAAACTCTCATACTCCTTGGAATCAAAATCTTTTAACTTTTGATATGGATGATATAGCAATTGACGGTGATGATGGCACTATTGATGTTGCTAATTCAAATCTAATAATTTGGAACAAAAAAAGTTTTTTTAAACAATACATAACCAATTGTCTTGCATATGAAAAGACTGGCTATTTTGATTCGAATGTTTATTTAGTTTCAAAGAATAAAACTTTATTTGAGTTTAGAGATGGAGAATATTCAGATCCACCAGCTCCAATTAGATATGCATTATCAGATACCATTCCAGCAGCACCAAGAGGTGAGTCCACATCATTGGTTGGTTATGTGCTACCAGATGTCAATCAAATATATCCAGTCATAGTTTGTTCAAAAAATCTTGGATCACAATATGATACTCCAACAGCAAATTACTTTATTTTTGAGGGAGTTGCATGTGATAGAGAATGCATAGATAATTTTGAATCTTTTAAAAATTATCCTATTGTTGATGATGACTATGACATCTTGTTCAAATGCTTACTGTCAAGGCCTGTAGATGAAGTTTTTGATGTCTCGCAATCAACATCTCTTGTAAATGCGGATTACAGGATTCTTACAGGGGATGGAATTAGGTTTAACTTTGTAAATATCTTAAACACATCCAGTATTGTCTATCTTGAAAAAGAAGCTATTAATTATGCTAAATATGGAGCGCAAGACCAAGATGTTGCTGAAATACTTGTGCCAGCATTTTACAGGTTTTTAGATAATCTTAGAAACAGTGATTACACACTCACTTATGATAATCTTACAAGAGCTATAGTGCCAGAATCCATAAGGTTAGTATTTGATAATGTAAATGAGCTTATATCAATATCAACTTTAGATCAGAATAATTATCAAAGTATAATTCACTTCTTACTAAAAAAACCTACAGATGCTTTATTGAAAAACCCTAACTTTGAACCTAGAGGGATACAGTTTAGCTATGATGGGATTGAAAATTTAACTGATTTGTTTATGCAAGTACCTAGTACAAACTTAGCAATCTTAACTTGCGATAATTTAAAAAATTATAATCTTAAACTGCCAGTAGCGAGTAATTTTGAAGTTTACCAAGAATTATCTTTGCTTTGCGAAGCAATTGATCCAAATATATCAGGTAACAAAATAGGTCAAGATTACACATTCAAGTTAACTTTAGAAGATGAAAATCAAAACACACTTAAAAAAGATTTATATTTGAATGCCTCTAAGTTCTTTTTGTCTGATGAAGAATACAACAAGAGAGTATTAAAAGGGCAGACTGTTACAGGATATTACAAAACTGGAACAGATGCTGAAAGAGCAGCAAAAGCCGATGGAACTTTAGAAACCATTCCTGACTATTATCTTTACGGTTATGCAGGATGTATTCCAGATCTTTCAATGGAAAAAGCAAAACCTATTCAAACTAGAGTTGTTGGTTCTGATAAACAAGAAGGTCAAACAAGAGAACAATTTATAGCTTCACTGCCACCAGGATCTGACATTGATGAAGCTCTGGCAAACTACGAAGGTGAGTTTATTGAAATTAATCTCAACAAATATCCAGAAAAGTGGGTTTCTATCAAAGAATTGGGCATGTCTACTTCCAAGTTTACGTTTGATACCAACCCTTATTGGAACGTTAATTATTATGGATTAATTGGCGGTGATGGTAAATCTCAAAACTTACAACAAGCAGATGATTATTTCCCATATTCGAGGGACAATGTTGTAGCAGATTCATTTACAATTGCAGATAAAGGCTTGAGTACAACAGATAATTCGATACAAGTGATAGAAAACATCTATGATCAAGAATCCGAATATAGTGTTTCATATTTTTCACAAGTTGCATCAACAACAGGACTTGCGGTAACACATTCAACCTTTGCAATTAAAATATCTCCTTTGGCTGACAATGTTTCTCAAAGTTTTAAATTGAGACTGTCTAATACAATTCCATTTTTAAGCACAGGAAAGTTAAAAGTAGATTTGTATTCGACTGCAGTTGGCTCTACTCAACCACAATCTATTATCAAAACTGGATCTAGTATTGCTCTAACCGACATTGATACTGAGATATCTGAGCACAAGTTTGGATTGAATGCTTCTTTAAGTGCTGGAGATTATTGGCTAGTATTTTCTTCAAATCAATCATTTAAAGAATATGCTACTAATATGTCTGGTACAGTTCAGGCATCTGGCACAAGTGTAACCGGAACAGGGACTACATTTACAAATTATTTAGTCAACTCACAAATTGGTTTTGGTTCCACTATTCCTAGCGATATCTCAACTTGGTATACAATTTCTGACATAGCAAGCGATACATCATTAACTCTTACATCCTCAGCTGGAGCAGTATCTGCTGGTTCTGATTATGTAATCAAACATCAGTTTAAAATATGGGGTGTATCTACAGGTTCTACTACACTATATGGACAAGAAAGGGACACAAGTTGGAGTCCGTTATCATTTAGACCATACATTAGATTTTATCAACCAACTGGTGATATCTATGGAGCATTCAACAGAACAGACTACAGCATTGATAGTGTCTTGCCTCCACCAAACCTACAGAGAGAACAACTTCCAGTTTATAGGCTAGAGGGTTACTACTCATTCACATCTAAAGAAATTAATCCACCCAAGAAACTGCAGCTTTACCCAAGAGCTTTTTATAGCGGTTTAATTAAAGACACTGTAGGAACAGTATCCGTAGTGTCTGGTACAGCAGTGACGGGGCTAAACAATACTAACTTTACTTTGTTTGAGGGAGAATCAGTTCAAATCGGATTTGGATCTAGAAACCCAATTGACATTACAAATTGGTATGATGTTGCTTCAATTGGGTCTACAAACACCCTGACAATATCTGGGTTTGCTACTACAGCATCCAATGTTGAGTATCTATTCAGATTCGATCCTCAATGGCATTATGCAAAATACAGTAAGGACATGTATGTTTATGTCAAATATTATTCAAAGGGTGTGCTCAAAGAAAATTACATCACTTTGAATAGAAATCCATCTTGGGAAACCTGGTGGTTTATCAAAAACTCCAATAACATAAATAATATCAGTAGAACAATTGAGTTAGAAGAGCAAGCAAACCAATCAGTCATAACCAAAAATCTGAATTTCAATAATTTTAGTGTGTCAGGAACTACAGAATATATTCAAGCAAAGTCTAAAGGTGTTTTTAAACCTACTACAAGCGGTACATATAATTTTAGATTTTATTCAAGTTATGGTATTAAAGTGTTTATTAATGAAAGTGCTGTACCAGTAATCGACAAACTTGATAACACAAGCTCAGGTATAGGACATACTTTTAATTTAACACTTGCAAATGATGAATACACTACTTTTGAAATATTACACACTCATAAAACCGATACTCTAAACTCAAGTGCCCATCCTCAGCTTCTTGTTGGAGAATACAAGTTATCAGCATCTCCAACATGGAACAATATTGATGATACTTTTTATGATTTAGCAACTCAAGCTCCAGTAAATATAGACCCTGATGATGAAGTAATTGACAGAATTGCTTTCCTTACTGTGGGTAAAACCTTAGAAGAAATATCAACACCTACCCATGGCGTACCACCTGGAGATAGGATAGTTTTTAGGAGCAAATAATGGCAGCACCAAACCCTAACTCAGTTTATGCTATGAATAATTTGGTCTTAAAAATCAATCTTTTAGATCAAGTAAATGATCTTGCAAAAGGTTTGAAAGAATATTCTATAGGCAAAGCAGATTCAGAAAGAGACATTGATTTATGTTATGGTGCTGCTTTTGTTGAAACTACCGATCCTACCAAGCTTCAGAAACATATTGTAATTGGCAAAGGACTTGAAAAATCATTAATAAACACTGAAGCTGCAATTATTGATTCTGGAAATTTAGTCGAAGATGAGTTTGGTATATCATTATTATATTCGAATCCAAGCACAGATGTAATAAGAAGACAACAAATAAGTGGTGTGTATGAAGTTGTCTCAGATTGTTATGCTTTTGGATCAGTGTTTATTGAAACTGGATCTATAACTGGTACTTTTACATCATCAATTTCAGCAGCTACATTACTTGGTGCAAACAATAAAACTAAATTTATTTCCAAAGATATATCATTAGAAGAAGCTATTGATTTAGTAAAGAATAATATGATTGGTGAAATAACTCCAACATCCGATGCCTCAACAACATATGATGATTATGCTTATTTAAAAATATATGATTTTGTTATTGATATCACATATTACGATGGCACTTTTCAAAACAGTAGAATGAATGTTTATCCTATTGATAGAAGAAAAGTAAGAAGTTTTTTCCCATTTTCTGCGGAAGAATTGGCTGTTTTGTTGACTCCTAGAATTATTAGAAATGAAAGAAGCGTAGCAAGCAGGCATTCGAAGATCAGAACAGAAATTAAAAACATAATCAAAGAATGGGTTTATATTCCCAACTGGAGTCCTAATTTCATCAACTATTGGCAAACCTCAGCAATTACAATGCCAACACCATTAAAATTATTTTTAAAAAATGAATTAGGTATAATTATTTAAAATGGCCATATCATCAAAAATTGAAGAAGTAGTATATGAAGTTTCTAAAATAGCAGGTGAAGTTTATGACACTTTGTCAAATAGCCTGGGAAGTGTAGACACACCTTCATCTGCAATTTTTGAGATAAATAATCTTTTAAATCTTGCCAATTCAGAAGCTCCATATTTTTCTGTTCTTGAAACAACACCAGCTGGATTTCAAATTACTTATGACTCTAACAATCCATATTATGTAAATGTTTCTAGTGGACAAGTAGTTTACAATGGCAATATTATTAACATTGCACCACAAGAACTATCTATAAGAAAAAGCTTCAGTCAGCTTTATTCAAACCTATACGTTTATGGCATGGTGGTAGGTTTGCCAATTGATGAAGTTCAAAAAGCCACACAAGCATGGTTTACTGAAACGACCACAACTGCTTCTATAGGCTCAACTCTCATATATATTTCTGATTCATCCGTTCCTGAGTCTTTGGGTTTTCCGCTAGAAGCTCAAGTAGGAAGATTTTATTTAAGATTTACAGGATTTAATGACGACAAAACTGCACTACTTATAGATCCAGGTCAGAACTTAGGAACTATTGCTTCTCCAGTGTATGGTCAACTCCAAAGCTCAATTACATCGGGATCATCAATCAGATTCAATTATCAACCAAGATTGCAAACAATTGCTGGATTTCCTGTTTTGACTGGAGATGGAACGGCAATGCCAGAAGATTTTGGTTATTATCCACCATTGCCTTTGTCATGGCTTCCAATTGGAAAGTTTCTTGTTAATAACCCAGGTGATCAAAGTATTGTTGTTAATTCTGGTGAAGATGCAATATTATCTACCGTTGTTGCACTACCTTTGAATAATGACTCAAATCCTATCTTTGGTGATAGTGAAGATAACGACAGAGTTATTTCAGCATGTGAAAATGCGCTTAGTGATTTAACACAATTAAAATCAAGCAATATAGTTTCTGATGTAGTTCAAGGATTAAAATCATTATCTTTAAAACTGGATACTACTGGGCAAACAAGTTTAAGAAAAATTTGGTCATCTCAACCTTTCAGAGCTAAGAGTAATTTTTCGAAAGGCTTGTCATTTACAGGGTTAGAAAGATTTGAATTCTCTTACCCATTCTGCCAAGCATATTATGAACTTACCAATGAAGATTTACAGCATACTTTTGCAATATTTAGAGGTGATTTAGTTTCTAATAATTCTAGGCTAATAGGCTCTACGGGTATTGGAAACACTTATTCCGCAACGTCATTAAGTTCTCCAGGAAGTTTATCCAGTTTAGAAAGAGGAACGCACATTTATGGCACAAGTGTGGTCAAAAGCATTACTGGTACAACTGCAGGAGAAACTGTACCAAAGTATATTGATATCACCACAAACACTGTTTCAAACAATAATTATTTGATAGAACTTAATTGGGCTACTGTAGCTGACGGGTTGTTTTATCATGTTTACAAAAGAGGTAACTTTGCATCTGATCTCATGGAATATAGACTAACAGTTCCAGATGAAATCCAGAATCAACCAAAGTTTGATAACACACCTGTGACTGATGACTCAAATGTTTCTATGTCTTTATCATATACTGCTATAAAAATTGAACCTGAAAATGATGGATTCTGTGGTGGCATTTCCTTAAAACATCTATTTGGGCCAGAAAATTACACAGTTAAAAACACAAATGCATACATATCAGCAACCCTTTATGATTCGATTGCAGATACTGTAACGTCTGCAGAAACTGATGCAACTTTGGATGATACTGACACACTGTATGTTCCTAATATCGCTGCTCCTTTAACCAATGAAGTAAAATTGTACTTTGGCGACTTGACTGATCAAAGTGATGAATACACATTCAAGTTCAAAAAAGGTGTTAACTTAATAAGTGGACATATCTATTGGTTGATTCTTTATAGATCTGCAAATATTACTGTAATAGATCCTGAAACATTAGCTGAAAGTTCTGGAACAGTTTATTTGAGGGGTGAAGACAGATCAGGCGTTGGTACATATGGCGAAATAAAACTTTGGAAATCTAACACTCTTACCACCGGATTTGAAAACTGGACTACATATGATAGCGGCGGGGATGAAAATATTTACAACCCATATTACAAATTGAGAGGTTATCTTGATAATGGTTTGGCTGTCAAGTATCCTGTAAGAAGAGGTTTAAAGTTTACAAACAGAATTGCTCTTACTCCGAGAAGAATATCAATTTACGTTCCTCCAGTTGAAAACATAAACACTGCAGTTTCAGAATATTTCTCTGCAGCATATGATGGTTTAGATTCTGAAGATACAACAACTAAAAATGAGATGATTGTAACTGTAACTGCTAGAAATGGAGCGCTTGGTACTCCGATAACCTTTACACAAACCATTCCTCAATACACTGTAAGGGATACAAGGTTTACTTTGGGAACTACTGCAGATCTTTTCGATAGAATTGATGATGTAACTGTAACGCCTGGTACCAATCTTCAAAGAACTAATAACGGACCTATTAAATGGAGTCTTTATGACTTCTTTACCGTAGAAACCTTACCCTAATGAACGATTTAAGAAGTCAATTTTCTAGTTTAGGATTTAATCCTGGATACTACGATCTACTTATTATGGATCGTAATGTATCGATAGAGCCTGACTTCACTTTTAATTTTAGCTCTTTAGATTATAATAAAATACTTAATGTAGAGAATCTAGAGTTTACTTTTGCTCAAGATGCTACTAATTTTACTAGACTGGCAGGTGAAGGAGCAGATCCAAATAACTTTGGATTAGGAAAGGCAGATTTCAGTGCTAGTTTCAATATGTTGCTCAAAGTCCCGTCTACAGGCTATGTAGATTTTGGATTTGCAAACTTATGGGATTGTGCAACATTAGCATACAAAGGCACTGGTAATTCTGCATCAGGAAGAATACTGAATAATAATAACCCAGTTGGAATTGGTACTACTTTCATACAAGTAGACAATATTTCTGATTTTATAGGTATTCCTACACCATTCACACTCTCTTTTAAAAAGTTCAGCGGTACAGGCTCTACAGAAAATAAAACAGTTACAATTGTAGATAAATTGAATAGAAGATTATTCTTCTCTTCCGGTACTGCTTATTCGCATGTACCCAATGAAACTTTTGTGTGGGCAAAACCTACAAACCCTGGTACAAATCGAGAACCAACATTTTCTTTGATTTCATTGTTTCAAGGCTTATTGAGTGGTTGTTTAGTAAACAAATTAGTTATTGATATCAAACCTGGTGAAGATGTGGATATAAATGTTGAATTAAAGTTCACAAATGTAAATAGACAATATCAAATAAATACACTTCAAAACTTCGATACTCTTACATCTAACATATCTAAATATAAAGTACAAAGAGCAACAAATGGGTCTGAAGTAAGGATTAATAATACTTCTTACACAGCTGGAGGGTTTGGACTAACTAATGCATACGATCATCCATTTTTTCAAGGTTTTGTCGGATTAGGTTTAACAAGTTTTTTGGTAAAAGAGTTTACTATCACAATTGATAATCAACTTGAACCAGTGTATGGATTGCACTCTATCTCAAGTGATGTTCATATTAGAAGAAGAGAAAATTTAAAACCTTACGCCTTGATTTCTAATGGAAGAAAGATTGAAGGAGTAATAAAATATTCATCACCAATAGCTCCTTGGACTCTTGCTGAAAAACTTTCTGGACCTTCAAGTATAAATAATGGTGGTATAGAAGTTGATTTTGGTTCTTTTAAAATATCTTTTCCTGAAGTTGTTTGGTCAGGTTCAAGATCTTCTTCACCATTATCTGATAATCAAACGAAAGAAATTAAGTTCAGTGTAGCAACTGAAAAATTAGTGAATAATCCTGTACTTAATTTTTCGAGTAGTTTTTAAGGAATTAAATGAGCATATTTGTAAATCCAGAAGAAACTTTTTCTATTGTAGTAAAATTAAAAATAAAAAATGAAGTGGATGGTGTAATTACTTCTATAAAAATATGCAAGCCAGAAGAAGAGGGAGATGACATTATTTCTTTAATCTGCGATGCAAAAGGTAGAGATTTTGAAACCATGTCTCAAATATTAGAAGAAGCTACAATTATTAATGCAGTTACAGGCAACCCAATGGTCAGAACATATATTTTATGTAAACTGATTATTTTAAGTTTTTTCAAATCATGGAACTTAAAAGATTCTGAAACTGGAAACCTAATACCTATAAACAACGAAAATATTGGCAAAACAAGGCACGAAATTGTAAGAGCTTTAGCACAAGAATGGTTAAGGCTTACTAGTGGAAAATAATGTTAGAATACCAAAATAATTTTTATAATGGAGTACCAGCAAAAGGTCATAGCATATATGTTACGGCTTTCAATGACCATGCTCCATCTATAAACAATTTATTTAGGATGTCATTAGGATCAGGTTACACATTAAATACAAGTAAAAAAACAATTCCAGCATTTGTTTTAGATTTGTATGATCTTCCAAATAGAATGCCTGTCGAATTGAGACAGATAGATCTTGATGGAGTGACAACACAAAGAGCAACATTCCCATTTGATACAACTAAATATCATAGGCTTTGGGCTAATAATTTATCTGACGATGCAGGTTCTGGAGTATTTTCCAAATTACCAACTTTTTGGCCTTTTGCAATTGATAACAAATTAAGCTTTGAAAAACAGGTTTACACAATTAGTGGACTTGCATTTCACCCATTAATTTCTGAAAATGGAGCGAATCAACAAGCATCAGCAGAAAATGTAATTTATAAATCTGCAATTATTCCTATGTTTCCCTTGATGATAGTCTCAAGTGTATCGAACCACTTTACTTATGGTCCTGTATTTCTACAAAACTTCAGTATTAATGTAAACGGATTCAATAGCTTATCAGAGGTAATGATTAATACAGATTTTACAGGTGGGAAATCATTTATTAGTCCTCCAGATATTCCCATACTTGAACCTAATAGAGCAATACCAAAAACAGCACAATTTACAGGTGATGAACCAGAAGAAATACTTGATTTTAGAAATTACAGAGTTGCTTCATTGCAAGATTGTTTGGTGAGTACGACTATTTTAGATGCACCAACTACGCTTAGTGCATTCAAAAAACTATTATTTCAAAAAGCTAAAGTTACAGCTCCAACTACAAAAACTCAAAACCAAAAAAACATGGTAATAACTGCTAAGGATAACACTCATAAAATTATTGGTATGAGTTTAAAAATTAGTCAAAATATAGAGTTCGGCTTTACTACACCTTATGCAGAGGGACAATATTTGGGCGATTTAGTTGGACCAAAATATGCTTCCTTAAGAGATAGAACTGTAACAGGATCGATTTCGATTTATAGAGCAAAGGCAGCTGACTTTTTGGATATTTATCCAGAATCTCCACTTACTTTGTACTTTGGTAATAATTTTCTCTTTCACTTTAGAAATGTTGATTGGGGTAATCCACAATTTGCGCTTGCGCCAGATAAAGGTGAAATACATACTTGGTCATTTACTGCAAGAATCCCTCAAGGAGCAGGATTCTGGGGAAATACGTCTGGTGGTCCGGTATCAGAAATTGACTTAGATCATAGAGATATATTAAGGTTATCATGACACACGAAGAAGCTTTAAAAGTAATGATGGGCATGAATGACATGATGCAACAAGATGCTTCAATTGTCGAAGACAAAGATGAAATGCCCCAAATTGATAAAGATCAATATATTTTTAAAGTTAAAATTGAAGATAATTTGGCTATCTTTTGTGTAAGAGATCT
>JACCEE010135373.1_pt1 | contig 21594 bp, 20 predicted proteins | sample 7449931 | NCBI WGS metagenome assembly JACCEE01 (sample SAMN15323457, study PRJNA562643) | freshwater metagenome | isolation source: river surface water | place: USA:Blue River Watershed | collected 2017-08-19 | reverse complement strand
TGTAGACGTGTTTAAACATATTGATTTCGTATTTGAATTCAATCCTGCTCGTCAGGCTTCTGATAGCCTGTTAAATTGGGAAAATGTCTAACAAGAAATCCGAAAAATGTACATTTCGGAATTAGTCAGCCAAGTGGCAGCGATCACCGTAGTTCGTCGGGCCATGGTGGCTCAGCAACAAAAAATGGGCCAAAAGAAGGGTTTAGTGATGGATGGCCGAGATATTGGTACGGTTGTCTTTCCCAATGCGGAGGTAAAAATCTTTATGACAGCTCAGCCGCATATCCGTGCGCAGCGCCGGAAGTTGGAGCTTTTGCAAAAAGGAGAGGATTTGCCCTTGGAGGAAATCATCGAGAATTTACGCATGCGTGATGAGATTGATTCGAATCGTGCGGAAGGGCCATTGAAACGAGCGGATGATGCCATCGATTTGGATACCTCATTTCGCAGTATGGATGAACAAGTGGATTTTGTGCTAGCCCAGGTTGAACGTGTCCAACGTGAAAAAAAATAAGCCATTTTTAATTGTCGGCCAAGGCATCGCTGGTACCGTCCTAGCCCATCATTTTATTCAAGCAGAAATCCCTTTTGAGATATGGGATTCCCCGATGCATTTTAAATCGTCCTATGCTGCAGGTGGGATTTTTAATCCCGTAACCGGCCGAAAACTGGAAAAAACCTGGTTAGCTGAGGAGCTTTTTACTTACCTATTCCCTTTCTACCAATCCTTGGAAAAGACCTTAGGTGCGTCTTTTTTCCATCCAATGCCCTTGTTTCGCCCCTTTGCAAATGAGGAAATGAAAACATGGTTAACGGATCGTAAAGAACAAATCAACCATGATTTTTTACAATGGACGGAGGAAGGGGTTTGGGTCAATCAAGCGGGTTGGGTTGATGTCGCTAAACTGGTCAATTGTTCTAAGGACTATTTTGAGGGCAAAGGGCTGTATTTTGCTCGACCATTTCAGTCTTCCGATTCTGAAAATTTTGAAGCTGTCATTTTTTGTGATGGTTTTCATGGTAGCCAAAATTCACTTTGGTCTAAATTGCCATTCTTACCCGCAAAAGGGGAATTGATTCGTTTTTCCTCTCCCCAAGCGTCCCCTGATTTTATTTTAAATAAGAATGGCTTTGTTCTGCCCTTATCAAATGGGGATTTTAAAGTAGGGGCCACCTACCGTTGGGACGAATTTTCACAAGAGCCAACAGAATCTTCCCTGGAGGAGTTAATTGGGAAGCTGGCCAGTATGGGAATCTCAGATTATACTTTATTGGAAACGTATGTGGGAGTCCGTCCAGCCACGCAAGACCGAAGACCCTTTGTGGGTTTACTTTCTAAACAGTATGGAATCTTTAATGGTTTTGGGTCCAAAGGCGTATCGTTGACACCTTATTTTGCCCGGGCATTTTTGCAAGAATTGACGGGTGAAAAAGAACTTGATTTGGAGGTTTCAATTCGTCGCTATGCGCATTTATTTTCGGTATAAATCCTTAAATTTGATTTTGTGTAATTCCTTGAAAATGCAACGAGTTCGTATTTTGTTTCTGGGAGTATTTTGTTTCCTGCTGGGGGCCTCTCTTCATGCACAGGAATTTTATCCGAGCCAACGCGCTTGGGATAAAACACGTATTCAATTCCAAAAATTTTCCTGGAAATACTTGTCGAACCAAAACTTCGAGGTGTATTATTTTGGTAAAAATGAAATACTAGCAAGAACAACCTTGCAAATACTTGATGCTGATTTTCAGCGAATGACAAGTTTATTATCCTACACGCCTTTTCAAAAAACAAGGATTTTTGTCTACCCTTCTGGAGGTGAGTTAGCCCAATCAAACAGTGGAATAAGTTATGCGGATGCCCAAGAGGCAGCCGATGAGAACCGGGCCAAATTTCGAATCGAAATTGCCTACCAGAACGATTACCCGAGTTATCGTACGCAATTATTGCGTCAATTAGCGCACGTATATATTCATGATATTTTATACGGTGGCAGCATCAAGGATGCCTTGCAGAATTCCATTTTACTTTCTGTACCTGAATGGTTTACCTCGGGATTAGCTGCCTACGTAGCAAACGGCGAAACGGCAGCCATGAGTCAATACATGTACCAGGTGGTTGGCGCAAATAAAGTTCGGAAACCCGTTTTGGCACGTGGTTTAGAGGCTGAATACCTAGGTCAATCGATCTGGTCTTATTTAGCAAAGACCTATGGAGCAAGCCAAATAGGGAATATTGTTAATTTAACTCGTGTTATTCGGAATGAACAGTCGAGTATCTCAAGTACGATTCGTAAGCCCATAGCCAAGTTCCTGAAGGAATGGTTTGAGTTTTATGTCAGTGAGGCGAAGCAATATGAGGTGAATGTTAAGGATGTGGCGAAAAAGTCACTCATGACTTTTGAGATAGGTAAGGGAGAGCAAATACATGATTTTCAATTGAGCCCGGATGGTAAGTTAGTCGCCTACGTTTTAGTGGATGCCGGTCGATACCGAATCATGCTGAAATCCCTCGCTAATTCCAATGCGAAAGAGATTTTTCGAACGGGCTTAAAAGACCCTTTGCGGACGGATGGCGGAGTTGGTCCCATTATTCGTTGGTCAAATAAATTGGATCTTTATGTTTTGTACGCGCAAGAGGGCAAGAATTATTTAAATACTTATCAATGGGCTCGTCAGTCCCTGCGATTTAATTCGAAAAAGAATTTAGGTGATGTTCGTTTCTTGGATTTTGAATTGAATGCTAGTCAAAATTTGTTGGTTCGTTCTTTTAAGCAAGGGCAGGTTGATGTGGGAATTTATGATTTGCGTAGAAATCGATTAACGCCGATTACACAAGATGTAAATCAGGAATCCGAGGCACATTGGTGGGGTAGTAATGGAGACGTCGTCTATGTGACCGACCGGATTAGCGATAGCACTTATTTGAAAGAAAAGGGCATGTTGGCTCTTATGCATTGGCGTGCAGATGCTCCATCAGAACCTAAGACTTTGTTCATTCATAAAGGTCTTATGCGGAATGTCCGTCCCGTATCCGATTCATTGATCTATTTTTTAAACGAGAGTAGCTCTGCACAGGAATTGGTTTCTTATCATACGCAGGATCAAAAATTATATCAAACCATTGTTAAGTCAGGCAATTGGTCCGATTTTCGATGGGTTAATGATACTTTTTTGGTCAAAAACCGAGAAATTTTAAATGACCAACTGCAACTGTTCGATCTCAAGCAAATGATGGCAACTCCATCCTACTTGTGGTACCCTTTACTTCCTGATACGACGCAGGTTGTCAAAGCGGCGACGGTGCCCGACGAGAATAAACGATCTTCGGATATACGTAAGTCGAGGCTTGAGCGCCAACAAGCCTTGCGGTTACGGAAGGATGCAAATCGCTTGCAGGGGCCTTTAGACTACCAGAATTCATTTGTGATAAATGGTTCGGAGGGGAATTTCCGAATAGATCCTATTCGTGGCTTGGGATATAGCATGGAGTTGAAGATGAATGATTTAATGGAAAATCATTTGTTGAAAGTAGGAGGTTACTTATCTGCCAACATTAAGAATATTGACCTTTGGGGCGAATATGCTTATTTGGCCAATAAAGTGGATTGGGTATTTCGGATTGACCGACGGGTATTGGATCAAGAAACCGAGACGGTATCCCAAAAAGTCCGATTTAATCGTGCTGAGCTTAAGGGAATCTATCCGCTTAATTTGCAGAGTAAATTAAGTTTGTCAGCAATGCTGACAACGAATCGTGCTTTTGATCAATACAATGTGAGCACCCCGGAGATCGTGTCGAATTATTTGGGTAGTCGATTTAATTATACGTTTGACAATTCTGTGTATTGGGCAGAGAATTTACGTACCGGTTTTCGGATGTTTGCAGGGGTCGAGTACCAACATGCGTTAAATCAACAGTCATTTACACGATTCAACTTGGATGCGCGCCATTATTTGAAAATTAGTAATAGTCTTTTGTTGGCAACCCGCTTCTCTGCTTCGCATGCCTTGGGTTTGGGAGCCCCACAAACCATTCTAGGCGGGATGGATAATTGGTTGTTTATTGATCGGGAGGAACGCAACAAGGAGAATCCCTTGGGCACCAATGGCATTGCACAGCCCAATGTTTTTATGAGTGATTTTGCGACGACGCTTCGTGGTTTTCGCATGAATAAGTTGTCGGGGAATAGCCATCTATTATTCAATGCAGAATTACGAATACCCTTAAAATCGCTCGTTGGCTCTGCCTATTCTAAATCTCAGCTCATCAATACTTTTCAAATGATTGGATTCTTTGACGCGGGCAGCGCTTGGACGGGTGCAAATCCTTTTGCTCGGAGCAATGGATTTAATACGAATGTCTATGGCGGCAATACGAATCCTTTCCGGGCTACGGTCACCGACTTCCGAAATCCATTCTTGTTTGGTTATGGCATTGGCGCTCGAGCGAATGTTGTTGGTTATTTTATTAAGCTTGATTATGCTTATGGAATTGAAAATGATGAGGTTAAATCTCCGATGACCTACTTAACGCTTGGTCATGACTTTTAGGATTCTTGTTGTTTTACTTGCCTTGTCTTTTCAACTTTTTTCACAAAGTTTGACGGTATCTAATTTACCTATATTGGTGATTGATACGAAAGGCGCAACGATCCGAGATGAGCCTAAAATACCGGCAAAATTTAGTCTTTACGACCGAGGTAAAGGTTTCTTAAATCAATTAACGGATAAGCCTGCTTTGAATTTTTGGGCGGGTATCGAGTTTCGGGGCAGTACTTCCCAAGCTGATTTTTATTTCTTGCCTGGTTTGGTTAAAAAGCCTTATGGATTTGAGATTTGGACGGATTCTGTCGCCATGAAGGCGCAAAATGTAGCCTTGGTGCAGATGCCAGCCGAATCAGATTGGGTTCTCAATGCTTCTTACAATGATCGTAGTTTTTTGCGGGATGTATTAGCGCAAAAATTGGCGGGCGATTTAGGGCTAAAAAAGTCGAATACAAGGTATGTTGAAGTGATTCTGAATGATGCCTACCAGGGGATTTATATCCTCATGGAGAAAATTAAACAAGGCAGAAATCGGTTGGATATAGCGGATTTACTTCCAGTTGATAATGCAGGGGATGAAGTTACAGGAGGTTATTTGTTAAAGATCGACAAGACCAGTGGCTCTCCTTCGCGCAACTGGACAAGTTCCTATATTTCAGGAGGAGGAACTGGTAAGGTACTTTTCCAAATTGAATATCCTAAAAACGAGCTGATCACCACACAGCAGTTTAATTACATTAAGAATTATGTCAATACGTTTGAGAAGAGTTTACAGGAGGAAAGTGGATTGAAACCGAGTGCTGCCTACCGTAGTATGATGGATATGCCTTCTTTTGTTAACTACTTTTTGATTAATGAACTGACTCGAAATGTCGATGGTTTCCGTTTGAGTACCTATTTCTACAAGGATAAAGATTCCAAGGGAGGAAAGTTAACCATGGGCCCCACTTGGGATTATAACTTGTCATTTGGGAATGCGGATTACTATGATGGTTATCTACCCCAGGGTTGGGCGTATAATAAACTCGAGATGAGTGAGCAGGGAAGGGCTGATTATGTTCAGACGCCTTTTTGGTGGGGCAAATTATTGCGGGATTCCGTATTCGTCAATTCTCTGAAGTCTCGTTGGACAAGCTTACGAAAAACAAGCCTAACGCCCCAAAATATCTTTAAATTCATGGATTCGACGACGCTTGCCTTAAAGGAACCCATGCAACGAAATTTTGGCCGTTTCCCACTTTATGGGAAAAAGGTTTGGCCGAATTACTACGTGGGGAATAATGCAAATGACGAGTTGTATTGGATGCAAAATTGGATTACTGCTCGTATTGCTTGGTTGGATGGCACCATTAAACTACTCGATGCCTCTTTGGTCTTGTCCAATACGGAGCCACTCGAAATAAAATGTTATCCGAATCCGACTCGCCAGTCGGTCCGCCTCGATTTCCCGCTGGGACAGGATTCCAAAGTCTTCATGGAACTTTATGATAGTATGGGTCGTAGAGTTCGCCAACAAGATTTAGGTAATCTTTCAGCAGGTCAGCAACGAATCGAAATTGATTTGTCGGCTGAGTCGGCAGGGCGATATATTATCCACCTTTCAGATCCCAGTCAAACGATCTATCGTTTCCCGGTAGTCAAAAGTTTGGAGTAAGTAAGGCTTTTCTTAATTTTGTCAAATGTCACAAACCGTCGATATCCTTCCTTTATTAGCTGCGACTCGCAAAGCTTCCACGAGCCTTGCGTCGGCAGACGCTTCCGTAAAGATTTCAGTTCTTGCCCAATTAGCTGACTTATTAAAAGCGCAAAAGGAAATTATTATCGCTGAAAATGCGAAAGACCTCGCGAACATGGATGCGGCAAATCCCATGCGGGATCGTTTGCTGCTTACAGAGGCTCGTATTGAAGCCTTGGCAGAAAGCCTACATGATGTGGCAGCTTTACCGGATCCCTCGGGTCAAGTACTTCTGAATAAGGTTTTGTCCAATGGCTTACAGCTTCAAAAGATGGCCGTTCCTTTGGGTGTAGTGGGGGTTATCTATGAGTCCCGTCCCAATGTGACGATTGATGTAGCTGCCCTGTGTATTCGGTCTGGTAACGCGGCAGTTTTGCGGGGAGGAACGGATGCTTGGTTTACCAATCAGGTCTTAGTTAAATTAATTCATGAGGCACTGCAAAGTCAAGGGCTTTCGACGGATTTGGTTCGTTTATTACCGACAGACCGTGCGCATGTGACGACTTTACTTCAAGCCACCAAATACATTGATGTCATTATTCCACGGGGTTCGGATGCTTTGATTCAACGGGTAAGACGTGAGTCCCTCGTGCCTACGATAGAAACGGGTGCGGGTGTTTGTCACACTTATGTTGCCTCAACGGCGGATACGGATATGGCCGTTAATATCGTATTGAATGCCAAAGTCTCGCGTCCTTCCGTTTGCAATTCACTTGACACCGTCATTCTACATAGCAATCAAGTCGAATCGTTTTTAACTAAAATTGCACCACTGTTTCTGGAATATAAGGTTCGAATCTTTGCAGATTCCATCTCCTTTCCAATATTACAAGCGCTAGTCTACCCTTTACTCGAAAGAGCTCAAGAGGAGGATTTTGGACGGGAGTTCTTGGATTTTGCTTGTTCAGTTAAGGTTGTTGATGATCTAGCAAAGGCCTTGAACCACATAGATCAATTTTCATCTCGCCATTCGGAGGCAATCGTAACATCCGATGCGCAGGAGGCACAGGTATTCTTGCAGTCGGTCGATGCGGCCGCGGTTTATTGGAATGCATCCACTCGTTTTACGGATGGGGGCGTTTTTGATTTGGGGGCTGAAATCGGTATTTCAACTCAGAAATTACATGCCCGTGGGCCTTTTGCCTTGGAAAAATTAGTCACTGAAAAGTGGGTGATTCAAGGAAATGGACAGATTCGTTAGGCTAAAATTCGTGATCTAATCCCAGTTTTTGTTTGAGTTCCCCCAAGAGCGGATGCTTTTGGACTAAGAAATCGTATTTGTCGGACTGCGTATAAAGTAATTTCTTTTCTCCTTGTTCTTGAACAATCACATCGAGTACGATATCAATGGAGTAGTTGTGCAAGCGTTCCCGTAAAATCCCTAATACCTCCATCCGCAATTGCTCATTGAAGTGCTGCACTTGTACTTCATTTTCTACTTTCATGTGTGCGATCGTGCCAACTAATTCAATGGGGCGATCCATCATGACAAATTTGTTGATCAAATTAGCCTCTTTGAATTTCGTGGCAATTCCGTTCCAAACGTCCAATAATTGGGCTAGATCAAAAGGCTGATTATCAAAGTTTGTGGCGGTATTTTGTTGCTCGGCTTCGGTATCCTCTGTTTTCTGTTTGATGACACTCTTACTCGAACGCAAACCGGCTAACCCTGCTGAAGGCATTTGAGCCATCGGCTTGGTGACAGGTTTTACTTCGGACACCTCGGGTTTAGGGGTATCCGCCGCAGGTGCGGGACTTGTGGTGGTTGCTTCCTGATGAATGACAGGTTCCGGTTTTTCGATTACTGGAGTGCTTGTTGGTTTTTCAGCCCCAGTGCTCTTCGCTTGGGGCTCAGGCTTTTTTCCGGTAGCTCCCTCCGCAGCTACTTGGTAAACCGATGGCAGGTAATTGATTTTAAGCAGGCAGAGCTCGAGATGGAGTCGGGGGTTTTTGGCCGACTTGTAATTACTTTCGCAGGTAGAACAAATGTTCATGGCAGAAAGTAGGAAAGAGGTGCTCGTTAATTCGGCTTGTTGCTTGAATTTGGCTTTTGACTCATCTGAAATCTCCATCAAGGCCAAGGTTTGTGGGTCTTTGGCAAAGAGTAAATTACGAAGATGTTCCATGAATCCGCTGATGAATTGCTGTCCATCAAAGCCTTTTCGCATAATTTCATCCAACAGAATTAAGGTGTCCACATGATTCTGTTGAATCAAATGGTCTGTTAGACTAACGTAATAATCACTATCGAGGATATGAAGATTCTCTAATACATCTTTATGACGTAATGCATTGTCTGTCGAGAACGTTACATTCAAGTCGAACATCGAAAGCGCATCACGCAAGCCTCCATCGGCCTTGATGGCAATTAATTCCAAGGCAGAGGGTTCTGCTTGGATATTTTCTTTCTGTGCAATGCCAGCCAAATGATCGGCCATATCCTTCCATTGGATGCGGTTGAAATCAAAGATTTGGCAACGAGATAAGATCGTGGGTAAAATTTTATGTTTCTCCGTCGTCGCAAGAATGAAAATGGCGTAGGAGGGTGGTTCTTCCAAGGTTTTCAGAAAGGCATTGAATGCCGCTGCTGAGAGCATGTGAACCTCATCAATGATGTAGATTTTGTAGCGACCACGTTGAGGAGGATAGCGAACCTGATCAATTAGGCTACGAATATCTTCCACGGAGTTATTGGATGCTGCATCCAACTCGTGGATGGTTAGCGAGGTATTGTCTTGAAAGGATTGGCAAGACGGGCAAGTTCCACATGCCTCTCCATCCGCTCCAATGTTTTCACAATTGATTGTTTTAGCTAAAATACGTGCGCAGGTCGTTTTACCGACACCCCGAGGACCACAGAAAAGAAAGGCCTGTGCCAAGTGATTCGACTTGATGGCATTCTTTAGGGTGGTGGTAATGTGACTTTGGCCAACGACCGAATCAAATTGGGTAGGTCTATATTTTCGCGCTGAAACAATAAAATTTTCCATACTGCAAGTTAACTTTTAGCGATGCAATTTCCAATAAGCTATTTGGGTAAATGCAGGATCGCACTTACCGGGAAATGGTCGGTCGGGAAACGTCCTGCCCATGTCTCCGAATGTGTGGCGTGCTGGCTACAAGTCACCCCATTTTTCACAAAAATGTAATCGATGTGTTTGCCTGCTTGCTCTTGTTTAAATCCATTGAATGAGCTGTAAGGGCCATAATGTCCTTTTTGGCTAATGGTCTCGCTATCCGTTAGGTGATTGGGATCAGATGCGTTTAAGATGATTTGAATCGGCTCATCGTCGGGTGTGGCGTTGAAATCTCCGGTAATGATAGCCGGGCTATTGCCAGCTATTTCGGCTACTTTGGCCAATACTAATTTCGCGCTTTCCCGGCGAGCTATTTTCCCCAGGTGGTCGAAGTGCGTATTGAAGACGAAGAATTTCTTCTTGGTTTTTAGATCTTGGAATTCACCCCAAGTAACGACGCGCCGACAAGCGGCATCCCAACCGAAGCCAACTTTTTCACAGGAATCAGATAGCCAGAAGGTTTTTTCGCGGATGAGTTTAAACTTAGAGGTATTGTAAAATAGGGGAGAGAATTCACCTTCTTCCTTGCCATCGTCGCGGCCCTTTCCGAACCAGGCGTAACCGGGTAAAGCTTTCGCGAAGTCTTTAATTTGGTGGATAAACGCCTCTTGCATTCCAATGATATCTGCTTCATGGTATTGAATGAGTTCGGCGCAATGCTTGGCGCGATATTTCCATTGGTCTTGACCGTCAGACTCGGTGTCTAAGCGGATGTTGAAGGTCATCGCCTTAATCTGACTAAAGCCATTAAAATTGATCAAAAGGAAAAGCAAGAGACAGCTTAATGTTTTCATAATTGTTTCGATTTGAGGCCAAACGCGGTCCTTTTTGCTGTTTTCAATGACAAAGTCGGCACCCCGCAGGTATTGTTCAGGTTTAGGTTGGAGGTCAATCATCTGCATGGTTTGCATGTAGGATGAATGATTACGTTTTTGGATATGTTGGATGCGCTCATCCAAGGGACATGAAACGGCAATGAGTTGCTGAATGATTTCCGGCTTGTTTCGTGCTGTAATGAGTGCTGATTCGTATAGGTAGAAAGGTGCTTTGGGGGCGTTTTCTAACCAAGTAATTGCGGCTTTACGTACGGCGGGGTGAATAATTGCATTCAGTTTTTGAATGTCTCCCGGGTATTTCTGTAGCAATCCCTTCATCCATGGTCGGTTGTAGGAACCATCGGGTAAATAGGCTTTGGATCCAAATTCATCCAATATGGCTTCTTTTACATCAGGGTCATTTTCGCAAATATCACGCGCATGAGCATCTGCCTCGAATACAGGAATCCCTAAGATGGAAAAAATCCGACAAATCGTTGATTTGCCGGATCCGATTCCGCCTGTAATGCCAATAAAGGGTTTCAGGCTTTGAGGGTTCATCTTATTCTTCTGTTAAACGAGAAGAAGCATCTTTTGAGATCGCTGATTTTTCGAATACCATGCGAACTCCTTTGCTTGCGTCAACTTCCACGACAATTGTTTTTTCACGAATAGAAACTACGCTTCCGTGTGCTCCACCAATGGTGACAACTTTGTCGCCTGTTTTTAATTCACTGATAAATTTTTGAGCTTCTTTCGCCTTTTTTTGTTGGGGACGAATCATGAAGAAATAAAACACCACAAAAATTCCTCCAAAAAGGACGATTTGCATGATTTGTGGATTGGCTTCTAATAATAACATAAGACTATTTTTTTTGAGGTATAACTTCTACTTTAAATGCGACCATGTTGTCGGCCGGAATGGTATTTGCGTACGCGGTTACTGTTTTTTGTACTTTGCCTTCTTTCCCGTGTGAGTCAAAGGTTACTTTGATAAAGCCTTTTTTGCCCGGTGCTACCGGTGTCTTGCTCCACTTGGGTGTTGTGCAGCCACAAGAAGCATTGACGGAACTAATTAGCAAAGGTAAATTGCCCTTGTTTCGGAAATGAAAGGTATAGGATACGCTATCGCCTTCTTTTATCCGTCCCAGGTAAACAAGTGGTTGATCAAAGACCATTTTAGCTTGCTTGTCTGCGTTCGGTCTTAAATCAATCGGAATGGAATTCTCTGCATCGCTTAGCGATTCCTTTTGCTTGTTGGTGCAACCCAACAAAATCAAAAAAATACCGGCAAAAAGAGAAAACCGAACCATGCTTATTTTGCTTTGATTTGGCTCATCATTTTTTCTACGTCCTCCAACAGCTTTTCGGCTTTAACTTTTGTATCGTTAACAACTTTTTTGCCTTCTGATTTAGCCATTGTTTCAGGAATTTCCTTGCCATCGACGATGTCATTAATCAATTGCTTTAATTGTTCACGGTATTTGTTCAATTGAAAATACAATTTGCTACGGGTGTTTTCACCCTTATCAGGTGCATAAAGAATGCCCAATACAGCTCCGGTAGCAGCTCCTACTACAAATGCCCAGAAGGATTTTGATGATCTACTCATGTTTATTTACTTGCTATGTCGATTAAGCCTCGACCTGATTTTTGAATAATTTTCTCACTAATTAATTTAATCGAAACCACATCCAAGATACCATTGATAAATGGACCTGATTTAGGTGTCGAGTAGTTTTTGGCCACTTCAATATACTCATTAATACTCACCTTCACGGGGATACTCGAAAACTTAATCATCTCGGCGACAGCCATTTTTAGGATAATTAAATCGGATGTTGCCAAACGCTCCGAATCCCAGTTTTTGGTTTGCTCGTTAACCCATTCGGTTAATTGCTTATCCTCTGCCACGCAATAGTCGAATAATTCCTCAAAGAATTTCTTATCCTCATCCCATTGCAAAGCCAAGGGCTGTAAACTCAAATCTTCCAAGGCTTCGACCTTGAAGGTTTTTGTGCTCAAACTCTTGACCACATCCTTATTTACATGCCAATTTAAATCTTTTTCCTCGAAATATTCTGTCATCGCTGGATGTTTTAACAGATAATTTTTCAAGAGGTATTTGACCATTTCTAAGTCTTGGAGTACATCTTTTCCCGCTTCAGGAAGGTAGGCCACAAAACTTTCATCGGGTAAAATTCCTTCAAGGAATAATTTCTTCAAAAGGTTTTCTTCGTCCTCAGACCAGCCAATGTGATATTCTTCGAAGGCCTGTTGTAAATCCTTCCATTTAGGCAGAATGGCAAGAACTTTATTGTTGGCGATTTGTGAGGTTTTAATCGGGCTTTCCAACAAACGTCTTTGCTCATCCCATTGACCGATGGTCGGGAGATTCTGTAAATAGAAAAGAAGTTTTAAGTATTGTTTGTAGATGGATTCTACCTCGATAACCATGCTTTTGCGCATATCTCGGGCAATCTTTGCCACGTTGTTTTGATAGACGCGATAGACAGACTGAGCGGCTTCCAGCGATTCTTGTGGAATGCTTTCTTCTGTGGGTACTCCTTGGAAAAATTCAGTTAATTGGATTTCGGCTAATTTTCGCAAACCCTCTAAACGAGGTGTTTGTTCTTCTTTGGCAACCATGAGCGATAGATCCGGGAGGAAAATCGTTTGCAAGCCATCGAAGGCTAATTGATGTTGCGCGCGTTCCTGCGTCCAAAAGGCATACATTTGTTGAAATGCTTTGACCCGTAGTAGTCTTCTGTTAACCATCCGAAAATAAAGAGCGTTCTTATTTGTAAAACACAAAATTACAAATTTTAATTTAGAAAGGTCCTATCTTTGTGGGAACTTATTCAATTCATGGGCGCACTCAGTCACCTCAATCAATATTTTTGGAAATACAAATGGCTTCTACTTTTGGGGATGCTGTTTACGTTTTGTTCCAATTTCTTTGGGGTTGTTCCCGCGCAATTGGTGCGTTTTGCCTTGGATTTGGTGACGGAAACCATCGATGTGTATTTTTTATTTAAAGGCTTTTCGTTGCAAACAGCCTTTTATGAAGTCTTCGCAAGTACCCTGTTTTATTACGGCGCATTGATTGTTTTGATGGCATTTATCAAAGGGGTCTTTTTGTTTTTGGTGCGCCAAACCTTGATTGTCATGTCCCGGCATATCGAATACGAGATGAAGCAGGAGATTTATGCACATTATCAAACGCTCCCACTTTCTTTCTACCGTCAGCAAAACACAGGGGATTTAATGGCCCGTATTTCGGAGGATGTTAGTAAGGTTCGGATGTACGTGGGACCGAGTATGATGTATGGCTTGAATTTGATCACCGTATTTGCGCTCGTCATCTACTACATGTATCAAGTAAGTACAACGCTGATGTGGTATGTATTGCTTCCATTGCCGATTCTATCCTTTAGTATCTACTATGTAAATTCCTTGATTATCAAGAAATCGGAGGAAATACAATCCGGTCTTTCAACCATTTCCACGTATGTACAAGAAGCATTTTCGGGTATTCGCGTGTTGAAATCTTTTGTTCGGGAGAAGCAATCCGCAGCTGCATTTGCCGATGCCTCGGCCAATTATCGCAAGAAGTCCTTGGATTTAGTGAAGATTGATTCACTGTTTACTCCCTTGATTTCATTGTTGGTCGGATTTAGTACCTTATTGGTGGTTTATGTGGGCTCGAACGAGGTGATGGCGGGCAGTATGACCTTGGGAAATATCACCGAGTTCATTATGTATGTGTTTATGTTGACCTGGCCTGTCACCGCGCTGGGCTGGACGAGTTCGCAAATCCAACGTGCTGCTGCGTCCCAAAAACGCATCAATGAATTTCTGAATATCAAATCGGAATTAGTGCCGGGCAAACAGATTGTTCAGCCGATTCAAGGGAAATGGACGTTCAAGAATTTGTGTTTTACGTATCCGGGGACGGATCGTCCGGTTTTGAAATCGCTGAATTTGGAAATTAATCCCGGGGAGTCGGTCGCCCTACTTGGAACAACAGGTTCGGGAAAGAGTACGATTGCGTTGCTGATGGCTCGTTTTTACGATCCCAGTTCCGGGGATATTTTATTGGATGATATTCCATTGCGGGAGTGGGATATACAGCATGTACGCAAGCATTTGGGTTTTGTTCCGCAGGATGTCTTCTTGTTTTCGACGTCCATTGCTGAGAATATTCGTTTTGGGCAGGATGATTTGACGGATGCGCAAATGGAGCAGGCGGCTCGTTATGCCGATGTTTATGATAATATTCAGGACTTCCCGAATCAATTTGAAACGATCTTAGGTGAGCGTGGCGTTACCTTGTCGGGAGGTCAGAAACAGCGTGTTTCCTTGGCGAGAGCCCTAGCCAAGAATCCGAATATTTTGATTTTGGATGATTGTCTTTCTGCTGTGGATACGCACACTGAGCATAAAATATTGTCCAATCTAAAGCATATTATGCTGGATAAGACAAGCTTAATTATTTCGCATCGCGTGTCCTCGGCGAAATTGGCCAATCGGGTTTTTGTCCTTCAGGGAGGTGAGATTGTCGAGCAAGGCAAACATGCACAGCTCATGCGGAAGAAGGGCTTGTATTATGAATTATACCAACAGCAATTGAATGAGGAGCAGGGCCTAAAGTAAATTACCGCTCAAGCGAATTAATTCAATTTCTGCAGCCTTCGCGGCATATTTTGCCTCAATTAAACGCGTCTCTGCAGCGACAGCATTGCGTTGTACCTCACGTAATTCATAGGAGGTCGCGATACCAATTTTAAATCGGTCGAACGCGATATCAATGTTCTGCTTGGCAATGGTATAGTTTTCCGTTTCCAATGAAATCAAATTCAAGGCATTTTCGTAGGCTGTGTAGGAGCGTTCGATGGATGCAATTAATTGATTTTTGATATCCTCGATTTGTAACTGGGCAATTTCTGCGTTAATCTTGGCATTTTGAACACGACGTTTTTGATTGTATCCGTCAAAAATATTAATGCTGGCACGAAGTCCGTAATTAAACACATTACTAGATCCCTTTTGTACACCAAAGCCTGCACCGTTCAATACGTTATTGACTGCATAACCTGCTAATAGGTCAATCTGAGGTGTTTGTTGGCTCTGTAAATTTTTCGTATCCAATTCGCTGATTTTTTTGGTTACCAATGCCGCCATTAGCGTAGGGTTTTGCTTTAGGGCCATATCTTTTAACTCGCCCAAGTTTAGTTTAGGTAACAAATCGATGATAGCTTGTGTCTGGAATGTCGTTAGGTGCGGACGAACAAGTAGTGTATTTAAACTAATTTTTGTGTTCAAATAGGATTGTTCTTGTGCAAGCAACAGGGCTTTGTCTTCGTTGTAATCGACCTGCGCGGAATAGTAATCGACCTTCGAGCCTTGGCCAACCTCATAGCGGTCTTTGGCTAATTTTAACCGGTCATTGGAAATTTCAAGTCCTTTGCGAAAGTTGTTAACACGAAGGTCTTGACGAATAATGTCGTAATAGAGCGTACTAATTTGAGCGATTAAATTCTCAATCGAGGTTTCGGTTTGTTTGGCCCCTAGATTTTGTAATTCCTTGAACCGATCGCGTAAGACAAACATGCCTTTGCCATCGTACAGCGTCCATGCCATCGTGATTCCCGCATTACCACTGTTGGCACGAACCCCTGATTGCACTAAAGGTGGACGCAAACCTCCGAAAAATTCTTGGTCTAGTCCCGAAATGGTGTAGTTCTTTGTAGCTGTCCCCGTAATAGTGGGCAAAAATCCGGCATTTCCAAGACTATTGTCATTGGCCGCTTGCGCTTCTCGTTTTTTCAGGATTTGAATGGAATATTGGTTTTGTAATCCTTGCTGTATGGCATCCTCCAAGCGTAAAGTTTCTTGGGCTGAACTCGATAGGCTGGCTAGTATAAACAGGCCAAATAGGCCAATGGATTTGATCATGGAACAGGTTTTTCGGTAACTAATAACAAACATAAGAATTTTGCTTCACATAATGAAGGCGAATCCTGATAAGACCTCATAGGGAATTATGCAGGTAATTCAGTAATTTCAGGGGATGATATGCATTCGTAAACTATTTATTTTTCCCATTAAATCCTTAGCCCCTATTTCCGTTGACGAAATTGAGCTAGAGTCCGCGGGTTTCCGAGGTGACCGTCGGTTTATGCTGGTGGATGCGCAAGGAACATTTATCACGCAAAGAACCCGTCCTGATTTAACCCGTTTCCGATTAAACGTTCATGCGGAGGGATTTGAGGTATGGGATCAAATATCCGGTTTAACGAAGCTATTGAAACATAATCCTGAGCTTTTGGAAAGAGCGCAGGTGGAATTATGGGATGATCAATTAATCGTATGCGAGGTCGGCGAAGGATGGTCGGCATGGTTCTCCGAACGCTTGCAAGAGCCAGTCCGTTTAGTCATGCAATTAGCCGAAAGTCCTCGAATCATTGCTGAGAAGTATCAAACCGAGGGTTCGAATCAGAGTTCCTTTGCGGATTCGCTACCTGTTTTACTCGCTTCCGAAAATTCGTATGCTCGCTTAGCGGAAGTATATGGTAAGCCCTTTGATTATCAGCGATTCCGAGCGAATATGATCGTTTCGGGAGCCGCGGCATTTGAGGAGGATACGTGGGAAGAAGTGTCAATTTCCAATGTAAGGTTATCGGGCGCCAAGCCCTGTGCACGGTGTCAATTGGTGAATGTGGAGCCTTCGACGGGTGAGGTTGAGAAGGGAGGTCTCATGAAGGCATTAGCGAGTTTCCGTCAAAAGGATAATAAAGTGTATTTTGGCCAACAAATGGTTCCGATTCAATTGGGGACAATTCGAGTAGGGGATGAGTTAACAGTCATTAATCGTAAAGATGCGCTATTTTAAGATTGTCCATTTTTTGAGTTTAGATGTGGTATTCGGTGCTGTTGCGATGAATGATGTTCTCTACCAATACTTTCTGGGCTCCTTGCCTCCTTGGCAATTCGATTTAATTCTGGCCATTTCGGTGTATTTGATTTATGGTATTGACCGTCAAATCGATAATTATACATCTGAAACTCGCGATGAGTTACATGCTTATCATGAAAAACATCAGGTTGTGTTGCGTAGAATAATCATCGTCTTAGGAATTTACCTTGGAATGCTACTGATGTGGGTGGAATTTCCGATCATCAAATTTGGCATAGGCTTGGGGATAGCCATTTTACTCTATTGGTTAGGGTGGGTGAAGCATGTTTTTGAGCGTTTTTGGGGATTCAAAGAGCTATTGACGGCCGGAATTTACAGTTTGGGTGTCGCCTTGCCTACGATGGTCATCGCTCCTTATTCGAATATTCTAGTTGCGTTCGTACTGGAAATATTTTTACTCGCTTTGATGAATTTGAGCTTATATACCCTGATCGAAGAGGGGGGAAGTACACGCGTTTGGATGACCTGCTGCATATTTACACTTCTAGTCATGATCGCGTTGGGGGTAATTGGATTAAGCTTGAGCCTTTTTAGCTTATTCTTATTTATATGGGGAATTCATGTGGGGATTTATTATTTTAGGGCTTCCAAGCCGGAGCGCTACGTAGGCGATTTGGCTTTCTTGAGTCCGCTGATTTACCTTATATGTCAATATTGAAAACTAAAGATGCCTACCAGGCGCTTCGATATCCGGAATTCCGAGCTTATGTGACGGGGAATACCTTGTTCACGATGGCATTGCTCATTCAGGAGGTTATTTTGGCCTATGAGATCTATCATTTGACGCATAATCCCTTGGCACTGGGATTGATTGGTTTGGCTGAGGCGGTTCCTTATATTTCGTTGGTCTTGTTTGGAGGACATTTTGCGGATAACCGAGATAAGAAAAAAATTATGCAAGGTTCTTTAGCCATTATTATTCTCGGCTCGGTCTTGTTGCTCTATGCGGCGATGCAATTGAATTCTGATAAATCCAGTTTCTTTGTTTATTTAATCTATTTTGTGATTTTTTTGATTGGATTAGCCAAGGGATTTTTCAGTCCAGCTGCTTCTTCCTTGAATCCATTCTTGGTTCCCAAAGAAGTATTTGCTAATGCGGCTACATGGAATAGTTCGTTTTGGCAATTGGGGTCTATCCTAGGGCCCGGTGTGGCGGGTTTCTTGTATGCCTATGCCGGTTTATCAGGTTCTTTAATTATCGTGATAGGCTTGTTGTTGGCCGTCATGTCTTGCATGTTTTTTATTCAGAATCGCCCAGTTCCACCCAAGAATGTGGTTCATGAATCCATCTGGCATAGCTTGCGGGAAGGAATTGAATATGTTTTTAAGACAAAGATTATCCTGTATGCGATATCCTTGGATTTGTTTTCGGTATTATTTGGTGGCGTGATTGCCATATTACCCATTTTTGCAGAGGATATTTTAAAAGTAGGCGCCGAGGGTTTGGGTATTTTACGTGCCGCGCCTTCCGTAGGTGCGGTGGTCACCATGTTGACGCTAATCTATTTCCCACCGCTGAAAAATGCATGGCGTAATTTATTATTGGCCATTGCTGGATTTGGTGTGGCGACATTGGTATTTGGATTATCGACAAATTTTTGGTTATCCGTTACCGCATTATTTTTTACAGGGGCATTCGATTCGGTTAGTGTGGTAATTCGCCAAACCGTATTACGCATTTTTACCCCGGATGAAATGCGCGGACGTGTTTCCTCGGTCAACGGGGTATTTGTCAGCACCTCGAATGAGATGGGAGCTTTTGAATCGGGGGTCGCTGCCAAGTTTTTTGGAACGATTCCCTCCGTGCTGATTGGGGCAGGGGTTACCCTGTTTTTAGTCAGTGTTGTGGCCTTTAAATCGAAAGATTTATTGGAACTGGATGTTGAAAAGGCTGCGACTAATTAGTTATTCGCTTGGATACCTTCGTTCCATGCTTTTAATGTTTCCACGATCGTTTTTCTGCTTTCCTGAGCCCAAACAATATCGTTGACATTATTTACAGGAGAGGTGTTCTCTCCCAAAAGAGCTGGCATCACATTGAATTGGTGATTTTTCAGCTTTTTGATGCCTTTGTCATTTACTGAAATACACTCTGTTAGTTCAATATTCGAAATGACTACAAGACCGTCCGCAGTCTTTGAGGCATGAATTTCAATGGATTCAATTAGGTTTTTAGGGATATCAACGCTTCCCAATACATTAGCGCCTTGGTAGTGAACAACCTTAATTTCATGGGCACCTAGAAGGAGAAAAGAAATACGTTGATTTCCCGAACGTTCTGCAAAGAAGTCTGAAATCGATTGGAAAAAATTTCGCTTGGGCAACTGAACGACACCTAGGCCGATGAAATCACGCGGTGTTTGACTAGCAAGAAATGAAAAGGATGTAGGCAGGTTAGCGCTCATGCGAATATTTTTTTACGAATTTATCTTAAAATTGGGAAAGCAACAATTACAATCGGATTTTCGGTTTAGGGAATTCAAAATGTTGGGCAAATCCCTGAAACCATTGATGGATCGATTCAAAGCCTTTTTTGTTTAAGCTGTAATGTATAAACTGGCCTTTTTTGGTCGCATCAATCAATTGTGCTTGTTTTAAAAGATCCAAATGATGCGATATACTCGGCTTGGTCATGTCAAATTGTTTCGCAATCTGACCCGCATTTTGAGGGCCCTGGATAAGAAACTGAAGAATCTCCCGTCGGGTCACATCATTGATTGCTTTGAAGGCTGCTTCCATGGTTATTAAATAATTAGGCGAATATCTAATTATTATTCCTTAAATCCAAATTTACAGATGGTCAGCTTTGCGATAGGCTTCGATTAATTTTACTTCTCCTTCTTTTCCGGGGTGGAAATTGCCATGCTCCATGCCCAAGATCCCATCGTATTTTTTCTTGCGGAGGTGTTCGAAGATATTGGCATAATTTACTTCGCCGGTACCGGGTTCTTTGCGTCCCGGGTTGTCACCGATTTGCAAATAGCCGATTTCCGACCAGCATAAATCCATGTTCTTGATCATATTCCCCTCATTGCGTTGCATGTGGTACATGTCAAATAAGATTTTACACGAAGGGCTATCTACTCCCTTACAAATCATGTAGGTTTGGTCGGAATAACGAAGGAATAAATCTGGATTATCGCTCAGTGGCTCAAGAACCATCGTTAGTTTATGCGGCTCGAGAATTTCAGCGCCTCTTTTCAATACCTCGATGACATTTCCAGTCTGTATACCCATCGGGAGATTACGCGTGAAATTTCCAGGGACAACCGTGGCCCATTTGGCATTGACGCGTTTGGAGGTTTCGACGGCGTCCCGACAAGCCTTTAAGAAAATCTCTGTCCAAGCTTTATCGCCCGTAGTCATGTGTGATTTATCGAAAAATCCGGGGAATTTGATGACAAATACCCCCATCTCCATACCGAGTCGGCCGAGTGCTGCACCGATCTTTTCTTGCACCTCTACCGGCTTCTCCATCATCTCATTGTCCTCCAAGGCACGGAAACCCATTTCATGCATGAATTTCAACTGGTCGATATAGTCTTTACCGGCATGTTGTTCAAACATCCCGAAATGCGGCGCATATTTCAGGCTAAATGTTTTTTCAGGGTTCGATTTGCCTTGTACGGCTTGGCTTCCAAGTACGCCCGCTGTCAGGAGTTGGCTAAAAGATCTACGATTCATCGTTATTTTTTCTTTAAAGTGCTTAAATATTCCACTAAATCACTCAGTTCACTTGTTGATAAGCCATCCGCTAATCCATCTGGCATCATCGAATTATCTAATTGCTTCACGCTCTTTAAAGCCGAGGTTTTAAAGTTCTGCACGGAGCCTCCGGGTAATTTTAAGATGATATCAGTCTCGTTTTTTGAAGTAATGATTCCCTGGTACACATCCCCCTTCTTTGTCGTGATTTCAAAGCTCTCATAACCAAATCCAATTCCCGCGTTCGGATGCAGGATCGATAAGTACATCCCCTCCTTCGATAGTTTTGAGCCGATTTCAGAAAGTTTTGGACCAAAGTCGATTCCCTCGTTATTAATCTGATGGCACATGGCACATTGTTCTATAAACACCTTTATACCATTCTTCGCCACGCCTTTTAGGTTGATTAAATCGTTTAATGGCGGATGTTTCGTCTTACTTGCACTTTGTGCTCCCGATAAATAGCCATTAGCTTCGATACGAACACCTTTGCGCCAAGCCTTACTCACCGACTCCACCACGGATGGAATTAAATTTTCTGGAATTTTCTTGTCCTTCAAGGACTGCAAGACAAAATCTTCACCAGCTGGGTAAGAATTTCCAATTCCTTTAGCGGCATCCTTGCGGACAATCAGATCTAGCTTGGTATTTTGAAGGGCTTGGCTCAACAAGGCAATACTTTCTTTGTTTCCTTGCCAACGGATCGCATCGATGATTTATCGCTTCTCCGAATTATCC
>JACCEE011322155.1_pt1 | contig 21597 bp, 19 predicted proteins | sample 7449931 | NCBI WGS metagenome assembly JACCEE01 (sample SAMN15323457, study PRJNA562643) | freshwater metagenome | isolation source: river surface water | place: USA:Blue River Watershed | collected 2017-08-19 | reverse complement strand
GGAATTGTTTTTTATGAAAACCTCGCGGTACATAACTCGGTGGGTTATTTTATAGGTGTTTCGGTATCACTCATTGCTATGCTAAGCTGGAGCTTTGGCACCATTTTTATTGCACGTAACAAAATGAACATGAACCCCTATTATGCAACGGGTTGGCAAATGTTTTTAAGTTGCTTTTTTTTAGGTGTTTTTGCAGCGGCTTCCGGTAAATCTATTCCAATTCAAGAAATAACATTAACCGTTTGGATGGTGATTGCTTATTTAATTGTAGCAAGTTCCATTGTTGCATTTGCTGCATTCATTTATACCATGAAGCATTTACCACCAGCAATAGCATCGCTCTATGCTTACATCAACCCCATTGTAGCAACCATTGTAGGTGCGTATACTGTTAATGAAAAACTCAGCCTTCCTATATTTATAGGTTCCTTTGTTACACTTACTGGCGTTTACCTCGTAAATAGGTCCATGAAAAAGCAGCACCAAGAAATTATTCCTGTTACGGACGCGGACGGGATGTAGTTTTTTCCTTCCACATTTCATTGAAAGTTTTTGGCGTAAAGTCAAGTTCAGAGCGGTGCACAGCCCATCCTTTAAATACTTTATTGACCACCCAGTTTTTCATTTTACCATTACCCATATTCATCATGGGTCTATTTAAACTAGCTACCATCCAAGCTTTCCAAGCAACACGCTCTGCAAGTGTGCTAGTACCCTGCGTTACCGCTTCATGACGGTTATCGAGTAAGAGTTCATGTAAATTAATACGCATCGGACAAACCTCGGTACAATTACCACACAAAGAAGATGCATTACTCAGGTGTTTGTATTCATCCACGCCACTTAAATACGGTGTAATGACTTTGCCAATTGGACCACTATAGGTTGTTTCGTATGAGTGGCCACCAATATTTTTATACACGGGACAAGCGTTTAAACAAGCGCCACATCTAATGCAATAAAGCGCTTCACGCGCGGTAGGATTCGCAAGTAAATTGGTACGACCGTTGTCTAGTAAAATCACAAACATTTCTTCGGGACCATCTGATTCACCAGCCTGTTTAGGACCCGTTAAAATAGAATTGTATACCGTTACTTTTTGACCCGTGCCATAAGTGGCAAGCAGTGGCCAAAATAAAGGAAGATCATGCATTGAAGGAATCATTTTTTCGATACCTACCACTGCAATATGTGTTTTAGGCCATGCGCAACTTAAACGGCCATTGCCTTCGTTTTCGGTAATAGCAATGCCGCCAACATCTGCAATTAAAAAATTAGCGCCTGTTACACCCACCTGGGCTTCCGTGTATTTTTCACGAAGCTTGATACGTGCAACCTGGGTTAATTCTTCGGGTGTTAAATCGGGCTTGGTACCAAGCTTGTTTGCAAATAATTTAGCAACGTCTTCTTTGCTTTTATGCATTGCTGGAGTCACAATATGATAAGGTGGCTCGCCATCTAATTGCTGAATGTATTCTCCTAAATCTGTTTCTACGCTCTCAATACCACTCGCCTCCAAAAAATCATTCAAATGAATTTCTTCGGTAACCATGCTCTTACTTTTCACGAGCGTTTTGCAATTACGTTCTCTACAAATTTTTCCAATCGCTTCCTGTGCTTCTGCCGTATCATTGGCCCAGATAACAGTAGCGCCTCTTGCCGTAATTTTTTGTTCAAACTCTAGTAAGTATTTATCTAAATTTTCAATGGCATCCCATTTAATATTTTTTGCACGTTCACGTGTAATATTAACATCGGTAAATTGTGATTTACCAATAGGTACTACTGCATTGTATTTAGAAATATTGAAATTAATTTTTCTACGGTGCTCTAAATCGGCAGCCTTAATAGTACTCTTTGCTATAAATGATGCAGCTGTTTCAGACATGCTTATTTTTTTTGACTTTTTTGATGAAGCGCCGTTGCTTCTAATGCTTCGTAAAATTCGGTTCCGTATTTACGTATTAAAGATTCTTTTAAAAATTGATACACCGGTACCTTTAATTTTTTTCCGAGGCTACAAGCAGCGCTACACAAATCTTCACGAGGTTCATAATTCACGTATTCCATATCCGGATCGCGCTTGCTCTTTTTTGTTTTCACAGGAAACAAATGGCAACTAAGTGGCTTTTTCCAATCCAACTTACCATCGTTATAGGCCTGCTCTATACCACAAAGTATGGTGCCCGTTTTATCTTTGATACCGTAGGCGCAAATACCACCGTTAATGGTAGGTGTAACCCAGCCAAATTCACGGTCATATAAATATTTACCTTGCTTTTCTACCTCTTTGATCCCTTGAGGGGTCATATAAGGTTTAATATCCTCGTAATGGGCATTTAACTTTTCGAGTTCCCATTTTTCCATGGGTGCACCAGCGTCACCATCTTCACAGCATCCGCCCTTGCATTTGCTTAAATCACATACAAATTGCTCCTCTAGGAGCTCGTCTGAAACTAATTTGTTGTCTATAATAATCATAGCTATGCGAATATAATTAGTTTTTCCACCTAAAAGTGTTTACCAAATGCTTCAGATCCGTTTTAATAAAATCATTGACAATACCCAAAGAATCGGCATTGGGTGTGGCATCAAAATACAGAGCACCTCTTAAAAAATGCTTGGTAGAATCCGTTAAAAAAAACTGATTGGCAGTGGCTGCATCTCCGCCTACAGTAAAAAACAGGCCACTCACACCATTTGGCGTATGCACCAGTGAATCATCTATAGAATAGGCTTTAGCCGATTGCTTGCTCGTCATAAAAAACGAATGCTTTACCAACGAGTCAAATTTATATTTTCCAATTTCTTTGTAACTCACATATATACGTCCATTGAACGTCGGAAAATCTACATTGATCCACCACGCATTTTCGGTGGCTTCACCAAAAAAAGTAGAATCCTTTACTACCCTAGCATACACTGGGTATTCAAAAGCATACGGATAGCCAGGCTCGTCAAACAACTGGTATTTTTTTTCTGGAAAATTAATTTTGTAATAGCCAGTTGGTTTTGGCGTATACACACTATTACATGCCATAAAAATTAAAGTAGCAAAACCAAAAAATAAAACTGATAACTTTATTTGCCTTGGCATGAAATAAAAATTAGATGGGGTACTGACGCTTTATAGAAACCTTAATTTTTTGAAGTCTATTTTTAGCCACTTCCAATACTGTAAACTCAAAATCGCCGGAGGTTAAAATAGCAGCGGGTTTTGGAAAATCACCAGCCAGTTCAAGCACAAGACCCGCAAGTGAATCACTCTCTCCTTTTACCGCATCAAAAGTTTCGGTAGGAAGGTCCATAACCTTGCACAGATCCTGAATCATCACACGTCCTTCAAAAATATAATTGTTGTCGTCAATTTTTTTGTAGTCACTATCTTCTTCGTCAAACTCGTCTTTAATTTCTCCAATAATTTCTTCTAAAATATCTTCGAGGGTAACAATACCGCTGGTGCCGCCAAACTCATCTACTACCACCGCAAAGTGTATTCTTTTAGACTGAAATTCTTTTAATAAATCTTCGATGGGCTTTTGTTCATGCACAAAATAAGGTGGCCTAATAAGCTTGTGCCAATTGTAGGTAGCACTCTCATCTAAATGAGGCACCATGTCTTTGGTATGAATAATACCTATTACTTCGTCTAAATCTTCTTTGTATACTGGAATTCTGGAGTAATTCACTTCACGCACAAATGCAATGAGTTGATCAAAGCTCATTTCCTGATCCACACCGCTCACATCCATGCGGGTTTTCATGATTTGCTTGACTGTGATATTTCTGAACTTAACAATACTTTTTAAAATGTTTTTTTCGTTTTCAGAAGCGGTTTCATTGGTTGTTAAATCAATGGCATGATCGAGCTCTTCGAGGCTGTAAGCACTCGCCGATTTATTGGCAAGTTTTCTTTCGATGATATCAGAATATTTTACAAGTGGCTTACTCAGCCCCATTACTAAATAGGAGATGCCATACACGATGCCGCCAAAATCTTTTGCAAAACGAACATTGTTTTGTGTGGCGAGTACCTTGGGCATGATCTCACCAAATAGCACGAGTAAAAAAGTAACTGCAATAACTTTGATAACAAACTCCACCCATACGGCATTAAACTGTTCAAAATTGAACATATTATCGATGAGTAAATTTGAAATGATAATGATGGAGATATTGATAAAACTATTGGCAATGAGTAGTGACGCCAATAAAATTTTAGGTTGCTCAATTAAATCTACAATTCTTTTGTAGGCAGGTTGCTGTTTTGATTTTAAAACATTGATGTCTTTAAATGTCAATGAAAAAAAAGCAACTTCGGCGCCGGCTAGTACAAAAGATAAAAACAAGAGTACTACCAAAATAAGTACCAAAACCGTTGTGCCTTGAGGTTGAATAGCACCCAACATTGAAGGGGCTGCAAATAAGCGCATTACCAAATGATCATCCAAAGTGACAGTAAATTTAGTACCCTACAAAAATACCAATAATTCAGTTACATCGCACATGCAAAAAAGGGCCAAAACGGGTTTACCAGACAAATTCTTCGCTTAAATACTGATTGATCAATTTAGGGAAAGGAAGCTTTTTAATTTGACCAATTTTTTGCCATTTTCCGGAGGTAATACTGCTTGGTTTTTTTGTTAAAGCAACTCTAATAAACTGAGCCGTTATAATTTGATGGGTTAGCTGCTGTTTGATTTCTGGTGAGCGGTGAAGTAGCTTTATAGAAGATGTCCCTAATTGTTCTTTCAAAAACTGCTGAACCGTTGTTTCATTCCACAACATTTTTTTTTCGGCACCGAGTAAATAAAATTCGAATAAACCCTGCCAAATGTCTTTGTGTTTTCTTTCTGTGACCCAGATTTCATCTTGTACTTGAAGTAAAAAATAATAAAATCGGCGCTCTTTTTTAATGAGTTGTTTTTCTTTTATGGGGAGCTGATTCACCTGCGCGGTTGCATGTGCAACACATGTTTTTTGTAATGGACAATTGTTACAAGTTGGCGCCAACGGTTTACACACAGTGGCCCCAAAGTCCATAATAGCTTGATTGTAAAGGCCTGCACGTTTTTTATCGAGTAATGCAGCTGCACGCGTTTCAAATATTTTTTTGCCTGCTGTTGTATCGGTTGGTACATCAATACCCTGATAGCGCGCAATCACTCTGTACACATTTCCATCTAGCACTGCATGTGGCGCATTAAATGCAAATGATGCAATGGCAGCAGCCGTGTAAGGACCAACGCCTTTTAATGTTAACAGCGTTTCATAATCGTTTGGAAATTTTCCATCAAAGGTTTTTACAATTTCTCTTGCCGTTGCGAGCAAATTTCTGCAACGGTTATAATAGCCAAGCCCTTCCCATAATTTAAAAACAGTTTGGTCTTTTGCTTTGGCCAAATCAAATACGGTTGGATACGCTTGGGTAAATTTATTGTAATAGGCAAGTCCTTGTTCTACACGGGTTTGTTGTAGAATAATTTCTGATAACCAAATTTTATAGGGGTCCTTTTCGCCTTTCCAAGGCATTTCTCTGGTATTTGAGTGGGTATGCCAATGAAGAAGGGTACTTGTAAAATTCAATTTCATCTATTAAGAATGGGCAAAATCAGGATTTTAGAGGTTAAAAAGCCCGATTTTGAGGTATAAAGTTAATTTTTAGGGCGTATCTGCCCATATTTAGTTGGTAAAACGTATAAAAAAATTTAATTTTCTGTTAAATAAGTAAAATTTTAGCTTATTTTTAGAAACACATACCCTAAATTAATTTTGATACAATGAGAAAATCAGATCTCATCAACCAGATTTCAGACAAAACAGGTATTCCAAAAGTGGATGTACTTGTTACGCTTGAAACCATGTTTAAAGAGGTAAAAGAAAGTCTCTCTAACGGCCAAAACATATATATACGTGGCTTTGGGAGCTTTATTACCAAAAAACGTGCAGCTAAAATTGGTAGAAATATCAAAAAAAATGTAGCTGTAGAAATTCCTGAACATTTTATTCCTGCCTTCAAACCAGCAAAAGAATTTGTTACAGAAGTTAAAAGCAAGCTCAAGTAAGTTTAACTTCGCGTCCTAATTCTTTTCGAAAGTGAAAAAACAGCAACTACTCCTAATTGGCGGAGCCATACTCCTATTTGCCACTTTATTATACATGGGATCTACCGTAGCCCCAAAAAATCCGGCGGCAGCGGCAGCAAATACACATAATAGTACTGATAATCAACACATTGAATTTAAAGACCTGCTTGTAAAAGCCAAAGAAAAAATTAGTCCCGATCAGGCTATCCGCCTCAATATGCTAGAAAATAGCGTGGTTAGGGGGGATGTAAAAGACCAAAAAATACACGTTTACCACCAGCTTGCTAGGTTCTGGTCAGACTCGGCCAAACTGTTTGAACCTTATGCTTGGTACACTGGCGAAGCAGCTAAATTGGAAAATTCTGAAAAAAGCCTCACCTTTGCCGCCCAACTGTATATAGACAACCTAGTTACAGAGGGTGACCCAGCCATGCAACACTGGTTGGCAGAACAAGCAAAAGATCTTTTAGAGAAAGCTTTAGTTATCAATCCAAACAACGATTCTAGTAAAATTGGTTTGGGTGCTTGCTACATATTTGGAAACATTTCAAACAATCCGATGGAGGGTATTTTACCCATCAGAAACATTGTCCAAAAAAATCCAGACAACCTATACGCTCAAATGATTTTGGGATTGGGTGGTAAAAAAAGCGGGCAGTTAGATAAAGCCATTGAGCGCTTCTTACTAATTGTAAATAAAGATCCAGAAAACCTGGAAGCCATATTTCACTTAGCAGAATGCTACGAGATGCACAATGACAAAACAAACGCAGTAAAGTGGTATACACTTGCTGGTCAAAAAGTTAAAGTGCCCGAAGCAAAAGAAGCAATCGCTAAGAGAATTGCGGAATTGAAAAAATAAATTATTATTAACAAATAAAATTACTCCCTGTATGCCTTGTGGTAAGAAGAGAAAGCGTCATAAAATTGCGACACACAAACGTAAGAAACGCCTAAGAAAGAATCGTCATAAGAAGAAGAACAAGTAATTGTTTATTCTTTACTGACTTATACAAACACGCCCTATCTAATCCATAGGGCGTGTTTAACACTTATCTGTATCTAGCCCCTTATTTCCTTTTCTGCAACTTTTCCTATTTCCTTCCTTGATAGGGCTATGATTGTTAAGATATGGTTGTATGCATACCCCGCTCTATAGGGCAGGTGATTTTGTATTTAAAAGTTGCTCATTTTGAACAAAGAACTGATTATAAACGCTACGCCCACGGGTGTAGAAATTGCTTTGCTAGAAGATAAAAAACTAGTAGAGCTGCACAACGAAAATACCGATGCAAATTTTGCAGTAGGTGACCTATACCTTGGTAAGGTAAAAAAATTAATTCCCGGACTCAACGCAGCTTTTGTAGACGTTGGTTTTGAGAAAGATGCTTTTTTACATTACTCCGATTTAAGCCCCTACGCCAAATCAATTATTAAATACACGCAGGCAGCGATGTCTGATAAAAGTGAACATGGATTTGATTTTGCACGCTTTCAATCGGAACCAGAAATTATAAAAACTGGAAAAATAAACGAAGTATTAAATGGTAAGCCAAATGTACTCGTTCAAATTTTAAAAGAACCCATTGCCGCAAAAGGACCTCGTTTAAGTTGCGAACTTTCATTACCTGGAAGATTTGTTGTGGTTACACCTTTTAATGAAATCGTAGCTGTCTCTAAAAAAATACATTCTTCGGAAGAAAGAAAAAGATTACACAAAATTGTAGAAGCCATTAGGCCTAAAAATTTTGGCGTGATTGTGCGTACCGCTGCAGAAGGTAAATCCACTGCAGAATTACACCAAGACATGTTATCACTTGTTGAAACATGGAAAACAATTCAAGCCAATTTAAAAGGAGCTGCAGCACCTGTGCGCATCTTAAGTGAAGAAACAAAAACAACCAGTATTCTAAGGGATTTGCTCAGTGCCGATTTTAATAGAATTGTGGTGAATGACAAATCACTTCACGAAGTAACGCAGCGATACATTCAGCGCATTGCGCCTGATAAAACAGATATTGTAACACAGTACAAAGATGGTCTTCCTATTTTTGATCATTTTGGTGTAACCAAACAAGTAAAAGCTTCATTTGGCAAAACAGTAAACTTACCTAGTGGTGCTTATTTAATTATTGAGCACACCGAAGCGCTGCATGTTATAGACGTTAATAGTGGGTACAAGAGCGTAAGTAATAGCCAAGAAGAAAATGCATTAGAAACTAATTTAGAAGCAGCAGAAGAGATTGCTAGACAATTACGACTTAGAGATATTGGTGGCATTATTGTAGTTGATTTTATTGACATGAAACTTCCTGACAATAAAAGAAAAGTGCAGGAAGCGATGGATACATTTATGAAAGCAGATCGTGCCAAGCATTCGGTACTTCCTATTTCTAAATTTGGACTACTTCAGGTAACGCGTCAAAGAATGCGTCCGGAGGTAAATATCAATACTTCTGAAAATTGCACAGCTTGTAATGGTACCGGTAAAATGACGTCTGCCCTTTTACTAGAGGATGAAATAGAAAATAAGCTGGTTTATTTGGCTTCTCATGCCCATAAAAAGCTTCAACTCGTGGTTCACCCTATAATTGCGGCTTATTTAACTAAGGGGATATTTACCAATAAACTGAGCAAACTCCGTAAAAAGCATGGGGTAAAGCTAAGTTTGGAGGAAAATACCAATTACCACCTTACCGAATTCAGGTTTTTTGACGCCCAGGAGGAAGAAATCAAGTTCTAAACCGGGTCCCTGTAAAAATAATTTTAAACATTAATAAATTTATTAATACGAATTATTTTTCCCACCCTACGCTTTACAAAAACTTTTAAAAAGGCCAAATTGGCCTTTTTTTTATCCAAAAACGGGTAAAAAATACCCTAAAAATACCCGCCGACAAACTGGCGGACCGGACCTGGCCTAATTGTCAGGCTAACGGGTTTATTACGAAGATATTCGTAGGTTAAATTTTCCCCGAAAACCTAAAAATTATTTTGCCGTCTGCCCCATTATTGTACCTTAGCAGTAGAATTTAATGGGTTAGTAAGTAATAAGGGCCAGTAGCAATGCTGGCCCTTTTACATGCCTACTACCACTGCATTTCAGCAGATTTTCATTGTTTTTTCTGTTCCTTTTTTTGCGCTGAATTACATCTTTTTTTCTTCATTTAGTATGAAACGAACAGTGGTTATTTTTTCATTCGCGCGATTCTAATTTTTCTGAAATATCTTTATCAAATGAGTAAAATAAAATCTGCTTTTTTCTGTAGCAATTGTGGTTATGAAAGTGCAAAATGGATTGGAAAATGTCCAAGTTGTTCGGAGTGGAATACTTTTTCGGAAGAAATTATTGATAAAGGAATTTCAAAGGAACAAAACTGGGATTCATACCACGAACAAAAGCGCAATTCTAAAATAATTGCCCTTGATGAAGTAAAAACATCCGAAGAAAAAAGAATCATATCCAAAGATCCGGAACTCAACCGCGTTCTTGGTGGTGGCATCGTAATGGGGAGCATTGTACTTGTTGCGGGTGAACCTGGTATTGGAAAAAGCACTTTGTTTTTGCAAAATGGATTACAAGCCACCGATCAGGTGGTTTTATATATTAGTGGGGAAGAAAGTGAGCAGCAAATCAAAATGCGCGCAGATCGACTCAAGATTCCAAATAACAATTTTTACCTGCTTACCGAAACCAACACAACCACCATTTTTGCAGAAATCAAGAAACTAAAACCAACACTTGTTATTGTTGATTCGATTCAAACACTGCAATCTAATTTGATTGATTCTGCTGCTGGATCTGTTTCTCAAATTAGAGAATGCGCTGCCGAATTTCAGAAGTTTGCGAAGCAAACAAATACCCCTGTTTTTTTAATTGGCCATATCACCAAAGACGGCGCCATAGCGGGTCCTAAGGTATTAGAGCATATGGTAGATACGGTATTACAATTTGAAGGAGATAGACATTATGCCTACCGAATACTCCGTACACTAAAGAATAGATTTGGTAGTACTGCAGAACTTGGAATTTATGAAATGACCGGCGAAGGCATGCGTGTTGTTTCCAATCCTTCTGAAATTTTAATTGCACAAAGAGAAGATAGTTTAAGTGGTTCGGCGATTGCTGCAACACTTGAAGGTGCCCGTCCATTATTATTAGAAGTTCAGGCACTCGTTACCCAAAGTGTGTATGGAACACCCCAAAGAACGGTGACAGGTTTTGACCTTCGCAGATTACAACTATTACTGGCCGTTTTAGAAAAAAGAGGTGGCTTTCAATTTGGAATGAAAGATGTTTTTGTAAATATCGCGGGTGGCATAAAAATAGAAGACCCCTCTACCGATTTAGCGATCATATGCGCCCTTTTATCTTCTTATGAAGACGTTCCACTTCCACAGCATATTTGTTTTGCAGGTGAAGTGGGACTCAATGGAGAAATTAGAGCCGTTAACAGAATTGAGCAAAGAATTGCGGAAGCTGAAAAGCTTGGATTTGAAAAAATTATTGTGTCGAGTTATAACAAAAAGAGCTTTAATCCAAAAGCATATAGCATACAAGTGTTAGCACTGAGTAGAGTTGATGAAGTATACCAACAGCTATTTTAGGAGCGATAAACACGCAATAAAATATTTCTGCGGTTAATTTTTATCGCATCTACATTATTGCAATTAAGTTGGGTGTATGCAAACATCTTATTTACCCAAATTAGCATCCTGGATTGATCCTATTTTTTGGCTCTATTTTCCTAAAAACTGCCCTGCCTGCGCTAGGCCCTTGCGCCTCTTTGGGGCCAATATTTGTGGCCGCTGTAGCCAAAACCTGCCCGAAACCCACTTTTTTGAGGCCCCCGGCAACCCCATCGAAAAAATATTTTACGGTAGGCTCCCCATGAATGCAGGGGCCGCCGCCTGGTACTTCCACAAAAATTCGGCGCTTCAGGCACTGCTTTTTCAATTAAAATATAAATCCAACGAAGATGTAGGCTTATTTATAGGTAAACAAATGGGCGCCTTACTAGCTGCATCGGAGCGCTTTGCCACCATAGATGCACTCGTTCCTGTACCCCTCCACCCCCAGGCACTGTCCAAAAGAGGCTATAATCAGGCGGCCCTTATTTGTGAGGGCATTAGTCAGGTCTGGCACAAACCTGTTCTCGTGGGTGCTATTGCCAGAACCAAACATACAAATACACAAACCAAACAAAGCAGGGCCGTACGCTGGGATAATATGGAAAACGCATTTAGCATCAAAGACCCCACATCTCTTGCAGGTAAGCACCTTTTACTCATAGATGACGTAATTACAACAGGTGCCACCATTGAGGCATGCGGCAAAACATTACTGAGCGTTAAGGATGTGCAACTGAGCGTTGCTGCTGCCGCTTATCCATTAAAATAGTTGTGGGATGCTTTTTTGAGGAAAATGTTGGAACTTTCAACAAATAACGATTGGCTTTGTTATATAACTATTCAAATTCAACAACACACTATGAAAAATCTCATCTTAATAGCAACTTTATTTATGTTACAATCATTTACAACCCCGGGCAAAGAAAGCATACATCAGTTTAAAATTAAATCGATAGACGGTGGCGTAATTGATTTTTCAAAATTTAAGGGGAAGAAAATTTTAGTAGTGAACACCGCTTCTGAGTGTGGCTATACACCTCAGTACGAAGCACTTCAAAAATTAGCAGATACCTACAAAAACAAATTGGTAGTTGTTGGTTTTCCTGCTAATAATTTTGGTGGTCAAGAGCCTGGTTCTGATGCCGAAATCAAACAGTTTTGCAAAGCAAGATTTGGTGTAACATTTCCATTAGCTAGTAAAATAAGTGTAACCGGTACCGATGCTGCACCTATTTACAAATGGCTTACACAGAAAAAAGAAAATGGCGTTTTAGATGCTACCATCAAATGGAATTTCAATAAGTTTTTATTAGATGAAAATGGTGAAATGATTGCTTATTTTCCAAGCAGCACCAAACCTGATAGTCCAGAAATTACCGGACAATTAAAATAGTCGCTTATTAGTTACGGTGCTTGAAGTAGTTAGCATACATTTGGCAAACTATTTAACCGGAATTAAAGGCAGGCACATTGGTATTCAAAGACATTATAGGACAAGCATCTGTTAAAGCCCACCTCATAGATATGGTGGAGCATAATAGGCTAAGCCATGCCCTATTATTTCTTGGTAAAGAAGGATCTGGCGCACTTCCACTTGCTATTAACTTCGCACAATTTGTAGTAAGCCAACCAGCGGCTAGCGAGCCTGTAGCCGATTTGTTTGGCGGCTTCACACCGATGGAAGCAGGGCCTCCGTATAAGTCTCCAGCAGATTTAGCTGAAGACCCTTCTTATTTGAGAGCAGCAAAATTATTACACCCCGATTTACATTTTTCTTACCCAGTTATTTCAAAAAAGCCTGGCGAAAAACCAGTAAGTGCCGATTATATTTCTGATTGGAGAGATTTTTATTCTCAGTTTCCGTATGGTAATATTTATGACTGGTTACAATTTATTGGCGCCGAAAATAAACAAGGAAATATTACTGCCGAAGAGTGCAACGAAATCATCCATAAACTCAGTTTAAAAAGTTTTGAAAGTGCCTATAAAGTGCTTGTACTATGGATGCCCGAATACCTAGGCAAAGAGGGCAACAAATTACTCAAGCTTATAGAAGAGCCACCACCCAACACTTTATTTATTTTAGTAGCAGAAAGTGAAGAACAAATTTTACCAACCTTATTAAGTAGGTGTCAACTCATAAAAGTTCCGTTACTATCGAATGAAGAAGTAGAAGATGCTTTGTTCGAAAGGGCAAAAGCGAGTAAGGAAACAGCAAGCCAAATTGCAGGTATTGCAGAAGGCAATTACCGCGAAGCACTTCAACTCTTACAACACTCCGAAGAAGATTGGCATTCTTATTTAAGGGAATGGCTCAATGCGACCTTAAAAGGTGGACCTGCTGCTCAAGTAAAATTTACCGAGGAAGCCGCTAAACTAGGAAGGGAAAAACAAAAACAGTTTTTACGCTACTTTAACCACCTGCTCCAAATGAGTATCCGTATTAAAGTGCTCGGTGCTGACCAGGTTAAAATGGGGGATCAAGAAAAAGACTTTGCCATCAGGCTCAATAAAATTGCTTCGGTGAGCCAGCAACAGGCCATTATTGAAGAATTAGATAAAGCCTCTTATTATATTGAGCGCAACGCCAACGGGAAAATGCTATTTCAGGCCCTTACCCTTAAACTCTACCACATCATTCAAAACAAAACCTTAATTTTGAATGATTAGCAAAGCATGAAGCGCTTTGCAAACCGATTGATAAACTATAAATCATTGTTTATCAATTACTTATTAACTAATAGTATAACTACATAATATGGGCTGTGGATCTTGTGGAACAGGTAAACCTAATGGCTGCCAAAGTAATGGCGGCTGTAGCACAGGTGGCTGTAACCGTTTAAACGTACACGATTGGCTATTAAACCTTCCTTTTAGTGACCCCGAAAGCAGCTGCAAAATTGTTGAAGTAAGCTTTAAACAAGGCAGCCGCAAAGAATATTTTAGAAACGCTACCCTTCAATTTTTTGAAAAAGGAGACTACGTTACACTAGAAGGTGTAAGTGGTTTTGACGTGGGTGAAGTAAGCCTTACTGGTGAACTCGTGCGCATGCAGCTCAAAAAAAATAAGCTTGACGAAAACAGTCCAGAAATTAAAAAAATTATTCGCCGCTCCACCGAAAGAGACATCGAAGCTTTTCATATTAGCAAAGGACGCGAAAAAGATATTTTAGCCAGAAGTAGAGCCATGGCCATGGAGCTTAAATTACAAATGAAATTAAGCGAAGTTGAAATTCAGGCCGATGGTAAAAAAGCAACTTTCTTTTACACTGCAGATGATCGTGTAGATTTTAGAGAGCTCATAAAAATGTACGCCACAGACTTTAAATTTAAAGTGGAAATGCGTCAAATTGGTATCAGACAAGAAGCTGCAAAGCTTGGTGGTATTGGATCTTGTGGTAGAGAACTTTGTTGTAGCACCTGGTTACACGACTTCAAAAGCGTTAACACCACAGCTGCTCGTTACCAAAATTTATCAATCAACCAAACCAAGTTAAGTGGACAGTGTGGTCGATTAAAATGTTGTTTGAATTTTGAACTTGACACTTATTTGGATGCCCTTCAAAATTTCCCTGATTATGCAGATTCATTAGATACTGCGATGGGAACCGCACACCTCATTAAAAAAGATATTTTCAAAAATTTAATGTGGTACATCCTACCAAATAATTCTAAACATTATCCACTAACCATTCAACGCGTTAAAGAAATTAAGCGCCTCAATGGACAAGGTGTTAAAGTAGACGAGTTGCAAGCCGTAGAAGTTACCAGCAGCAAACCAAAAGAAGTAGAACCTGCATTTGCGGATGTAGTAGGACAAATTAGTTTGCGTTCATTAGAAAGAAACGATAAGCGAAGAAGAGACAATAATAGAGATAATCGTGGGCCTAATAATAGACCTAACCGCGGTGATAGTCGTGGACCTAACAACGGACCAAGACCTGATCGTGGAGATAGTCGTGGACCTAACAACGGACCAAGACCCAACAATAATGGACCTAGACCTGATCGCGGACCTAACAATAACGGACCAAGAAACAATGGACCAAGACCCAATAGGCCTAACAACGGACCTAGGCCAGCTCAGGATGCGCCAAAAGCACCTGATCAATAGATTGTAAAATAATACCGCAAGCAGCGCGTATTTCAGTTTCTGTAATAATGAGTGGAGGTGCTACCCGAATGCAGTCGGGTGCAAATAAAAACCAGTCGGTAATGACGCCATTTTGAACGCAGGTATGCGCTACTTTTTGTGCGAGCATATCTGAAGAAAATTGCAAAGAAAACCAAAGTCCAATACCCTGCATTTGAACAATCGCAGGATGCTGGAGTAATGTTTTTAATAATTTACTTTTTGCAGGAACAGTATCGATGTATTTTTCTTGCAATAAAATTTCAAAGGCTTTTTTACCCGCTGCACAACTAACCGGATGTCCACCAAATGTGGTGATATGACCAAGCACCGGCGCCACCGTTAAAGTGCTCATGAGTTTATGACTCGAAATAAAAGCACCAAGCGGCATGCCGCCACCAAGCGCTTTACCAACTAATAACACATCCGGTACCACACCCATTTGCTCAAAGGCAAATAGTGTACCCGTGCGACCAAACCCAGATTGTATTTCATCAAAAATAAGTAGTACACAGTGTTCGTCACATTTTTTACGAATGGCAGCTAGCCACTCTTTGCGTCCAGGTGTCACGCCACTTTCGGCTTGCACTGGTTCTACAATCACGCAGGCAACCGTGTTATCAATGGCATCCACAAGCGCATCATCGTTGTAATCAAAATGATATACTTCTGGTAAGAGTGGTCTAAATGCATTGCGCCAATACTCATCACCCATTACACTCAGCGCACCTTGTGTACTGCCGTGATAGGCTTTATTGCATGCAAGTATTTTTGTTTTACCAGTAACGCGCTTTGCTAATTTAAGCGCCCCTTCTGTGGCTTCGGCGCCACTGCTGGTAAAATAAACACAGTCTAAATTTTCAGGTAAATGTTTAGCGAGTAACGCCGCATACTGCACCTGCGGGCTTTCAATAAACTCACCATACACAATCAGGTGCATGTATTTTGCAGCCTGCTCTTGCACCGCTTTTACAACCTCCGGATGGCTATGTCCAATATTACAAACACTAAAACCCGCAATAAAATCGGTGTAGGTGTTGCCGTCAACATCTGTGAGGGTTACACCCGCCGCCTCCACCATTTCGATACCAAGGGGTGCCGTGGAAGTTTGGGCTACATGCTGTAAAAAAAGTTGACGGTTGTTCATAGCGTATATGATGCTGCAAAGGTAAAGGATTACTAAAGAACAGCACTTTACACAATTTTATTACATTCGTTTAAAAAAGAAGATGCCGGTTATACTTCCCGTTTTAGGTAAATCACCCAGTTTTGGAGAAAACTGCTTTATTGCACCCAACGCTACCATCGTTGGTGATGTAACCACTGGAAAAGAATGTAGTTTTTGGTTCAACGCCGTAGTAAGAGGTGACGTACATTTTATTAAAATGGGCGACCGCGTTAATGTGCAGGACGGCGCCATTATTCACTGCACTTATCAAAAGCACCCCACCACCATTGGCAACAATGTATCTATTGGGCACAACGCCATGGTGCATGGATGCACCATCCATGACAATGTACTCATTGGCATGGGGTCCATTGTGATGGACCGGTGCGTGGTACACAGCAATTCTATCATTGCTGCAGGTGCTGTTGTATTAGAAGGAACAGTTGTAGAAGCAGGAAGTATTTATGCAGGCGTGCCAGCAAAAAAAGTAAAAGAAGTATCCCAAAATTTAATTGAATCTGAAATAAATAGAATCGCAGAAAATTATGTGAAGTATGCGAGTTGGTATGAAAAGGACTAATGCGATACGTCCATGGTGGTTAAAATATTAAGGTAACTCACGTAACGGTCTGCTGCAATTTCTCCAGCTTCGAGCGCCCGCTTAACGGCGCAACCAGGCTCCTCTATGTGCATGCAATTGTTAAAATGACAATTCCCCATTTGTGCGCGCATTTCAGGAAAATAATGTGCTAATTCTTGTTTCGAAATATCTACAAGACCAAGTTCTCTAATACCCGGCGTGTCAATGATAGCGCCACTTGTAGGCAGGTCAAACATTTCTGCAAAAGTGGTGGTATGCATGCCTTTCCCACTCCAACCACTTACTTCTTGAGTACGTAATTCGAGTGATGGAAACACCGCATTGATAAACGTAGATTTACCAACGCCACTATGTCCACTCAGAAGTGTTGTTTTACCTTCAAGCAGTGCAGCAATTTCTTCTACGCCTTTATTTTTTTCTACACTGCAAAGCATGACCCTGTAACCAATATTTGAATAAATTTTTTGCAGGTGTTCAAAATGTTCCAATTCTTTTTGTTTGTACAAATCGGATTTATTAAAAACAATAATGGCCGGAATATGATAGGCTTCACAAGAAATTAAAAAACGGTCAATAAAACCTTGTGATGTTTTAGGATCTTTTAAAGTTGCAAATAATAAACTCTGATCGAGGTTCGCTGCAATAATATGATGCTGGTGTTTATTGTGCGGTGACACCCGTGCTACATAATTTTTTCGATCACAAATGGTGTCTATCATGGCCGATTCTTCGAGCACATCTTCAATTTGCATTTCTACTTCATCTCCTACTGCAATAGGATTGGTAGAGGTAAGTCCACCAATTTTAAACACCCCTTTGATGCGGGCGTTATAAATTTTTCCGGACTCCGCTTTGGCCACATACCAACTACCCGTAGACTTGTAAATTCTTGCTTTCATTTGCTAAACGAAGATACGGCTGCACTTTAAAAGCGGTGTAATTGCAGGAAAAAGAATTTTTGCGAAACATTAACGGGGTATTTGGGCTTTTATGCCTCCACATTGCCCTTGAAAAGGGCTATAATTTGGTATCTTTGTAGTCTATGGGAAAGTATGCACATGATAAGGTGGTGCCCTACGAGCAAAGCGGACTCACTAAAAAAGAGCAGGTTGCAAGCATGTTTGACAGCATTGCGTTTAGATATGATTTCTTGAACCGCTTTTTAAGTGCAGGCATTGACATCAGCTGGCGTAAAAAAGCCATTCACGCATTAAATGAAGTGAAGCCTAAAATTATTTTAGACGTTGCCACAGGAACTGGCGATGTTGCCATACTCACCCATCAACTCATTGCACCTACACATATAACGGGTATAGATATTTCTGAAGGCATGCTTGCAGAAGGCAGAAAAAAAATTGCTGCACTAGGATTACAAAATGCTATTGAACTAATAACTGGCGACAGCGAACAATTAAAGTTCAATGACAATCATTTTGATGGCGTAACAGTTGCTTTTGGTGTTCGAAATTTTGAACATTTAGAAACAGGCTTGCAAGAAATGTACCGCGTGTTAAAGCCAGGCGGCAAACTCGTGATACTAGAATTTTCTAAACCCAAACAGTTTGTATTTAAAGGCTTCTATAACATTTACATGAACTTAGTTGCACCTGGCGTTGGTAAAATGGTTGCAAAAAATAAAGAAGCCTACCAATATTTAAATGATAGCGTGCAGGCCTTTCCAGAAGGAGATGCTTTTACAAGCATCATGAAAACTGCTGGCTTTAATACCATTACAAGTAAGAAATTGACATTTGGCATATGCACTATTTACTGCGGAAAAAAATAATAGCCACCCTTGGCATTTTGTTTTGCGCAGTGAGCAGCATCTATGCACAGCGTGAAATTTACCGTTCGTACAGAGACGACCTGCCTTACTATTTTGGATTGACACTCGGTTACAACACCAGCTATTTACACCATACCAAATCTGCAAGTTTTTTAGCGTCGGATTCTATCATGTACGTAAATCCTGCATCCAGCGGCGGAATTACCATGGGGCTTTTAGCCACCCTTAAAATTAATGACCATATAGAGCTAAGGGCCAATCCACAACTTATTATTGGCGGATCTAAATACATTGATTACACCTTAAAATCGGTGAAGCCTGGCGAGCAAACGCAGCAACAACAAATTTTACCATCCACACTTGTTAGCCTCCCAGCTCACTTTAAATTAAATTCCGATCGTATTGGAAATTTCAGGCTCTACGTTTTAGGTGGCGTAAAATTTGACTTTGATTTATCCAGTAATTCTACCTCTCGTAACGCCGATGATTTGGTCAAATTACGCGCAGCCGATTTTGGATTAGAAGCTGGCCTTGGTTTAAATTTTTATTTACCTTTTGTAACCGTTTCTCCAGAAATAAAATTTAGCTACGGTCTTACCAATTTGCATCAACTAGATCGCGGACTCAAATATTCCAATGTGCTTGATAAATTGCAATCAAGAATGATTGTATTTTCGATACATTTAGAAGACTAAGGCTGTTGTCTTCGCATTGGATCATCCAATCAATAACATACCATGAAAAATATTGTCATCAAAAATGTAGCTATTGTTAATGAAGGTGTTAGCACCACAGGTGACGTGTGGATCAGGGATACCCGCATCGAAAAAATCGGATCACAACTAGATCCTAGCATGCGTATTGAGGAAATTGACGGTACTGGCCAAACCCTTATCCCAGGCGTCATTGATGATCAAGTACATTTTAGAGAACCTGGTCTAACCCATAAAGCAACCATCTATACAGAGGCAAAAGCTGCCGTGCGCGGTGGTGTTACCTCATTTATGGAAATGCCCAATACCAACCCACCGGCTTTTTCACAGGAGTTACTGGAACAGAAGTATGATATAGCAAAGCACCATGCACTTGCCAACTACTCTTTTTTTATGGGCACTTCCAATGACAATCTTGACGAAGTACTAAGAACCAACGATAAAAAAAATGATATCTGCGGTGTTAAAATATTTATGGGTTCTTCTACCGGTAATCTACTTGTTGAAAATCCTATTTTACTAGAAAGAATATTTGAAGGATCCGAGGTTTTAATTGCCACACACTGTGAAGAAGAGCGCCTCATTAAACAAAATTTAGCAAAAGCCGCTGCCGAAAACAGAATGTTAACTGCCGCAGACCACCCGGTAATTAGAGACGAAGAAGTATGTTTTGAATCTTCATTTAGAGCGGTACAAATGGCCAAAAAATTTGCTACTCGACTGCATGTTTTACATATCACTACAGCTAAAGAATTGCAACTCTTTAGCAATATGCTACCCCTCGAAGAAAAAAGAATTACCTCAGAAGTTTGTGTGCATCATTTACACTTTACATCAGATGATTATGCAAAACTTGGCAATCAAATAAAATGCAACCCTGCCATTAAAGCGCCGCACAATAAAACAGCTTTATGGGAAGGTTTATTAGATGACAGATTGGATATTATTGCCACGGATCATGCGCCGCATACCTGGGCCGAAAAACAAGAAGATTACACGCACGCACATGCTGGCCTTCCGCTGGTGCAACACGCACTAGGGCTGATGCTTCATTATGTGGCCGAGCAAAAAATAACCATAGAGCGCGTTGTAGAAAAAATGTGTCATGCACCAGCGCGCTGCTTTCAAATCAACAACCGTGGCTATATTAGAGAAGGCTACTACGCCGATTTAGTTTTACTTGACACAAACACACCTGAAACCATTACCAAAGAAAATATCTTATACAAATGCGGTTGGAGTCCACTAGAAGGCTTTACACAACCAGGTTCTGTTTCAAAAACTTTTGTAAATGGACATATGGTATATGGAAACGGTATATTTGATGAATCAAAAACAGGTATGCGCCTTCAATTTAATAGATCCTAAAATATGCAGGTAGACAAAGACACACTTCACGATCTCTCTATTTTTAACAGCGATGAGTCTGTGTCTATATTTAATTACCTCAATCAAACTTCAACAGTTGGCGGTAAAGAAATGCTTCGATACCTTGTTCAAACACCGCTTGATAGCATCCAAAAAATTAATGATGCCCAAGAGGTTATTAAGGTACTTGCAAATACGCTACCTAGTTGGCCCACATCCATTACAAATGGAACCATTATGGTGGTTGCAAAATATTACGAAACGCAGTTTGACCCTTACCCACAGCATCCTACTTTTTTTAATAGTCAGTGGTATAAAATATTTCATGCTCCAGATTATGCGCTTACAAAGTATACAATTGCGCATTGTGCCGATTTTTTAAAAGGGCTTTTTACTGTTCATGGTTTATTACTAGCCGCCAATCAAAATCCAATTATAGCTGACTGGACAACGAGCATCGAAAAAAAATTAAACAAGCCTGCATTAGCATCACTTCGTTTGATGGATATAAAAAATGCTACGCCTCAACAAATTTTAACAATAGCTGGCCAAATTAGAACAAGGCACAAACAAGATTTTTACGACCTCATAGATTTATACAGTTGGGTGGACGCTTATCAAAGTATGGCGCGGGTAACGGTTGCACAGGGTCTTTGTTTTCCAAATTTTACCATAGCCCCTACCGCCTATATTGAGGCAACAAATTGCTACCATCCACTTTTAGTTACACCCACCCCTTATAACATTACACTAAAAAAAGATAGTAATTTTTTATTTTTAACCGGCGCCAACATGGCGGGCAAGAGTACGTTTATTAAAGCTGTAGGTATTAGTGTTTACCTAGCGCATTTGGGCATGGGCGTTCCTGCAACTAGTATGGAACTTACCTTATTTGATGGACTGCTCAGTAACATCAATGTGATGGATAACATCATCAAAGGGGAAAGCTATTTTTACAACGAAGTAAAGCGTATAAAAAATACGATCGAAAAAATCAACGACGGAAAAAATTGGCTCATTTTAATTGATGAACTTTTTAAAGGAACAAACGTAGAAGATGCTATGAAATGCAGTACTGCTGTTATTGAGGGCCTTCGCAAAATCAAACCTT
>JACCEE010321707.1_pt1 | contig 21600 bp, 22 predicted proteins | sample 7449931 | NCBI WGS metagenome assembly JACCEE01 (sample SAMN15323457, study PRJNA562643) | freshwater metagenome | isolation source: river surface water | place: USA:Blue River Watershed | collected 2017-08-19 | reverse complement strand
TGAAGTCCCGAAGGAATTCAGAAGGGTGCCTGATGGGTTTCGAACCCACGACAACCAGATCCACAATCTGGCGCTCTACCACTGAACTACAGGCACCAAGAAACTAACGAAAGGCATATTGCCAGATGGCTCATAAAATGTCAAGTAATGGAATAAATCCTCTTTTATGTTCAGTTCGTAAGCGAAATACCGTTACATAATTGAAGGAGTAATGAATGGAAAACCGCGAATTCGATACCGCGCGCCTCGAGGGCCTTTTAAGCAAGGAAATCGGCGTTTTGAACAACCTGTACGCCAGCCAGAAACGGATGTACGAGGCGGTATTGATACGAGACTGGATATTGCTCCAGAAAGAGCTCATGGTTTCCGGTAAGATCTCCGAGACCTTTCAGAACCTCGAAAGCCAGCGCAATGAGTTGCTTCGGAACGCCTTTCCCGGCTGCGAGGGCTCCATTGATTTCTATAAAATAACCGCAGGCCTTCCGGAAACCGAGCGATCCCGCGTAAACGGGCTTTTTCGCGAGGTTCGGAAGATGCTTCTCCTTTCAAAGACCGAAAACGACGTGTTCAACACCTATGTGTCGAACGCGCGAACGGTCGTGGAAGGCATGATTGATTCCGTCATGCCTGAGCGACGCAATAAGATCTATACGCGGCGCGGCTCGCTCGTGTCGTCCAAGGTCGAAAGCCTTATGGTAAACCGCTCGTTCTGACGGGCCCCTAGGAGATTACGATGTCAACCTTTTCCGGCATAGAGATGGGCAAGCGCAGCCTGTTCGCGCACAGTCAGTCGATCCAGACCGCGGGTCATAACCTCTCGAATTCCTCCACCGAGGGCTATTCGCGCCAACGCGTCCAGCTCAAGGCGACGGACCCCCTATACCGTCCCGACCTTTCCCGCGCGGAGACTCCCGGCCAGATCGGCCAGGGCGTTTCCGTCGAGGCTATTCGTCGCGTCAGGGACGAGCTTTTGGACACCCGCATCGTCGCGCAGACCAACTCCGAGGGCTATTGGAAAACCCGCGATAACTACGTGATGATGATGGAAGAAGTCTATAACGAGCCCGAGGATACCTCCGTCCGTACTCGCATGGACCAGTTCTGGGACTCTTGGCAAGAGCTGTCGCTCTATCCCGAATCCCGTGCTTCGCGCCAGGCGGTGCTCTCCCGGGGCGAAACCCTCGTGGACGCCATACATCAGCAGTATCGAGGGCTTCAGAGCGTCCGCGACATGATCAACGGCGATATCGAGGCCGTGACCAAGCAGGTAAACGACATCTCCCGCCAAATCGCCGCGCTTAACGAGGAAATCGTCAAGGTGAAGGCGATGGGCGATAGCCCGAATGACCTTATGGACGAGCGCGACCTTCTCGCCGAGCGCCTCTCTGGCCTCATCAATATAACCGTCGACCAGCGCGACCCCGACGAGTACGTAATCCACACCGCCGGGCTCGAGCTCGTGCAGGGGCGGACCTATCGCACCTTCGAGCTTAAGTCCGGGATCGAGAACGACGGCTACGCCGACGTGGTGTGGTCGGAAAACGGCAAGAAGGCCGAGTTCACGGGCGGCAAGCTCGGAGCGCTCATCGAGATGCGCGACGTCGACGTGCGCGACGAGATTCAGCGGCTCGACACTATGACGATGAATTTCGTGGACCTCGTAAACGACGTGCATCGCGACGGAATGGGCGCGAACGGCAAGACCGGCGTTGATTTCTTCACCGAGCAGGCCTTTATCAATAACGTCGCCGGCAACTACGACAGAAACGGCGACGGCGAATACGACTCATCCTATATTTTCCGCGTTACGGGCGCCAATGCCCTCTCCGCGCGCGAGCAGATCGGGCTCGAGGGAACGATAACCATTTCCGCGGGAACGGGCACCGTGAGCGTTCCCTATAAGCCGACCGACATGGTATCCGACGTGATCGCGAGGATCAACGCCGCGGGCGGAGAGGTGACCGCGAGCCTTGACCGCTCCGGAAAGCTCGTCATGAAGGGCACGACCGCGCAAAACAAGGACAATCCCGATTTCGTGATTCGCTATATGGAAGACACAGGGCATTTCCTCGCGGGCTATGCCGGCGTGCTCGGCGGCACCGGTCCCGAAAACGCGTTTACCTGGGACCGCGCCGACGCGGTCGGCGCGCTCGCGGGCGATAAGACTCAGTACGCGGTTTCGCCCATCGCGCATCCGTCGGGATGGATGGAGATCAACAAAGTCATCACGACCGACGTGCAGACCATCGCCGCGGGGTTCGCCGACAAGGACGGATTTCTCGCGCCTGGCGACAACCGAGCGGCGGCCGCCATTTCGCAGATTCGCAATACCGCCGTCATGGTCGGCGACACTAGGACCTTCGACGATTTTTTCGCCGATACCGTCACCAACATAGGCCTCAAGGGCGAGCAGGCGGAAAGATCGCTTAACACGCACGTTTCCATATTGAAAGAGCTGTCGGAGATGCGCGACGCGATCTCCGGCGTCAACGTCGACGAGGAGCTCGCGGACATCATCAAGTTCCAGCACGGCTACAACGCCGCCGCGAAATTCATCTCGACGCAGGACGAGATGCTCGACACGATAATCAATCGCATGGGCGTATAAGGAGTAGGGGATGAGGCGGATTAGCACCAACATTCAGCATGACGACACGCAGTACGCTCTCCGTAGGCAGGAGTCCAAGGTAAGCGGCGTGAACAATCAACTCTCGAGCCAGCGAAGGCTCCAGACCCTGCGCGAGGACCCGCTCGCGGCCGGTCATAGCGTGCGCTATCAGTCGTATCTCGCGCGCTTGGACCGTTTCGAGAAAAACGCCAAGACCGTCAACGATCAATTTAAGATCACCGAAGGATACATGAATCAGTCCCTGCAGGTCATGCAGCGCGTTCGCGAGCTTACCGTGCAGGGGGCGCACGGGACGTTTACCGAGGCCGACATGAAAAACATGGCGTCCGAGGTCGACGAACTCCTTAAGGAACTCGTGCTCGACGCGAATGCGACCGGTCCGGACGGCGTGCGCCTATTCTCCGGAACCAAGAGCTTTACCGAACCCTTCGAGGTCGTCCTTGGGGACGTGGACGGCGCCGGCAACCCGATGATCCGCGAGGTTAGGTACCATGGATCCGTTGACCCAAAATCAATCGAGATCGACGAGCATGCTTTCCTTTCTACCGATCAGGCCGGCAACAGAACCTTTTGGGCCGAAAAGCAAAGCCTGTTCTCGAGCGTCGACGCGACGGCCTACATGGTTAAGGGCGACACCTCGATCGTCGTCGACGGCGTAACCGTACAACTCACGGCCGGCGACAACGTGCACGCCATAATAGCGAAGATCAACGATTCGGGCGCCGCCGTTAAGGCGAACCTCGATCCCGTGACCAATGGCCTCAATATCGAGACGACCGACTCCCGTCAGCTTTGGCTCGACGACTCCGAGGGCGGGGACGTTCTCTCTTCCCTTGGCATGATAAAGCAAGGGCAGCGCCCCCCGTATAACATCTCGCCCTCCGTCCGCACTTCCGGCGGATCTCTGTTCGACGCGGTGATCGCGCTCAGGGACGCGATGCTTACCAACGATAAGGAATCGATCGGCGGAAAGGTTCTCGGCGCGGTAGACGGCTCGATCGATAATCTCTCGACCAGGCTCGCGCAGATCGGGTCGCGTTACGAACGCTCGCAGGCGACGCTCGCACGGCTCGACGACCAGATCGTCGACGTCACCGCGGCCGAGTCCCGCGAGGCCGATATCGACTTTACAAAAGCCGTAACCGACCTTAAAATGTACGAATATACGCAACAGGCCACGATGAGCACCGCGGGCAAGCTGTACTCAAGCACCCTTCTGAACTACATCAAATAAGGAAACCAGCGAATGGACATCAAGACAAAGTCATTGGGAACCGTTTCTATCGACGAGAAACAGATCATCGAGCTTAAGAGCGGGTTTTACGGATTCGCTCAGTATCATCGGTTCGCGCTCGTGGACGCGGCACAGAAGCCGTTTATTTGGGTTCAATCCCTCGACGAGACAGATCTCGCGTTTCTCGCGCTCGACCCTTTTCTCTTTCGGCCCGATTACGAAATCGACATCGACGACGCGACCATCGCGCCGCTCGGCATCGAGACCCCGTCCGACGTGCTCGTGTTCGCCCTTGTCACGATTCCCCAGAACGGCGGCCCTATCACCGCGAACCTTCAGGGCCCCTTGATAATTAACAGGAAAAACAACCAGGCGATGCAGGCCGTGCTGAGCGATCCGCGCTGGCAAACGAAGCACGACATCGCCGCGGAAAGCTCCGCGAAGAGAGGCAAGTAATGCTGATCCTCTCGCGAAAAATAAACGAAAAAATCATGATAGGCGAGGATATATCCCTGACCATCATCGAAATACGCGGCGACCAGGTTAAGGTCGGCGTCGAGGCGCCGAAGTCGGTTAAGGTTTTTAGGCAAGAGGTATACGACGCGATTCAGAACGAGAATAAGGCCGCGGCGATTTCAAACGCGAACCTTGACGGTCTGTCGGGCATTATCATTCCACATCAGTGAAATTTTTACGATCGTAAACATAGAAGTTACATTCAAAAAGGATCGGCCTTGGCCGATCCTTTTTGAATTTCAAAGGGCGTCTGAGAATTCCTTGCTTCTGTCGCGGGAATCGGGATTAAACGGCTTATTGTCCTTTAAAAGGTTCCAGATGTCGTCGAAGTCGGGATGTATCCTCTCGAAAACGTCGATTAGGTCCGGGTCGAATTGCGTACCCTTGCCGGCAAGGATCTTTCTCACGGCCTCGTCGTGGGTCAACTCGCTCTTGTAGGTGCGTTTCATGCGAAGCGCGTCGTAGACGTCGGCGATCGTCACGATCCTCGCGGAGAGCGGAATCATCTCGCCCTCGAGCTTGAAGGGGTATCCCGTGCCGTTCCACCATTCATGGTGGCTCAGCGAGATTTCCTTCGCCATCGGCTCGGGATACGATGACAGTATGAAGGTCCCATTGATGGTATGCTCGCGCATGATCTCCCATTCCTGATCGGAGAGCCTTCCCGGCTTTTGCAGGATATAATCCGGCGTGCCAATTTTGCCGACGTCGTGCATGGCCCCGAGGAACATGATATTATCGATGAAGTCTGGGTCGATCTGAGGATATCGCTTGATGGCGAACAGATACTCGCACATTTTTTTGCAATAGTAACCGACCCGTTGATCGTGTAGGCCGGTGTCGTTGTCCTTCAGCTTGGCCGCCTCTAGGATTCCCTTGAAGGTCGTTTGCAGTTGGGATCGATAGGATTCGGTTATGTCCTCGAAAATCGCGAGAAAACCGCGAATGGAACGGTCCTCCGAAAATATCGGGAGGATGTTCGTCTTCGTGAACAGAGTCCGTGTCGCCGGCGTTTTATGGCGAAGCGTTCCCGTCCAAGTAAATCCCCTGGCGAAGGAATTCAATGAAACGTGGAGGTCCCTGATGCCGTCCGGCTCGAGCGATCGGTGAAACACGTTGAAAAAAGGCTTCGCGCATATAGAGCAATAGTCGGCGAATAAAGCCTTGACCCGCGGGGTCGCGTACAAGATGGTCAGTTGGCTGTCCATCACGATTCCGCAGAGATTTGGGTTAAAGGTAAGTCCGAGCGTTTTAGCGAAAGCTAGATTTGCCTTGCGGGCGGCGTTTTCGTCGTCGGCAGGTTGGGTTTCCTCCGCGATATCATACGCCTCGAGCAATTCCCCGGGGTCCTCAATGGAGGGCTCACGGTCTGGCCGCGTTTGATTCTGCATCACTTTTTCTCACATATACCGGACCGGCATGATCCGGCACGGGATCAGTATAGTCCGTATACGCGTTTTGGGCAAACGAAATCATCGCCCCGGAAATTCCCTCCACGCCGGAGGGCAGTGACGTAATATCGGAATTAGGGAGGATTGAGGTTAGTTCTTCGGCGAATAGATCGGCGTCGGGGCCAGTAACCGCGATGCGCTCCGACGGGTCGACATACGCCGCGCATTCCGAGGCGGCGAGGTCGAGCGGCTCCGTTACCTTAGAGCCCATCCGGAAGAACTGCACGTAGAATCGCTGTTTTTTGGCGTCCATCGCGCTGATGACGACCCCGTGAAACGTCCCAGCCGCCTTTGCGTAAAGCTCTAGAGGCGGAATGGGAAACAGCCCGCAGTTGGAGGCGAGTTGGATCGCCTTGGCGGCGGAGTAGGCGAGCCTAAGACCGGTAAAGGATCCCGGTCCCTCGGCGCAGCACGCGAGGTTCGTTTCCTTCGCGGTAAAGCCCGCGAGATCGATCGCCTTTTCGATGAGCGCTATCATGTTCTCCGCGTGCTGAGAGCTCTCGGTCACGGTGACGATGGCCTTACCCCGTGGTCCTGACGCGGCGACGGAAAGCGCGGGAGTTATGGAATCGATCGCGACGATATTCATGCGGAAAACTCCTCATATGGCCAGTTGTCGACCGTGATGGAACGCTCGGAGGGAGAGACCACCCCCATCTTGATTATGATCGCGGAACTAGGCAGCTCGCTCATTACCTTCTCGCTCCATTCAATGACGCAAATACCGTTACCGTACAGTAGCTCCTCGACGCCAAGGTCGATGAACGACTCGGGAGAATCCAGTCGGTATACGTCCATGTGATACAGGGGAATTTTACCTTCGTATTCGGAGATAAGGGTAAACGTGGGGCTTGTAATGTCCTCGGAAATGCCAAGGCCGAGCGCGATGCCTTTCGTTAAGGTGGTTTTTCCGGCTGCTAGCGTACCCTGAAGGGCAAGGATATCTCCCTTTTTAAGGCAGGCACCGATACGCCTCCCAATTTCCATGGTCGTTTCGGGAGAGGCACTCGTAAGCGTCATGATGAAACACTACCGCATTCGAAAAAAACGGTCAAGCAATGGGATTAGGGGAGTTTATCCTCGTTTTCGAGCGTTGCGATGAAGGCCTTTAAATGCTGGATAACGGATAATACGGGATAATCGATGGGATCAAGCAGCATCACGCGAATGTCCTTTTTCCCGGTTGGTTCTGTCTCAATCGTAAATTCTATCTTACCCTCGGTCTTCTTTCCCGGAAGGTCATAGAGGGCCTTCGCGGTAAACTCGCGACGATAGTAGATGAAATTTTCCTTGCGTATAATATCGGTAATATCCAGAATCGTCACTGTTTATGGTCTCCGTCGGCATAGACAAACGAGAAGATGCGGTTCATCGTGGCGCGCGGCATCTTGGCGAATTGAATATGCATCACGGACGGCGAGTCGGGCGATTCCGCTTGAACTCGGACCGTTTTCCCGATCATCGTGTCTTCCGTATGTTTTTCCAGTATACACCGAATCTCCATGTAATCGCCAGGCTTTAGGGGTTTCTTCGTCTGTATGCTGCATCCGCCCGCAGAAATGTCGAGGATCGTGCCGTCCACTGAGATATGGGAGGTGTAAAACCTACGCTCGGATTTCTTGCCGTTCAGCACCGTTCCGACGGTCGCCGGCGAGAATACGCACGGGGTGGTCAGTCTCTTCCTATCGTGCGAACGGTCGGGCATAGCCTGTATCGAGTCCGTTTGGGCGAGGACGATTCTCGTCGAGCTCAGGTCGCTCTCGTATTTGATAACGCGCGTGTCAAACTTGTAGGACTGATTGGTTTTAACCGTTAGGAACGCCGAGAGTTTCGCCCAAAGGGGCACGCGAACCGGGGTGCCGTCCGAGTCCACGGGGATGCTGCAGACCAGGCCCATCGACGCGTTATGAACGAGCTCCACGCTATATTGCTCGCCCTCGGGTACGGTGATCGATATCGTCGATTTTTCCGGGATCATGCGGGTTGAAGTGATTTTCTTTCCCTGCTTTTTCCGATTTTCGACGGCTTCGCGGATAGTATATATAATCGTTTTTTCCGCCTCGGTTTCCTTCGTCGGGTGTGGCGCCTGCTGTGCTTTGGCAAGTCTCGATTCCAAGAGTTCCGTAATCCTCCCGTAGTCGCTGAAAATCTGCCCGGGATGGGTTATCTTGCCGTCTTCGCACGCCCTTTTGACGTATTGGTTCTGAAGGTCGGTGAAACCGAAGAATATGCCTATCTGCCGAAGTTCCTTTTTATCCGGCCCAAGGTTTAGCCTCATTGTCTTGATGAGTTCCGGCGTGCGGTCGACTATCGGCTGAGTTCGCTTGGGATGGGGTTTCTCGCGAAACTCCTGTTTAGCTCGATACATGCTGTAAAATTTGAGGCTGACGATCACGACGACTGCGATTCCGAGGATGATAAAATAGACCGGGCTTACGGTAGTCTGATAGGCAAAGACCTGGCACAGCGCATAGAGCATGGCATCGTTCATCGTGTCGTTCTCCGTCAGATCGTCGCGAGGGCGGCCGAAAGCCGCTCTATCCTCGGCGCTAATTCATATTCCGAAAGGTCGCCGACCAGTACGGTATCCTTGGCCTTGAGCGCGCCAAGCAAATCCGACAAAAGCGGGGTGAGTTCCGAGGGATAGGCGGCGAGAGACACCCCGTCCACGTCCGGTCCCTCGGGTGCAAGTCCCGTTATCGGGATCAGCGGAAGAACCTGATACAGGCTTTGCAGGTCGGCCGAGAATCCGTTGATGGTTTCCATCACCGCGAGGTCCTTTCCCGTCTGCAGCTGAACCGGGACGTCGCGCAGTCTCGGCACGCGCTCCCCAAAGCGCTTACCGAGGTCTCGGAGCATCGCCAGAACGTCCTCGCCGTTTATCGTCGCGAGGTCGATCCGCATCACGGAACCGATGTCTCGGGCGAATATCGCGTCCAGTTTTTCCGCGGGAATCTCCTTCCCGTCGACGGAAATCCCGGTGATTGTCATGCCTTCCTTTTCGCATTGCTGCTCGACGGAGCCAAGAATTTCGCCGACGCTTTTTTCCGATTCGATGGCGTAATCGACTTTACCGCCGTTTATGAAAATATCCATGTCCTAAGGCTCCTTTATACGTCAGTTCTGGTTTTGCTTGCTGAAATTCTTTATCGCGTTCGACTGTCCCTCAAGGCTGTTAAGCGTGCCTTCCATCTGACCGTACTTTGCCTTGAGTTCCGCTTCCTTCGACTCGAGCTGTCTGTCCAATTGCGCGATCTTTTTCTCGGTGGACGATATCCTGCCGTCGAGTCCCGAGGTTCTCGTGGCGAAGATTCCGCCCGTCTGCACGTATGGCGTCAGCTGCGCGTCGAGCGCCTGCGCGACACCGTTGTCGATCACGAGGTCTCCGTCCGTGTCGAACCCGAAAAGCCCCTTGATCTCGGGCATCGAATTTTTCAGGGCCTCGTCGAGCTTTTTCTCGTCGATCTCGAGATAGCCCCGCAGGCGCGAGGTATCTATGCCGCCTCCGGCCGAGGACTTCGTCGATATTCCGATCTGCGAGAGCATGTTGATCTTTGCTTGCTCGTTGGACTGGTATCGGTTCGTCGTTATCCTTTGCATCGAGGCCTTAATCCCGTTGAGGGTCGTGTCCCCCAGCAGCATGCCGAGCTTTTCTTCCGCGTCCTTCTTCTCGTCCGCGGTAAAATACTGTATCTCCGTGATTACCTCGGGCTTATTCTGGGTAAGTATGTTGATCTCCGCCATTACGCGGTTATAGTTCCCGACGAACTCGATGATCGCGTCCTTAGCCGTTTTGGCGTCTGGCTTGATGGTGATGGTTTCCTGTTTGTCCGTCGGCTCGCTGAGCGTGATCGTTACGCCGGGAACCAGGTCGTCGATCGCGTTTTTGGGCCTAGTTATCGTGATCCCCTCGTATTTCATTATGGCGTCCTGCGCGACCGACACGGGGTTTACCGGCGCGTACTCGCCCGCGGCCTTTGGGTCGCGAATCTTGATATCGCTTACCCGAACGGTTCTCGCGGTGTTCTTGTTTTGCGCGACAAGCGCGTTAACGTCGCCGTATTCGCTCAAGGGCACGGACACGCTGACCTTCTCAGGCGAATCCGAGACCGGTGGGAGGGGAATTGAGATTCCTTTCGTGGTTCTGAGCGCAAGCACCGAATTGTCCACCACGGGCGCCTTGGGCGGGGGAGGGGCGCTGAGCTCGGGCAGGCCCGTTACCGCGTTGTCGTTGACTACGGTGATGCCCCCATAGGTAATCGATCCCGGCTCGCCGGTGTCCGGCCCGGACGGGATATCGTCCGTCGCGGACTCTCCCGAGGCGTTCTCGGAAACCTCGACCGAGTATTCGAGCACGTACCCGTCTTTTGCCCGCGCGACGGGGGAGAATTCTACGATGCCGTTGCTTATCGGCCTCGCGGTAATCTCCGGGACCGAGGGCGTAACCGCGGATTTGTCGTTTTTCTTGATTATGCCGTTGTCTAGCGCGAAGGTGAGCGCGTCGCCGGTAAAGCTTAAGCGTTCGGCGGCTCCGGTTTTGAGCGACTCTATCAGTATCGACTGAGTCTTGCCCGTGACCTGAATGATGGAACCTCGAACCAGGCCATTGGACCGGCGGTTAAGGGCATCGACGAATTCCTTGTAAGATCCGCCCTTCCAGTTGAAGGAGATGCTTTTCTCGCCTACGGAGAATCCGTATTCGCCCTTTGGAACCTTTCCTTCCTTGCTTACCTCCGCCGAGAGAAAACTGTCGGCCCCGGCGATTTGCGATACCGACACCTTAAAGGATTGATCGCGCGCGTCTCGGGTGGCGGTCGCACTTACGGCGCGCTCGTTGGTGGATTCGCCGAGTTTTTCGGAAAAAGGATTATTAAATGAATAGAGTGCCTTCGTCGAATCGCGAAGGGTGGTGGAGTGTTGATTGACCTGCCGCCAGGCGGATTGCTCTTTCTTGAATTCTTTGAGATCAGCGTCCGCGCGTTCCCTGGGAACGCGCTCGGCCTTCATAAGTCCCTTGATTAGCTCGTCTGTCTTGTATTTACTCGCCGTTACGCCCGGAATGCTGATGTCGGACATACTTATACCCCCAGGAAAGCCGGCTTGGAGGTACGAACGGCGGCTAACCCGCTAAATTGACTCGTCGAAGAGAAGGCCAAGCGCCTCCTTAATCCGTATTTGAAGCTTTTGAATCTCCGCGGACGGAATTTCCCTTATTACCTTATCGGTAGACGAATCAATTACCTTGACGATAACCTGATTCAACTCGTCGTTGACGCGGAACTGTAGTTTCCGGTCGAACATATTCGACAGGCTTTCCATTTGCTGCGCGAATTCCGCCGCCTTTTGCGCGGTTTGGCCTTGATTGCGGGCATTGTCCTGATCGACGTTCTGTAAAGTCGCTGAAGTACTTCTGAGTGTTGAATTGACTGAACCTTCAAGACGGCGATCCATTGCCGTTAATTGCTGGCCGATGTTCGTAATTTCGATGCTCATCGGCAACCTCCTTGAAAGAAAACCACTTTCGTATCTTCCCTGATACGCGGTTTGTATGGAGCATATAATAACCGGATGGTCTCCGGCGTTTTTAGGGGGAAGAAGAAGGGCGCATCTTCCTCTTCCGGAATGAGACGGGTTTTTTAGGACCCTAGGATTTCAAGAGACGACGTCCAGTGCTCTCTTAAACCCCTTCGCACCCTATTACTGCATCAGCCTGAGGACTGACTGGGGCTGGGTGTTAGCCTGCGCGATCATCGCGTTTCCGGCCTGACTAAGGATCTGGTTCTTGGTGAAGCTGACCATTTCCTGTGCCATATCGGTATCGCGGATGCGGGACTCAGCAGCCTGCAGATTTTCGGAAGCGATCGCGATTCCCTTGTAAGCCGCCTCAAAGCGATTCTGGTAGGCGCCGAGGTCGGCGCGCTGCTTGTTCAGAGTCTTGAGGGCCGAATCAAGAGAAGCGATTGCCATATTCGCGCCGTCAACAGATGATAGTGAAATCATGGTGTTTTCCGTTCCCTGGGTTCCGGTAAGACCAAGAGCCGTAGCGGTCATGGTCCCAATAAAGATCTTCTCGTTCTGGTCGACGTTCGCTCCGACATGGAGCTGCATCGGGCCGGTCGCGGAATCTCTCGCGAAACGTCCGGTAAGGATATTCATCCCGTTGAACTGGGCATGGCTTGCGATGCGGTTTACTTCGTCAACAAGCTGAGAAACCTCTACCTGAATCTGCATCCGGTCTTCCGAGGAATAAATTCCGTTGGCGGACTGGATGGAAAGTTCGCGAAGTCTCTGCACGATGTCGGTCGTCTCCCCGAGGTACCCTTCGGTTGCCTGGATGAACGAAACGCCATTCTGGATATTCTGACCGGCCTGGTTGAGACCGCGGATCTGGCTCCGCATCTTTTCAGATACGGCGAGTCCGGAAGCATCGTCTCCAGCCTTGTTGATACGCTGACCGCTTGAGAGCTTTTCGATGTTCTGCTGAAGACTGGTGTCAAGAACACCGGTCTGCCGCTGAGCATACATTGCGCTCATGTTGTGATTAATGACCATTATGACCCTCCTTGAAGTCTTGACTGCCCGGCAATCCTTGCCAGGCAATTCGATACCGCATGTAATGAAGGGGAGTCGAGGGAAGAAAGCGCCTCTTCCTACGTTGCCACACTTCACACAGCAGGGATGGTTCAGCTCGCGTTACCCAAAGGGAAACTCGATCGGAACCGTCCATGCCGTGCATACGGTACCCCATTCAGAAGGGTTTTTTTCAAAGATCCCGCGTGTTGGTTTCTACGCCACTTGACAGTAAGAATTCCGGAAACGCGTAAAAACCTGCCATTTTGACAGGTTTTCATACCGGATTGGATCGGAACCCGCCCAAGGGCGGACTCCGATCCAACGACAGTATACTACGTTATCTCAGAAGAGACAATACTTGCTGGCTAGACTGGTTAGCCTGGGCAAGCATCGCAGTACCGGCCTGCGAAAGCACCTGGTTCTTGGTGTACTCGACCATCTGCTTAGCCATGTCAGAGTCGCGAATGCGAGATTCGGCGGCCTGCAGGTTTTCAGCGGCGATGTTGAGTCCGCCCACCGAGTGGGTGAGGCGGTTCTGGTAGGCACCGAGGTCGGCGCGCTGCTTGTTGATGGCTTTCAGGGCCACATCGATGGTTCCGATGCTGCGGTTAGCAGAATCGGCGGTCTCGAGGGTCATGATGGAGCCGTCGCCAAGGTTGCGAACGCCAAGGGCCGTAGCGGTCATGGTACCGATGTAGACACGGACACGCTGATCCATGTTCGCACCGATATGGAACCACATAGAACCGGTGATGGTGTTTTCGCCAGTTTCGCGGGCGAAACGTCCGGTCAGCATGTTCATCCCGTTGAACTGGGCTGAACTTGCGATTCTGTCAACTTCCGCAACGAGCTGGGAGACCTCAACCTGGATCTGCATGCGATCTTCGGACGAGTAGATACCGTTCGAGGACTGCACCGCGAGTTCCCGGATTCTCTGGAGAATGTCGGAGGTTTCCTGGAGATAGCCTTCGGTTGCCTGGATGAAGCTGATACCGTTAGAAGCGTTCTGGGAAGCCTGATTCAAACCGCGAATCTGGCTCCTCATCTTCTCGGAAACAGCGAGTCCGGAGGCATCGTCACCGGCTTTGTTGATCCGCATGCCGGAAGAGAGTTTTTCAACGTCTCCACCGATACGGCCATTGGTGACACCGAGTTCGCGCTGGGCGAACATTGCAGAAAGGTTGTGGTTGATAACCATAGTTATTCCTCCATGGAATAAATTCTTACGGGAAGCATCCATGTTTCCCGTCCGCCTGACCGGCTTTGCGGGGTATTATTCCGCTTAGTCTGTCCGACGACTTTGGTTCCGGAACGTCCGTTTCTGAGGCTTTTTTGACGAGCCTTGAAACAAGCCTTCCTTTACCGCTATCTTAATCGGCAATCAGGAGATAATACTTTAGTGGTTTCCGGAAAAAAAAAGTGTTTTTTTTGCGAAAAAGACGATTTAGACGCATTAAGCGTTCGAGGACGCCTGTATGACCGTTGCTTGGCTTGCGGTGGGGTGTTTATGCGCCCTGAGTATTATTTGACCCCTGACGCCGAGCGGGATCGGTATGCCTTGCATCACAACGGGCTCGAGAATGCCGATTACCGCGCTTATTTGGAAAGATTCCTTGACTTGGCCGTTTCTTACGTCTCGCGTGATTATCCAGAAACCCTGCCAATAAAGACCGTTTTAGACTGGGGGTCGGGTCCGATTCCCTCGCTCGTTGCCCTATTGCGGGAACGCGGTTACGATGCCCGGGGCTTTGATCCCTTTTTCCTGCCGGATTACGAGCCATTCGAGGGCGGGGCCGATTTAGTGGTATGTCTTGAGGTCGCCGAACACTTTCATGATCCCGTAGGTTCTTTTGCCGAGATAGCGCGAAATACGCGATCCGGCGGTTTTGTGGCCGTCAAAACCGGAATCGTACCGGATATCCCCGCCTTTAAGGATTTTTTTCACACCTGGTGGTATCGGGAAGACCCTACCCATGTCTGTTTTTATACCGAACGAGCCCTTCGCGCGATTGGCTTACGCGTAGGGCTAATCTTTTCGGGTTGTGCCGGTAAGGATATCGCCGTATTCACGAAGCCCTAGAGCGATGAAAGATATCGCTCTAGGGCACGGCCGGCCTTTCCCCGGTGGGAGCAATCGTCCTTTTCCCGCTCGCTTAGCTCGGCGACGGTTTTTCCGTATCCGGGGACAAAAAAGATCGGGTCGTACCCAAAACCGCCCGAACCTCGGGATTCGGTAATTACTTCGCCTTCCAGGGTTTCTTGCACTGAGCAGAATCGATCTGGCCCGAGGTAGAGCACCATATTGCAGACGAAACGGCAGGCGCGATCCGTGATCCCCTCCATTCGGGAGAGTAGGAGTGCGTTTTTACCGGCGGCGTCCAGGGATAGGCCCTCGGATTGCCCAAAGCGGGCCGAATGGACTCCGGGTTCGCCGCCGAGCGCATCGACGCAGATACCGGAATCGTCCGCTATGACGGGAGCCCGCACTAAATCATATAGCGCTTTTGCCTTGATCATGGCGTTCCCGAAGAAGGTGTTCTCGGTTTCCTCCGGATCGAAGGGTATCCCTTCGTCGGATGGGATGACTATCGTATGGCCTTTCAGAATGCGGGAGAGTTCATCCCGTTTATGGGCGTTGCCCGAAGCGAAATAGAGTTTCATGGGGACTCAGAATAGCCGTCCGTATGAGTTGAGGCAAGGGTTGAGTCGATGGTTCCCCGGCTGATTCCAAGCGTCGTGGCAAGGAGTCGATTACTCGGGGTGCGAATGCGGCGCGAGTCGTTTTTGCGGATCGTTTGTATTCGCTTGAGGCAGAACGCGTATTCCTTGCCGAGACTAACGTATCTCGCCGTGTCGCGGTCCATGTATTTCATCTCGAACAGGCACCTTTGAGCGCGTATGTAATACCCGTTTATACGCTCGGCCGTCTTTACGTCGCGGTCGTGCTTTTCCAGGGTTTTCTCGCGCAGTATGTCGACCTTTTCGCGAAGGTAATCGACCGAGAGCCCCGCGATCAGAGCTACCCGCCTAATTGAACGATCATCGATGTAGTTGCTGGACTTACAGGCGAGCAGAAGGACTTTACGCGATAGAATGGCTCTTTTTTTCTCGCTAAGCTCGGCGAATTTCACCCGCGAAAGGATGTCTCCATAGTCGGGATTCGCGTCCGCCGTACAGGTGTCCCAGTCTGGGTCCTCGCCGATTTCCGCCTCGACGCTGAGGAGCCTCGTTGTTTCCTCGATTTCGTATACGCGCTGGCGAGCTTCCACGGAGTATTTGTTTTTTTGGAACGAGCGGTACGAGTAGATGACTATGCCATTGACATAGGTATTGAACGAAGCCCTTTCGGGGTTGAATTGCCTGATTATCGCGGGAAGCCTTGGGTAAAGCCAGACGATGAAGTCGCTTCTCAGGTCCTCGTCCAAGTTTGGAAGCCGGTAGCGCTTAAGGTTTAGATACAGAAAGGATGCCAGGCAGGAAACTGCCTGTTCGAGTAACTGGAGATCGCCGCTCTGCCGGTATAGATGCGCCAGGCGAGCGGCTGATTCATCTGTCATACGATACCTCCGTTCGGTATATATGACAGAATCGAACTCATTGCCCAAAAACTGTAAAAAAAACGTAAATAGTTACGGATTTATCCCCTCAAATTGGGGAGCGAACGCCTCGACAAACCGGGGAATAAGCTCGGCGATCGTGCCTTTAATGCTCAATCCCGAGGCCTGTCGGTGCCCGCCGCCGCCGAACGAGGAGGCGACAAGGCTTACGTCGATACGATCGAGCGACCGGAAACCGACCGCGCAGTCCGTCTCGGTTTCCTGCCTGACCACGACGATGGCCTCAACCCCGGATATGCTCTGGATGAGTTGATAGAGCGAGTCCGAGTCGCGGCCCTCGAGCCCGAATTCCTGGGTATCTTCGATATTCTCGTAAGTGACGACGAGACGGCCTCCGTAATACCGTACCATTCTCGACAGTAAGCGGGAGATAAGGATCCGCGAGCCAAAGGATTTTCCGCCGCTCATGGCCGCGAAGGTTTTTTTGGGATTCGCGCCGGCGGCTACGAGCCGGGAAGTATGGGCAAAGGCTTGCGCGCTGTTCGCGTCCAGGTGGCGGAAGTAGCCGGTGTCCGTGCACATCCCGAAGAGCAGGTATTCCGCCTCTTCCTTGGTCGGCGAGCCGCCAAGCCGCTCGATTACGGACTGTACGAGAAAGGCCGTGGACGGGGCCTTGCCGTCTACGAAGCTGTGCTCGAGCGCGGTATCGTTCGTGGCGTGATGGTCGATTATCGCGATCGGCAGGGACTCTAATCCCTTGCCCGCGTCGCCGATTCGCTCGATGTTGGAACAGTCTAGCACCACGAGCGCCGCGTCCGCGGGAAGGGTCGTCGGGTCCACCGAAGACCGGAATAGTTGCTCGTATTTCTTGATTTCTGGGCGCTTAAAGGGGCCCGCCGAAAGCAGAACGGTTTTCTTTCCCATTCTGCGCAATAGCGAATCCAGGGCAAGACTGCTGCCGATGCAGTCCCCGTCCGGTTCTTTATGACCCGCGATTACGTACGTGCCGTGATTCCTGAGAAAAGACTCTATGCTCGATGGTATGTCACTCATATTCGTTAGTTTCCTGTATGACCAATAGTGATCTTTGCGGTTCGCACCCCGATACTATCGGTTTACCGCCCTTAATGTAAATATCGATTTCCGTTCGCATCCCATACCCGTCGAAGTATATCCCCGGTTCCACCGAAAAACAGCTTCCCTCCAGAAGGCGTCGGTCGTCCGGAAATTCAACGGAGTCGAGGTTTACGCCCGAACCATGGCATTCCGTATCGATGCCGTGGCCCGTCCGGTGCCGTATCGCCGATTCAGGAAAAGACCCAAGGAGGCATTCGCGAACGGCCTCGTCGAGCTCGCGCCCCAGTACCGGCTTACCCGCGGCAAGTCCATCCCGCGCGAGGTCCGCGACGAGATCGCGCGCGCGCGCGAGCTTTTCGAAGGCCGTATCGAGTTCAGTCGGAACGTTTGTCCCGAAGTACCCAACCCAGGAGATATCCGCGTAGACGCCTCCCGGTTCCTTTGCCCAAATATCGAACTGGATTACGTCGCCGGTCGAGAAGCGGCGCCCGGCTTCCCCGTTCGGAATGCCATAGTGCGGATTACCCGAATTTGGCCCGCTCGCGACGATTGGCGGGTCGTCCGTGATGAGTCCCGCCTCGGATAAGCGTGTACGCATAAAGTCCTGCGCGTGCCGTTCGTGGATTTCCGTTCCCGCATGATACGCGCGCGAGACGAGACGCCAGACTTCGGCGACAATGCCGTATAGGATGGCGGCGGCGCGCTCATGGCTCGCGATGCCTGCCTCGTCGAGCGTTCCCCGCACGCGCTGCACGAGCGTCGCGGCGCTTACGAGACGTATCCCGCAGGACCGGAACAGATTCCATGAGGACGCGTCCAAGGTCGAGAGGATCGGAAGGGTAGGGTCGGAAAGTACCGCGACGCGCTTCCCCGATAAACCCGAGAGGAGCTTGATGAGTCCATCGCGGGAGGGATACAGGACGGTCTTTCCCGGTAGGGAATCAAGCTGTTCCCGCTCGATTGGATGCGCGAATTTGATCGGATCTCCCTCCGCGGGGATAAAATAATACCAGGGCCGGGTGGCCGTGGAGGCGGGATTGAGGGATAGCAAGGAATCGGTGAGGGCGTCTCGGTGGCGGAAATTACAAAAAAGCCATCCGTCGAGCGTTTCGCCCCGGATGGCCTTTTGGATGTTTTCGACTAGCATTAAGCGTTAGAACTGAAGATCGAGTTTATCGGCCTTAAAATTCTCGTCGTACTGAGTCGCGCTTCCCGTAAACACGCCCCAGGTGGGATGATGCGTGTCGCGGGCCGCCACTATAGTGATGTGGTCGAATTCGCCCTTTCGCATGACGATGGTCAGGTAGGGGTTTACCGTCGACTCGGTCAGGTTGAGGATGGCGCGCTGATCGCGGCGGTCAAGCCATTTGGTGGGGATGAAGTATTCCCCGGTCTTAAGCCCGTTCCGGCGATAGATGATGTAATACCCAAGGCGGTGCGGGAAGATCTTGAGTATGGGTACGTTGATATAATACAGCTCGGATTCATCGGCGGCGGCGGGGGCCGCGGCAAAAAGGCCGAATATGAGCGCGAACGACAATATCAAAAGCGTTGTCTTTTTCATCGAACTGAAACCTCCGTGTTTAACCTAAGTATACAACCTGGTTTTATAATGTTGCAAGCATAATTGCCTTGATCGTATGCTTTCGGTTTTCCGCCTGGTCCCATACGCGGCTTTTCGGGCCCTCGATGACCGGTACGGTAACCTCCTCTCCTTTGACCGCGGGTAGGCAGTGGAGGAAGATCGTCGTCGGTTTTCCCGTCATTTCCATAAGGCGCTCGTTAACCTGATAGGGTTCAAGCAATTTTCTGCGCTCGTCGGCCCGGATTTCCTCACCCATGGACACCCAAACATCGGTATAGATGGCGTCAGCGCCCTTTATCGCGTCAATCTGGTCGGTTATGGTTATTTTGGCGCCGGAGGCCTTTGCCCAGGCCTCGCACTCGGAAATCAATCCCTCGTCGGTAAAGAGTGATTTTGGCGATATAACCGAGATATTAATGCCGAGTTTTGACGAGATTACCAGAAGGGACCGCGCAACGTTGTTTCTACCGTCCCCGACATAACAGAGGTTAAGCCCCTGGATTTTACCGAATACTTCCTGAAGGGTCATAACGTCCGCAAGGGCCTGCGTGGGGTGGTATTGGTCAGTAAGCCCGTTATATACGGGAACGCCCGACTCGCGAGCGAGAATCTCCACCGTGGATTGCTTGAAGCCGCGGAATTCGATCGCCGAGAACATGCGTCCCAGAACCCTCGCCGTGTCCTCGATGGATTCCTTGCCTCCGAGCTGAATATCCTGCGTTGAGAGAAATACCGGGTGTCCGCCTTCCTCGCCGAAAGCCGTCTCGAAGGCGCATCGCGTGCGGGTGGAGCGCTTCTCGAAGATCATCGCGAGGGTTTTGCCGAGAAAACGCTGGTGGACGTCGCCACGATGGGACGAACGCTTGACGGTATTGGAGAGTTCAAGAATATACCGAATTTCATCGGGCTCCCAGTCTTTCAAGTATACCAACGATCTTCCCTTCAAAGCTGCCGGATTCATTTTATAGCTCCTTGCGCGCCAAAAAAACTCGATTTAAAGGCGCATTGCGTTTATACTAGCAAGCGAAAGAATCGCTGTCAATGAATCCGGGAGACCCTGCCCATGCTATACATATACGTCGAGCTTCGATACCAACGCCAGTTAAACAAGATATGTCCCGATGTCCCGGAAAGTTTTTTTGCCTCGGTCGCCTCGTGCGTCAAGAAAAACGGGGGAACCGACGCGCGGCTTCAATCGGCGATGGCGTACAAATTCGACGAGACCGCGGTGGGATCGTGTTTTGGCGCGTCCCGCGCCCTCGAAAGCCTTCGAGCGTTGTTGGATCAATACCGCGAGCGGATCAGGGAATACCTGATCGTCGTCGGCTTCGCCAAAAAAGATCCCGGCACCGACGGCTTCGCGGACATTCGCGCCCAATGGGCAACCCTCTTGATCCCGGACGACGCGATACTGCTGACGGAAGAGGCGTATGGCCTTCTTAAGGATTTCGTGTCGACGGAGCGTTTACCCGGCATACCGCTGCTCGCGTACCAGGGAGCCCTGATCCCTCGCGAGTCCGCCGTCGCCGAGGGGAAGGAAGGCCTTTCGTCGAGGCTTTATCTCTATCCATCGGACAGGGACCGCTCGATCGGCCCCTATCTTGAGATGCTTGGTCGACTTGATCCATCGCTTCTTGAGCCCGATCTTTCCGAGGCGGAGAGGAGCGCGTTCGAGGAGACGCGGAACGCCAGGGATATGTACCTACGCTACCGGTTTTCCGGCCAACAGCCCGAATATCGCGTTACGGCGTGCGTCGAATACGCGCACTATGTCCTAAAATCCCTCGCGACCAAGCTTGGGAAGCCCGTCGAGATCGTCGTATTCGAGGATCGGCCCAAGCCCGGACTATTCGCCGCGATGGGCGAAAAGCTCGCCGACGTTTGCTCGTTCGTCTCGGTTCCGTTTCCCGAATTCGAATCCCAACGCATCGGCGGCATGCCCCAAGACCTCAAGGACCTTTCGTATCTTGCCCTGCGGGCAATGCCCTTTCTTCATGCCCCCGAACTGCCGGGGTTTTTCGCGTCCCTCGGCAAGGCTTCCGACTTTCTCGCGGACCTTGGAGCCTTCATGCGCTCCGTCGGACTGGTTTCCGATCCCGCCGATTTTCGCTCGATCAACCCGCCGGTCGCGAAACGGCTTTTCGAGGCGGAGGGGGAGGGCGCCGCCGAGCTTGATTACCGGATCGGCGAGTACCTTTGGACGCTCTACGAGAAGGGCTCGCTGCACTGCGACTTTTCCCTTTACGAGGCGTTCGACTCCCTTTCGTTCGCCGTGCCCGACGCGTTTCTCGTCAACTGTCTGTATTCGTCGGCCAAAAACCCCATTCCCGCCATCGAGGGAATCCGCTCTCGCTTCGCCAACCCTTCCGTGCCCGAGATGGTAATCTCCCTCGAGGCCGCGCTCGAGCTCTACCGCACGGGCAAGCTTGACGAGGCCTTTACCGTCGCCAAGGACGCCCTGCATTCCTTCCAGAAAACGGGCATACTTCCCGGGGAGTACCGCACGCTGCTCCTTATGGCGATGATAGCCTTCGCGCGGAAGAAAGGCGACGACGCGGTCGTCTACTTGGAATACGCGCTCGAAAACGCGGAGACGATGCACGACCCGCTGTCCGTGCTTTCGACGCGCTATGCCATGGCGATCGTGCATTTTATCACGGGAAACTATCATTTTTCCCTCTGCAATCTGGAGTCCGTGGGCAAGACCGTCGAGTCGTCGTACGCGAAGGACTGGGAGATTTTGATTCTTTTCATGAAGGGTCGGCTTTTTTTCGAGCTGGGGAATTACCCCGACGCGGAGATCCTGTTTCAGACCGCCGCCTCGCTCGCGTCAGTTCATCAGATACCCGAATCCGTGTCTCTGTGCCGGGTGTGGTACGCGCGTTCCCTCGCTCATCAAAAGCGCTTTGCGTCCGCGGAAGGAATCCTTTCCGACTATGCCCAGTCGATCCCCGAGGCGATTCTGTACCTCCTGGAAT